>OLSE01001342.1_pt1 | contig 20238 bp, 15 predicted proteins | sample 1673191 | NCBI WGS metagenome assembly OLSE01 (sample SAMEA3136764, study PRJEB25190) | human gut metagenome | biome: human gut; feature: human-associated habitat; material: faeces | place: Austria | collected 2013
GAGCACTGCTCCTCGGGGCTGTAGGGGGAAAGCGAGTAGATGCCGGGGAGGTCCGTGATGGTAACGTTCTTGTCGCTTAGGAGCTTGGCCTCCTTTTTCTCAACCGTGACGCCGGGCCAGTTGCCAACGTAGCCGTTGGCGCCGGTAATCAGGTTGAAAAGCGTGGTCTTGCCGCAGTTGGGGTTACCCGCCAACGCGACATGGATCTGAGAATCCGCCATTCAATCCTTCTTCCTTGTGTGCCCGCGCTGCTTTCTCCGCACGGGCTGGATAATGTGCTTCAAAGTTGCTGCATTAAGTTAGAAATACCTAACTTTATCTGCAGAAATATACGCCGCGAGCCCTTACTGGACCTCGACGACGGCCGCCTCCTCCTTGCGGATGGAAAGCTCATAGCCGCGCACGTTGATCTCGACCGGATCACCGAGCGGTGCGACCTTCACGACCTTGAACGAAGTGCCCTTGATGAGCCCCAGGTCCATAAGGTGGCGGCGAAGCGCACCCTCACCGTGAAGCTTGACGATGGTGGAGCTCTCGCCCACCTTAACGTCACCCAACGTCTTCATCCTCTTGTCCCCCTTTCGGTTTTTATGAAATGCTGCAGACTAACCGACGGTCATGATGTGCATGGCCACCTTGGAATCGATGCCAAAGCGCGCGCCCAGCACCGTGACGATGATATTGGCGCCACTCGAGCTCACCACGTGGATTTCGTTGCCCTCGACAAAGCCGAGGTCTTTGAGGTGGTGTTTCATGTCCTCATTGCCCTTTACACGCGACACGCGCACGGTTTCGCCCGCTTTTACCATCGAAAGCGGCATGGCCGGCATCTGCGGTCCGCAAGACATGAGTGGCTCCTAACGTCAGTTCGTCCTCAACATCGACGCGTTAAAAGTTAGCCACGTCTATGTTCGCTATATTAAACTAGCACGTGGTTAACTTTTTGGAAAGGGTCCTGTTCAGTTTTTCGAAAAAGTTTCCTATACGAAACAAAAGGGCGCGGCAAAGGACCATCCTTTACCACGCCCTATCATGCCTAGAGCGAGAGATTTCTGATCGATGTGACGCAGGAGGCCTCATCCACGCCCGAAACACGAAAGACGACGTTTTCGCCGCACTCACCATAGAGGGCCATGAGCCCCATGACATCGCGGCCATCCGTGTGGCGGTCGCCGATACTGACTGACACGTCACTACGGTGCTTGGCAATGATGTCATAGAGCAGCGCAACCGGGCGGGCATGTAATCCCAACGGATCTTTAATCGTCTTTGTAAACTCGACCATGTCCCCTCCCGCGGCATCGCACATTCGGCCGGCAAACCCAGCCACGTGGTAGTTATTGTAGCGTTAGATGCTTGTCGAGAGCCCCTCTGGATACCCCGTGGTCAAAAAGTGGCAAATATGAGTACTGTCACCAATTTAGTAGCAGCAAAATCGAGAGCAAATTGCCCACCTTGAGCGATTCGAAGAGGTTGAAAGCCGTCAAACGCCCTTTAAAGGGGGTTAGATAAATTGATTTTAAGCCCATTTTCGCTCAGGACAGGCCGAAAAATATGCCACCTCTTTTGCAACAGTACTCATATTTGGCATTTTTTGAACACGGGGGCCAAAACCATGCCCCAAAACACAAAAGGAGGGGCCTCGTAAGGCCCCTCCTTAGGAAGGGGAATCGATTTATTCCACAGCCGTAGATTAATCCCAGCTTCTACTCCATCATGTCAAGGACAGACGGACGCAGCTCGCTCTCGGCAGCCTCGGGATCGGTCTCGCGCAGGCGGTTGATGTAGCGGTTGTACCACATCACGGCAAGGCCCAGGAAGACAACCACACCGCCAACGTTGTAGACCAGCGTCAGCCACAGCGGCTGATCGAGCGGAATGGTGCCGCAGATAAGCACGAAGCAGAAGACCACAAGCAGGAATGCGGCAACGACCAGGCCAAAGCTGCGCGAGCCCATGCGGAAGCCACGGGGAGCAGCATCGAAGTTCTTGCGCAGCATAAAGTAGGCAAGCAGAATCAGCAGCGGCGGGAGCAGAGCGGTGGCAGCCGTCATGTTGGTGACGATCATGAGCAGGTCGTCGAGGTTACCAGAGCCCAGGGCCGGGATGATCAGGATGGGGACGACGATGGCGAACTGCAGCCAGGCAGCGCGGGCAGGAATGCCGTGCTCGTTGAGCTCGACGATCTTGCTACCAAAGACGCCCTTGGGGATCTCGGTGAAGAAGACCTTGATGGGAGCGGAGGTCCACATCATGAGGGAACCCAGCGTAGCGGCGAGAAGGATCAAGCCGATGACGCGCGTGGACACTTCCATAGGAATGCCAAAGTGGGCAAAGACAGCGCCGAACACGTCGAAGATGCCGGTGGAGATGGCAACGCCGCCCTCGGGAATGAACAGGTTGACCAGCAGCGAAGCGCCTGCATACAGAAGGCCGATGGTCAGGCCGGCGATAACGACGGTGCGCACGAAGGCCTTGACGCCACCCTTAAGGTCGTTAAGGAACACGCCGACAGACTCAGCGCCGCCAACGCCCTGGATAATCCAGGCAAGCGTACCGAAGAAGCCCCACATAGTGGCGAAGTTGCTCATGTCGGGAGCCATGTTGGCGGGCGTGGGAGCCGTAGCGAACTCAACGCCGCCAAAGGCAGCAGCCAGGGACAGCAGGATGAACACGGCAGTCAGGCCGAGAGCCGCGGTCGAACCGAAGGAGGAAATAGAGCCGATCCACTTAGCGCCCTTGGTCGAAACCCACGTGGCGATAGCAAAGACGACGATCTCGATAATGGTGATCCACAGCTGCGAAAGCTCGGCATTGGCACCAAAGAACACGTAGCTCGCGTAGATGATGACATTGGGCAGGACGGACGCAAAGAAGAACAGGTTGACGAACCAGTAGCTAAACGCCGTCAGGAATGCCCAGCGGCCGCCCATCGAGGTCTTGACCCAGGCGTACACGCCCGACTCGGAGTCCTTGTTGAGGCCGACAAACTCGGCGGTAACCAGGGTATAGGGGACAAAGTACAAAAGCGTGGCGAAGAAGAACGACGGCGCGGCTGCCAAGCCGATAGCCGCGTTGTTGTTGATGATGTTCTTGATACCGAACACGGCGGCGACCGTCATGCCCAGCAGAGCGAACGAACCAATCGTTCCTCGTTTTTCAGAGCTCATAAGCCCTCCCAATCATCTATTAAATGTCATCTAAACCCGTCCGAGCTGCAAGTGCAAACACGGACGGTGCACCTGCTAAGGGGAATGGGGAAAAGGGAGTCAACAAAGCCATCCCCCTTAACGGCGCGAAGCAAACGTCCAGGCGGACGAATACTACTTGTTGGGGAAGGAATATCCTTCAACCGTCACGTGCAGTACCACGACGCGGGGATCCGCGGCATCAGCCACGACACGGTAGGCCTCGTCGATCTCGACGACAGCAACGCCGCCGGCGGGAATCGTCACAGTCTCCCCCGTACCCTCAAAGCGCTCGCGATCATCGATATCGCTGTAGGCGCGGGTGCAGGTGAGGCCTGCCTTGGGGGCAACCTCGACAGTCAGGTCGCCGTCGAGCGGGGCGAGCACGGCATGATAGCGACGGTGACCGACCAGATCGGCGGTAGCGGCCTCGTGGGCGTTCACCCACCAATACACCAACGAGTCGCCGATGGAGTAAGCCACGTCGTGCTGTAGGTCGGCAACGCCATCGAGCGCCTGGCCGGTGCGCATCCACTTCTTGACGGACTTCATCTGAGCGTCGAAATCGGCGCGCGAGTTAAAGACATGCATGGCTTATGCCTCCTTAATGGGTGCCAGCGCCTGAGCCAGATCGGCAGACGTCAGCGGTCGCAGGGACACCTCAAAGCTGAAGCTCTCAAAACGGGTGCGATAGGAATCGAGCACCTCGGAACCCCAAGAGTTCGAGCCAAGGCCGAGCAACTGGTCGTTGATGTTGACCGTGACCGTATCGCCCTTGACAAGGTCGTAGACGTGCTTGGCGTTATCGATGGCCTCGCAGCTATAGGGCCATGCCGAGAATGAGAACGGGTTGGAGGCGGCGTCAGCCGGACGGGTCACCAGCACACCGTCACCGTGGCTAGAGCGCAGAGCAACCCAGCGGGTACCCTCGCGGTTGGCGCAGTCCTGAGGCATAACGTAGGGCGTGAACATGTCGTCGACCGTGGTGCGGTAATGACCGACCGGGTTGGCGCGCAGCGAGTCCGGATAGTTCTCGCCCGGACCGTGGCCATACCACTCGACGGCACGATCGCAACCGGGGACTTCGAAGGAGATGCCGATGCGCGGGATGATATCCGAGTAATCGCCATAGGGCTCGCCGGAAACCTTGAGGTCGACACGACCGCTCGGAAGCACGGTGTAGACGAGCTCGACGCGCATGCCGAACGCGCGGACGGGAGGAGCGATACGCTGGCTCACGGTCACGACGACCGCATTGCCATCCTGCTTCCAAGAAACCTTGCGGGTAGACGTCTGCATCACATCGATGAAGTTGTCCTTCCACAGTGAGTCATACTCCTGCGCATGGTTATCGACGAGCGGATGCCAAAAACCAACCTGAGGACCAGAGGCCATGACGTCGCGGCCGGATGCCTTCCACTCGCTCACGGTACCGTTGACCTTGCTGAAGGTCAGCTCACCGTTGAGGGAGTGAATGCGGATTTCCTGCTCGGTCTCCTCGACCGTAAGCTCAGGACGAGTGGGAGCCGCGATGGCTGGCGCCGGATGGTTGGCGATGGCAAACTGGCTTGCACCCAGTTGGAACATCGGCTCGCACCAGACGTGAGCGGCCATGGTGTAGGCGTGCACGGTCAGCAGGGTCTCCCCCACTGCGGCCTCGCGAATCACCAGCGGAAGCTGGACGGACTCGCCGGGGGCAACCGCACCGGGCATGAGCGTCTTGCGGCACACAACGTCGCCGTCCACCAGGGTCTCGGCCGACAGGCAGACATCCTCGAGGGTGGTGAACCAACGCTTGTTGGTGACGGTCAGCTCGCCTGCCTCGGCGTCATAAGCCATGCGAACCGGGCAGATGACCTGGCCATACTCAGTGAGGCCCGGACTCGGCTGCTGCCAGGGGAACACCATGCCATCGATGCAGAAGTTGCTGTTGTTGGGGTAATCGCCGTTGTCGCCACCATACATATCGTAGGCAACGCCGTCCTCGGTCACAGCAGCCAAACCGTGGTCGCACCATTCCCAGATAAACTGGCCTTGGATGCAATCCCAGCGATCGAAGACCTCCTGGTACTCGGACAGGCCTCCGGGGCCATTGCCCATGGAGTGACCGTACTCGCAGTTGATGCGCGGCTTGGGGAACGGATGCTCGCCAAAGTCGTTCATCTGCGACACACGGGAGTACATGGTGGAAATGACGTCGACGGTATCGGCGTTGCGGTCCTCCTCGTAATGGACCGGGCGACCATCGAGCTCGTGAGCCTTGGCGTACATCGCGCGGATGTTGCAGCCATAGCCGCTCTCGTTGCCCATCGACCACATAATGATGCAGGCGTGGTTGCGCTCCTGCATCACCAGGCGCTCGATGCGGTCGACGTAGGCCGGCTCCCATGCCGGGTCGTCGGTGACCAGGGCGATATTGCCGATATTCTCGAAGCCATGGCTCTCCATATCGGTCTCGGCGACCAGCATGATACCGTATTCGTCGCACAGCTCGTAAAAGCGCGGGTCGTTGGCGTAGTGGGACGTGCGCACCGCGTTGATGTTGTGCTGCTTCATGAGCTCCAGGTCGCGGCGCATACGATCGAGGCCCACGGCGCGGCCCTTGTGATCGTCGTGATCGTGGCGGTTGACGCCATGCATCTTAAAGTAGGTGCCGTTGAGGTAGATATGATTGCCCTCGACCGTCACCTCGGCAAGGCCCTGGCGATGCGGGACGTACTCGCTGACCTGGTCACCGTCGTAGACCTCAAACGTAAGGTCATAGAGGAAGGGGTCCTCGGGATTCCAGAAGTGGGCATCGGCAACGCTGCACTCGGCATGGCCGTCGACGCACTCGCCCGTAGCCACCACGTTCTCGCCATCGCTGAGCGTAAACACAACGCGGGAAGCGCCCTCGGCAACCGTATCGAGCGTAATCAGAGCGGTATCGCCCTCGCGGTGCGTGCGGAACCTAAAGTCGACCAGGTGCGCGGCGGGACGCTGCATAAGGTACACATCGCGGAAGATGCCCGAGGCCCACCACATATCCTGATCCTCGATATAGCTGCCATCGCTGTACTGCAGGACCTTGACCGCAAACAGGTTATCGCCCTCGACGAGCGCGTCGGTCACGTCGAACTCGGCAGACAGGCGCGAGCCCTTGGTCATGCCGATAAACTTGCCGTTGACGTACAGCTCGCCATAGCTCTCGATGCCGTCAAAGCGAATGATCTCGCGAGCGCCGGCAGGCACGGCGGGAAGATTGACGATGCGCTGGTACACGCCCGTGGGATCGTCAGAGGGAACGAACGGCTGATCCACCGGGAACGGGAAACCCTCGTCGGTGTAGGCAAGGTTGCCATAGCCGTCTACCTGCCACAGGTGCGGAACCTCCACGTGATCCCACTCGGGCTCGTACGTGGAAAGCTCCTCGTTAGAGACGGCAGCAGGCCCCTCAAAGAGGCGGAACTGCCACGAGCCGGACAGCTGGACAAACCCGCGCGACAGCTCGCGGCTGTACATAGCGGCGAGATCGGCGGTCTCGTAGCCCATAAAGTACGCATGAGGTGCCAGGCGGTTCCTGTGGGTGAGCGCTTGGTTTTCCCAATCGTTAATGGCGTCCATGGTGATGCTCCTTCGTCATCGTAGTGATTCTTGTGCAACCGGTTGTCCTTATCTTACGGGCGATGCAAAATACTGTGCAACCGGTTGTCCGCTGAACGGTCGATTTGGTCGGGTTAACGGTGCAACCGGTTGTACAACCGCGACACTTATGTCACCCTGAGTATCGAAACTCAGCGCAAGACATCGTTCTTAAGCTCGTAGGCAACCGCCACGCCCGCTGATATCTCACCCATACGAGACGTATTCGATTGCGGCTTGGTTGCAAAACGACGCCGGTCACCGGATATCATGAACGCTGTTCAGACGCACTATAGTAAGCTGTATCCGCACCAGCCCGTATCAGCGACAACATCGACCGCATTTTCCAGGAGACGCCATGACCCAACCAGTTCGCACCGCACCTACGCTTGCCGAGGTTGCCGCAGCTGCCGGCGTGTCGCGCTCCACGGCATCGCGCGCTCTCAACGATTCGCCCCGCATTAGCGAGGAAACCAAAAAGCGCGTCCGCGCGGCGGCCAAGGAAGTCAATTTTGTCCCCAACGCTCGTGGCCGAGCGCTCGCTGTCGGGCGCACGGAAATCATCGCCGTGCTCGTGACCGAGCCCCTGAGTGAACTCTTCAGCGACCCCACCTATAGCGAGTTTTTGAGCGGCATTACCGAGGAACTGTCGGAGTCGTCCTATCTGCCCGTTATCTTGCAGGCGTCTTCTACGCATGAGCGCAACCGCGCACGCGAGCACTTTGAGCGCCGCTCGTTCGACGCCGTGATCGACGTCTCCCCCTACAAGGGCAGCGAGCTGCTCGAGGTGCTGCGCGAGCTGGGCGTACCTACCGTGTTGTGCGGCCAGCTCGAGGGCCACCCCTATCGCGATGTGTTCTCGACGGTCTACTCTGACGACGAAGAGGGCGGACGCTTTGCAGCGCTCGCTATGAAGGAGCGAGGGCGCAAAGATATCGTCGCCGTGTTGGGACCGCAAGACAACCCCGCCGTTGTCGACCGCCTGCGCGGCTACCGCGCCGTCTTGGGCGAAGACCTCCCAGACGCAAACGTTATCTATACCGGCTGGAACAACGGAGACGGCTATCAGGCCATGCACCAGATCCTCGCGCGCGAGATTGCTTTCGATGGCGTGCTCTGCGGATCGGACCGTATCGCGGCTGGCGTCATCACCGCACTCAACGAGGCAGGCCTATCCGTTCCGGCGGACATTTCTGTCGTCGGCTTCGACGATCACGAGATTGCGACGCGCTGCGTCCCCGCGCTCACGACCGTCCGCCAGCCCCTGCGCGAAGAAGGCCACATGGCCGCCAACATTGCGCTCGACATGATCAAGGGTGCCGAGCCCACCACCTCCGTGATGCACATGCAGCTGATCCAGAGAGACTCGCTATAAGAAATTGGGGCAGGCTTTCCGCCAGACAGTTGTTACGGAAAGCCTGCCCCGTTTTGAGTGCTCATTCTGGGGCACAGTTTCCGTTAGACAGCTCAACCGGAAACTGTGCCCCATTATTTTGCCGAATTCTGGGTCGCGCTTTCCCAGAGGACCCCCTTTGGGAAAGCGCGACCCGTTCTGGACCCAGATTCCGGGACGCACTTTCGGCGACGCCCGGTCACCCTATATACCCTCACAATCTCGGCGCATAAAAAACGAGGGAAGGCACACGTCCTTCCCTCGTTGCAAGCAATATGTAGCCGCTTGCCTACATCAGGCGCAGGCTGACGTCCTTGAGCTGGGCGCCGGAAACGGCACTCGGAGCACCCGACATAAGGTCGGAGCCACTGGCCGTCTTGGGGAACGCCATGACGTCGCGGATGGAGTCGGAACCGGTGAGCAGCATGCACACGCGGTCCAGACCCAGAGCGAAACCGCCCATCGGGGGCGCACCAAACTTGAGGGCCTCCATGAGGAAGCCAAACTGAGACTCGGCGCGCTCCTCGGTAAAGCCCAGGAGCTTGAGCATGGACATCTGCATCTCGGCGTTGTGGATACGCATACCGCCGCCGCCGGCCTCAAAGCCGTCCATGACAAAGTCGTAGGTGCACGAACCGGCTGCCAGCGGATCGGCCTCGATCTTGGCGATGTCGGTCTCGGTCGGCAGGGTAAAGGGCTGATGCTCGGCAGCATAGGCCTTGCGATCCTCGTCCCAATGGAACAGCGGGAAGTTGACGACCCACAGGAAGTCGTGACCCTCGCGCTTGATCTCGAGCGCATTGGCCATGTGCGAACGCATGCCGCCCAGGATCTCGTCGGAGAGCAGGCGCGGGCCGGCGGCGAACATCACAAGGTCGCCGGGCTCGACGTCCATGCGCTCGCGCAGAGCCGCCATCTCCTCGTCCGAGAAGAACTTGACGATGGGGCTGTTGATGGAACCGTCCTCGCGGAAGGCGATCCAGGCCAGGCCCTTGGCGCCAAACGTGGAGGCCACGCCGGCGAGCTTATCGATCTTGGCACGCGCCCAGGCACCGGCGCCCTTGGCGTTGATGGCCTTGACGACAGAGCCCTCCTCGTTCGCAGCGGTCGCGAAGACCTTGAACTTGGAGTTGGCAAAGATGTCGGTCAGGTCGACCAGGTGCATGCCGTAGCGGGTATCGGGCTTGTCGGAGCCATAGGTGTCCATGGCCTCCCAGTAGTTCATGCGACGCAGCGGCGTGGGCATCTCGACACCCATGCGACCGAAGGCATCGGCAAGAACCTCCTCGAGCGCGCTCATGACATCGTTCTGGTCCACGAAGGACATCTCGATATCGACCTGGGTGAACTCGGGCTGACGGTCGGCGCGCAGGTCCTCGTCGCGGAAGCACTTGGCAACCTGGTAGTAGCGCTCGACGCCACCGACCATGAGCAGCTGCTTCAGGAGCTGCGGGGACTGCGGCAGGGCGTAGAAGTTGCCCGGCTGGATGCGGCTGGGGACGATGAAGTCGCGGGCGCCCTCGGGCGTAGACTTGAACAGGGAGGGCGTCTCGACCTCCATGAACTCACGGTTGTGCAGCGCCTCGCGAATGGCAAAGGTGAAGTCGGAGCGCAGCTTGAGGTTGGCCATCATCTCGGGACGGCGGAGGTCCAGATAGCGATAGCGCAGGCGAGTGTCCTCGCTGGTCTCGATGCCGTCCTCGATCTGGAACGGCGGGGTGACGGACGTGTTGAGCACCTCGGCGTGGTCGGTCAGGACCTCGATCTCGCCGGTCGCGAGCTTGGTGTTGGTGGTCTCCTCGCCACGGGCGCGCACGACGCCGTGAATCTTGATGGGCCACTCGGGACGCATGGTCTCGGCGATCTTAAAGGCATCGCCATCGGAGTGCTCGGGGTCGAAGGTGAGCTGCGTAATGCCCTCGCGGTCGCGAAGGTCGCAGAAGATAAGGCCGCCGTGGTCGCGGCGACGGCTCACCCAACCGGTGAGGGTGACCTCTTCGCCCACGTTCTCGAAGCGAAGCTCGCCGCAGGTACGGGTGTGCATGGAATGCTCATCGATGGGACGGGTCTGGCTCATACCAGTGATCCTCCTTTATGGATCTGTGCCGCCCCGTGTCGTTCCGGGCGGCGTCGTACAGATTTGCCCAGCCTGCGTAAACCGCGCAGCCGGACATGGCGTTCTATCTTATCGCACCTGTGTCGATGTACCGCGAAAAAGTAACTCTTGCCCAAAGACTTGACGGAGACGAAACAATTGACGCGGCCTGGCCGTCGCCCAGGCGCGCCGCGTGCGACAATGTGCCCCAATACAACTGCACTCGGAAAGGCCCGCCATGACTGCACGCCTCATCGTTATGGATATCGACTCCACGCTCATCAACCAGGAAGTCATCGACCTGTTGGGCGAGGAAGCCGGCGTGGGAGAGCAAGTTGCACAGATCACCGAACGCGCCATGCGCGGCGAGCTTGACTTTAAGCAGGCGCTCGAGGAGCGCGTGGGGCTGCTTGCCGGCTTGGATGAGAGCGTGTTCGAGCGCACCTTTGAGCGCGTGACGTTTACTCCCGGCGCGCTGGAGCTTGTGCGCTCGGCGCACAGCAAGGGCTGGAAGGTCGGCGTGGTGAGCGGCGGCTTCCACGAGGTCGCCGACAAGATCGTGGCCGCCGCGGGCATCGATTTTTGCCTGGCCAACCGTCTGGAAGTCGTGGACGGCAAGCTCACGGGTAAGCTGGCGGCAGACATTGTGACCAAGGAATCCAAGCTCATTCAGCTGCTAGATTGGGCAGTTGAGTGCGGTGTCGACATGGCCCACACCGTCGCGATCGGCGACGGCGCCAACGACATCCCCATGATTCAGGCCGCGGGCACGGGCATCGCGTTTTGCGCCAAGCCCAAGACGCGCGAAGCCGCCCCGTTTGCCATCGACGAGCGCAACCTGATACTCGCCATGGATATCATCCTGCGCGACTAGTCGATCCTTCTAACAATAGAATCAGTCTGTCCTATAGTTTCCGAACAATTTTGTCTTAGTGTTCGGAAACATACCCTTTGAGTGCTAGACTTTGCGCCGTCGAAGGGAACATATATGGATAAGCGAGATCTTGAGCAATTGCTGAGCGATGTTGCCGACGGAGTAGTCACCCCGGCAGTCGCCCTCACGCGCCTCCAGACGGCGCCAACCGCCGATCTGGGTTTTGCGCAGCTCGATCTTTCGCGCGGGGTGCGCCAGGGAGCCGGCGAGGTTGTCTACGGCGCCGGTAAAACCGCCGAGCAAATTGCCGCCATTATCAAAGCATTACTCGATGCCGGCCAGGAGCGCATCCTGGTCACACGCTTGGATGCCGAAAAAGCCGCGCGCACCGCTGAGCTTCTCGGCAACGACATCGACCTGGGATATGTCCCGGACGCCAAGCTCGCCCTGGTGTGTGGCAAGCCCTCCCCCACCGGCAACGGACGCATCGTCGTCGCCTGCGCCGGCACGAGCGACCTGCCCGTCGCCGAGGAAGCCGCATTGACAGCCGAGTTCTATGGCAACGAGGTCGACCGCCTCTACGACGTAGGTGTCGCCGGCCTGCACCGCCTGCTCGCGCATGCCGAGGAACTTGCCCAGGCACAGGTGGTCATCGCCATCGCCGGCATGGAGGGCGCTCTGGCGAGCGTTGTCGGCGGTCTGGTGAGCTGTCCGGTCATCGCCGTCCCCACCAGCGTGGGGTACGGCGCGAGCTTTGGTGGCGTAGCCGCGCTGCTCGCCATGCTCAACTCCTGCGCCAGCGGCGTTTCGGTCGTCAACATCGACAATGGCTTCGGCGCCGCCTACCAGGCAAGTCTTATCAATCATCTGAGCGCCGGCACACCCCGCGCCCGTTAAGGAGCATTCCATGTCCAACCATCAGCACACGCTTATCATCGACGGTACCTCGGGCATCAGCGGCGATATGACCGTCGCGGCCCTGCTCGACCTGGGCGCCAGCGAGGAGCACCTGCGCGAACAGCTCGCTACGCTGCCGGTCGACGGCTTTGAGATTGCCGTTACACGCGTAAACAAGCATGGCATCGACGCCTGCGACTTTGACGTTCAGCTGGCAGAGGAGCTCGAGAACCACGACCACGACATGGCCTGGCTCTACGGCAACGAAGCAGGCACCGAGCACACATATGAGCATGAGCATCATGATCATGATCATGGCGGGCACGAACACGAGCACTGCCACGAGCATGACCATGAGGGCCACGCCCATGAGCACGAGGATCATCGCCACACCCACCACCATCATCACCGCTCGCTAGCCGATGTCACCGAAATTATCGAGAATTCGCAGCTAAGCGATAGCGCCAAGCGACGCGCGCTCGCCATCTTTACCGCACTCGCCGCTGCCGAGGCCAAGGCTCACGGCAAAACGCCCGAGACCGTCATGTTCCACGAGGTAGGCGCCATCGATTCCATCGTCGACGTCTGCTCGGTCGCCATCTGCCTCGATGACCTGGGCGTCGAGGATATTGTCGTCGAGTCGCTCTCCGAGGGTCACGGCACCATCCACTGTGCCCACGGCCTTATGCCCATCCCGGTGCCCGCCGTCGTCAACCTATGCCAAGCAGGCAATATCGCCCTCACGCCCGCACCGGTCGCCGGCGAGCTCGTGACGCCCACGGGCGCCGCTATCGTCGCCGCACTGCGCACGTCCGAGCACCTGCCGGCCCGCTACCGCATCGAGGCCGTCGGCTACGGCGCCGGTAAGCGCCCCTACGAGGGCTGCTCCGGCACGCTCCGTTGCCTGCTCGTTCACGTGGATGCATAACCATGGATGCCCGCAAAACCAAAAGCCGCGCCGCCATCGTCGCAGCATTCTCCGAGCTCCTTCGCGAGGAGGACTACGGCAAGATCACCGTCGGCGACATCATCGCGCGCGCTCACGTAGGCCGTGCGACATTCTACGGCCTCTTTAAGAGCAAAGACGACCTACTGTCCGAGCTCGTGAGCGACATCTGCACCCACGCCCTCGACGACGATGGCACACCGCTCGACGACCCACTCGTGCAGGTCGAGCATATTCTCAACAATCTCTGGGAGCGCCGCCAGGGCGTCCGAGCCCTCGTAGCCGGCGCCGGCTCACGCGTCTTCGCCGACTGCCTACGCAAGACCATCATGTCACGAGCAGCCGAAACCGTCCCCACCGACCCAAACGGCCCCGCCGCCACCATGGACCGAAGCTTCCTACTACACCACATAGCCTCAAGCTTCGTAGGAATGGTCCAATGGTGGGCCTGGCACAACTTCCAAGCCCCAAAAGAGGAAGTAGCCAAAGACTACCTATCAGCCATCAAGCCCCTCTTCACCTAAGTAAGAAGCTCATCCCAAAGCATCACCCCAACCCAGGCCGCCACGTATCCCAAAGTGTCACTCACGCTTCAACGCCCCCAACAGCAACAAGCCCTTCCCATTCAAATTCAGATATATATGTTGGGTTGCTTGTTCCAACGCGACTAAGATCCCGCAGCTGGCCGCATGGGGTAACTTCCCAGCGCATTCCGCAGGACGAAAGAGCCCCCGCCGCACGAAGTGCGCAGTGGGGGCTCTTTCATGTCCGAGGACGCGCTGGGAAGTTACCCCATGCGGCCAGCGGACAACTATGTAGCCTCAGACTAGAACATGCCCAAGAAACCGTGCACAAACAGTGCGGCCAGAGCAGCACCGATAAACGGTGCGATGCCAGGAACGAGCAGGCCGTACTTCCAGTTGTTGTCAGCCTTGTTCTTGATCGGCAGCACCTGATAGGCCATGCGAGGACCAAGGTCACGAGCCTGGTTCATGGCGAAGCCGGTGATGCCGCCCATGCCCATGCCAACAGCCCAGACGATCAGACCGACGCAGATGGCGAGCATCAGAACGTTCTCGCCGGCGCGGTTAGCGGCAGCAAGGATGGCGCTGATGAACACGAAGGTGCAGATAGCCTCGCAGAAGAAGTTACGGGCATAGTTGGTGCCCTCGGTGGTGGGGTTGGTCGAGAAGATGTTGCGCTGGGCAATGGGATCGATGACACCATCGGAAGCCTTGAACTCATCGGCATACATCAACCACGCGATCACGGCACCCGCAAAGCCGCCGAGCATATCGGCAACCATGAAGGGGATGCAGCTGCTCCACGGCACCAGGCCGACGATGCACTGGGCAAGCACCATGGCGGGGTTCATGCACACGGCGCCGCCAAAGATAAACAAGGCGACCGAGATGCCAAAAGACCAAGTGGTGATGGCAAACATATGACCAGAGCCCTGATACTTGGTGCCCTTGAGCACGGTATCGCAGTGCACGCCCACGCCAAAGATGATCATGAGGGCCGTTGCGCCGAATTCGCAGAGGAGTTTGGTAAGCATAAAACCTTATCTTTCTTGTCGGTTATAAACGATTCGTTTAGGCCGCACGCTAGTGCTGCGCGACGACAACGCCCAGGCCATCGGGAATGACGGCCACCTTGGCATCGGCACCCTTCATCTCAAAGGCGAGCTTGAGCGCCTCCGCGATAGTGTTGACCGGCGTCATGTGCATATCCTTAATCATCTGGTGATCGCACAGATCGGTAACCATGATCACAGGGTGATGCGCCAGGATGCGGGCAAAGATCTGGCTCGTCCACTGGTCGGGCAGGGTCTCGTCCTTAGGACGGTCGATGCAGGCGCGCTCAAACTCTGCCGGATCATTGTCGGCGATGTTGTGATAGAAGCCCTCGCCACCGTGACCGTCGGCACAGCCGGCGACGTCGATGATCACACCGCCCTCGGGAAGCGTAGCCTCGGCAGAGCACATGCCCTTCACGGCCTGGTAGATGTTCTGGTCGAGCGGGTAGCCGCCGTTGGTGGTGATGGCAATCTCGCACTCGACGGGCTCAACGCCGGCAAGGCTCTTCACGAACTCGCAGCCGGCCTCGTGCGCCTTGTGAATGTCGCCGGCAAAGGAGCCGATGACCTCGTGCTTGCCGTTGAGCACCACGTTGAGCACAAAGGCAAGGTGAGCCATCTCGGCGGCGGCGAACATGTCCTCGCTCACATGGTTGTGGCACAGGTTGCCGGCACGCGAGTGGGAATCATTCACAAACTGACCGTTGTGGTTGTACATGATGGTCTTGTAGCTGGCGACGCCGGGCAGCACGGACTTGCGGCTACCAGAGAAACCGGCAAAGAAGTGCGGCTCAATAAAGCCCTCGGCAAGCAGCAGATCGCAATCGGCAGCAATCTTGTTGATAATGCACTCGCCACCAGAAGGCAGGGTGCCAATCTTTTTCATCATGCTATCGTCAGTTGCGACGTGCATAACGATTTCCTCGTTGGCAACGATCTCCTCGCCATACTTGTTGACGAGCTCCTCGTGCGTCGACGGACGATGCATACCCGTAGCAACCAGAATGCGAACGCGCGCCTCAGGCGCAGCGGAGTGGATGTGATGCAGCAGAATAGGCATCGTCACACGCGAGGGAACGGGACGCGTATGGTCGGAGCTAATGATGACAATATCCTTCTTGCCAGCACAGAGCTCCTCGAGCGAAGGCGAGCCATAAGGGTTGGCAAGCGACTCCTCCACCAGCTCTTCCTGCGATTTCGTGGTCTTAAACTCGTTTTGATGACCTTCCATCACACCCGCGAAGTTCTTATCCTCGAGCTCCAGATGCAACGTCTTGTGGTCAAACGGCAGTTCACATTCAAACAATGACGAGCGCCCTCTTCCTTTCAACTGACACACTAGATAAACCGTTGGAAGGATACGCCGCTCACCGAAAAACACCACCGCCCACCGACTCATTAACACAACGTTCATATTTGACCCACAACAAAACGGCCGCGATCCCAAGCGGGACCGCGGCCGCAAGTCAAAGACACTATAGACAGGATGACTTACGCAGCGTCGAGGCAAACATCTGCCCCGAGACGTACGCACGTAAGCCATTTTGCATAAATGCGTTAATTTTTAGCATAAAATGGTGCATGGATTTCAAACCGTAACAGGGTAGTAACCTCCGGAGCGTGCATTTTTGCGAGTATTCAGCATCGCGGGATAAGATTTTGGTGTCAAAAGTCTTTCAAAAGGTAGATAGTCCTCATGACTCGTCCCATCTGGATAGCATGCGGCGAGAAACCAGCCATATATGAACGTCGCTAAAGCCCAATCATCGTGCAAAAGCATCAACAAAGGCAGCGAAAGCCGGCTATGGCCTTATGCATCAATCTTTGGCTGCTGAAAACTCCGTTTTTTGCACGTCGCCCCAAGCACCACCCTCACCCAGCGGCTGATCCGCCAAAGGTCGGACATCGCAGGGCCCGCCATAGGTTTACTTTTAGGCACACTCCACAGGACGCAAGAAGCCCTCGCCGCACTCCACATTAGGCGCGAAGCGCACTTTATTTTCATAAGCTTTAATCCCTGAAGACCGAGGACGAAGGAACCCGATGGGTTTCCCTCTGAATGCATTCCGCAGCACGAAGCCCTTTCCAAACGCGCGAAGCGCGCCATTATTCCCCCAGCAGTAATCCACCGAAGACCGGACATCGCAGGGCCCGCCATTAGTTTACTTTTAGGCACACTCCGCAGGACGCAAGAAGCCCTCGCCGCACGAAGTGCGCAGCGAGGGCTTCTTGCATGTCCGAGGACGTGCCTAAAAGTAAACTAATGGCGGGCCCGGACGACTACAGGGCTATCGATTACCCCGTGTTCTGCAATCCTGCCGAGACGCCGGTCACAGTCGAAAGAATCAGGCTCATGTACTCGGCCTTCTTCTCCTCGGCCATCTCGTCTTGGTTCATACGCACCTCGCGAAGGGCGCGGACCTGGGCGATGGACAGAGCGTCGACGTAGGGGTTACGCACGCGAACGGCGCAGCCGAGCACGCGACGACGCTGCAGCGGCCACTCATCACCGACGATGGCAAGGACCCACTTACGGGTGAGCTGCATCTCGGTAAAGACCTTCTTGGACAGATCATCGCGGTCGCCCAGATGCAGATACATCTTGGCGATGCGCTGATCGGTCTTAGCAATCGACATCTCGATGTTGTCGATAAAGGTGCGGAAGAACGGCCACTCCTGGTAGGCAGCCTTGAGCTGGTCAAGATCGCCAAGCTGCTCGCAGGCGGTGCCCAGACCGTACCAAGCGGCCAGGTTAATGCGCGCCTGGCTCCAGCTGAAGATCCACGGGATGGTACGCAGGTCATCGAGCGACTTGGCGCCCAGACCGCGCTTGGCGGGACGCGAGCCGATCGGCAGCAGACCGACCTCGGTCAGCGGCGTCACGGTCGAGAACCACGGTGTAAAGTCCTCGGTGTTCAGCAGGTCCAGATAGCGTTCGTGGCTTGCAGTGTTGAGCTTCTCGGCCATATCCCAGAACTTCTGCGTGGTCTCGGTGTTGGTCTTCTCGACACTCGGGGCCGACTGCAAAAGCGTTGCGGCGGCAACGGACTCAACATGGCGCTGAGCCAGCGTGCGGTTGCCGTAACGGGCAAAGATGACTTCGCCCTGCTCGGTGAGCTTAAAGAAGCAGTTGACCGAACCCTTGGGCTGCGCCAGCACGGCCTTGTTGGCCGGGCCGCCGCCACGGCCCACGGCACCGCCGCGACCGTGCATGAGCACCAGGTCGATATCGTTCTTCTCTGCCCACTTGGCGATGCGCTCCTGCGCGGAGTGCAGCGCGAGCATGGCCGTGGTAGGACCGGCATCCTTGGAAGAGTCGGAATAGCCCAGCATGACCTCCATGCGGCGGTTGGTCTGGGCAAGGCGCTTTTGCACCACGGGCAGCGTAAGCATCTGATCGAGCACGTCGACGCAGCCCTCGAGGTCCTCGAGCTGCTCGAACAACGGGATCACGTCGAGCTCGGGGACATCCTCCTCGTGTGCAAAGGACAGGTGCGCCAGCTCAAAGACGTCGGCCACATGCTGAGCGCTCTTGGTAAACGAGATGATGTAGCGGTGCGCCATCTTCTTGCCGTAGCGCTTTTGGATGGAGCCGATAGCGCGGAAGGTATCGATGACCTCGCGCGTCATGGGCTGCAGGTCGCCATGGATACCGTTCTCGTGGATATCCTTGAGGGCGCGGGCATGCACCACGGAGTGCTGACGGAACTCCATCTCGACCATATGGAAGCCGAAGGACTCGACCTGCCAGATGATGGTTTGGACCGGGCCGTAGGCAGCACGGACGGCACCGCAGGCGGCCAGCGAACGCTGGACGACGCGCAGGTCATCCAGGAACTCGTCGGCGCTGTGGTACATGGTGTCGGTGATACGACGGACGGTGGCGTTCAGGCGGTCGGCCATGACGAGCATGACGGCGCGATGCGGCTCGTGCTCGGAGATCAGCTCGGCGCGGGCCGTGTAACGAGGGCTCATCTCGACCTGATGGTTCCACAGGTTAATGAGCTCGGCCGACGGCTTGCTGTAGGTAGCCTCGAGCGTGAGGTTGCGGCCGATGTGGCGGCACTTGTCCTCGAGCTTGAGCACCATGTGCGTAAAGTACTTGGCGGCGACCTCACGGCTCACCTTGGCGGTGACGTTGGGGTTACCGTCGCGGTCGGAACCGATCCAGCTGCCGGGATGGAAGAACGCCGGGCACAGCGGCGGCACAGTACCGGCCTTGTCGCCCAGCACCCAATCGTCAAAACGACGATAGATAACGGGGATAACGTCGAACAGCGTGTTATCGAAGATGTCGATGATGGTATCGGCTTCCTCGACCGGCGTGGGCTTCTTGAGCGCGATGGGACTCGTACGCACCAGGGCGTCGATCTCCTGCAGCATATGGCGCTCGTTCTCCACCAGGTCGGAGCCGCCCAGACGCGGACGCTCCTCCAGCAGGTTGGAGATACGGCGGATCTTGCCCTCGACGGCCTTACGACGGGCCTCGGTGGGATGTGCGGTAAAGACAGGGTGGAACTCGAGCTTGTCGAGCAGCTCGTTGGCACCCTCGACACCCAGCTCATTCACCAGCTGGTGATAGGCAACGGTAAGCTCGTTGGCAGGATCGACCTCGGTATCGGTCGACGCACCGGCCTCGCGCTCGCGCAGCTGCGCCACACGGTAGTTCTCCTCCGACAGGTTTGCCAGATGGAAAAAGCTCGTAAAGGCGCGAACGATGACCTGCTGCTTATCGAGCGGCAGGCTGTCGATCAAATCGACGACCTCACGAAATGCCACGGCAGTGGGCTCGTCGGCGGTGGGCACGCCCTGCTCGTCGACGGCTTCGTCGGCAGCGCAGGTACCGGGGTTGCCGGCATTGACCACAATCTCGGCTGTCAAAATCTTGTCGAACAGGTCCGCGATCTCGGGATCATACTCGCTAAGCACACGGCGCTCCAGGCGCAAGAACAGCGCCAGATTGTCGCGCAGCTCCTCGGGGATCTCGATCTCGGCGAGACGCTCCCTGGACTCGGCATTCGAGCCGATTCGGTTAACGAGGCGGTTGACCACGGCAGCGACGCGCGCCGCGGCTTCGGGTACAGACTGGTTGCTTAGGTTCTCAGCCACGTTTCCTCCCATTCCTCCTTCTATGCACGTAACATGCGGTATTCATTATAGGCGCTTGAGAAATACTTTCGACACTGATTGCGCTTTACCACACAAAAGTATTTTCTGCATTGCAAAGGTTTTTGCCCTAAATGGTCGTATTTCTCGGTGGGCGGCATACGTAAACGGGGGCATTCCGCATAAAAGCGAAACACCCCCGTAACAATCGCTCTCCATGAGCAGGGCACGTTAGCAGGCCCGAAGCTCAAAAAGATGCGCTACAGGCGCTCGCGAACCGCCTCGACGACGTTGTCCAGATCGGCGAGCACCTCGTCATGGCTCTGCATGTCGCGCACTTTGACCTTGCCGGCGGCAAGCTCGTCGCCACCCAGGACCAAGATGAGCTTGGCGCCTACCTTATCGGCTTGCTTAAACTGGGCCTTGAGCGAACGACCCTGATAGTCGGCCTCGGTCACGATACCTGCGGCGCGAAGCTCCTGCGTAATGGCAAAGACGTTCTGACGCAGCTCCTTGCCGGCGTTGGCGACATAGACGCA
>OLSE01001348.1_pt1 | contig 20195 bp, 22 predicted proteins | sample 1673191 | NCBI WGS metagenome assembly OLSE01 (sample SAMEA3136764, study PRJEB25190) | human gut metagenome | biome: human gut; feature: human-associated habitat; material: faeces | place: Austria | collected 2013
GCATTGACGTCCTTATCAACGTCGGTGACGGCGACACCGCCCACACCGGCGGCAAAGTCTGGGAAGACCCGGAGATTTCCTCTGCTGTCAAGGGATTTGTCCATCGTGGCGGCGGTCTGATCGGCGTCGGCGAACCGGGCGGTCACCAGTATCAGGGTCGTTATCTCCAGTTGGCTGCGCCTCTCGGCGTAGAGAAAGAAACCGGCTTCACCCTAAACTACGACAAGTACAACTGGGACGAGCACCGCGACCACTTCATTCTGGCCGACTGCCCCGACCATGACGTTGACTTTGGTGAGGGCAAAAAGAGCATTTTTGCGCTGGAGGGCACAGAAATTCTGATTCAGCGTGACAAGGAAGTCCAGATGGCCGCGCACGAGTACGGCAAGGGTCGTGGTGTTTATATCAGTGGTCTGCCGTACAGCTTTGTGAACAACCGCGTGCTGTACCGTGCCATCCTGTGGGCCGCCCACGATGAGGCTGACCTGCATAAATGGTTCAGCACGAACTACAATGTCGAGGTTCATGCCTACGTCAAGAATGGCAAGTATTGTGTGGTAAATAATACCTATGAGCCGCAGGACACCACCGTTTATACCGGCGACGGAAGCAGCTTTACCCTGCACATGGACGCAAACGAGATCAAATGGTATAATCTGTAAAGCAGGAAAAAGGCGTGCCGTACTGTGCGGCACGCCTTTGGCTGCAAAAACATTGATATGAGGTTTGTTATGGATAAACGTCCTAATATTATCCTGCTTATGGCAGACCAGATGCGCGGCGACTGCCTTGGTATTGCCGGTCACCCGGATGTAAAAACACCGTTTCTCGATGCACTGGCCGCAGAGGGCGTGCGCTATGAAAACGCCTATTCTGCCTGTCCGACCTGTGTTCCCGCACGTGCCTCTCTTTACACAGGTATGTCACAGGAACACACTGGCCGCGTCGGGTATGAGGATTTAGTGCCGTGGAACTATACCCACACGCTGGCTGGGGAACTGAGCAAGGCGGGCTATTATACGCAGTGCGTCGGTAAAATGCACGTCCACCCGCTGCGCAATAATTTGGGATTCAACGATGTACGGCTGCATGATGGCTATCTCCATGCCTACCGTCGCCCCACTACGCCCAGTTATGAAGACCAGCGTGTGGCCGATGACTATTATTGGTGGCTCAAGCAGCAGCTTGGTGTGGATGCAGACCCCGTAGATACTGGCTTGGACTGCAACAGTTGGGTGGTTCGTCCGTGGATTTACGAAGAAAAGTACCATCCCACCAACTGGGTCGCCAGCGAGTGCCGGGATTTTCTGCGCCGCCGTGACCGTTCTAAACCATTTTTCTTGATGGCCAGCTTCGTGCGGCCGCATCCGCCGCTGGACGCCCCGGAATATTATTTGAATTTGTACAAAGATAAGTCGCTGGCCGAACCTTGGCGCGGCGACTGGAACGACTGCGTCCGCTGGGAGCGCGACGGTCACAGTTACCATGCCCAGACTGCACCCTCGGATGAAAGCTATATTCAGCAGCTGCGGGCGGGCTATTATGCTGCCATCACCCATATGGACCATCAAATCGGACGCTTGATTTCCGCGCTGGTGGAAGAACAGATTATGGATAACACCGTGATTTTGTTTGTCTCCGACCACGGTGAAATGCTGGGCGACCATTTGATGTTCCAGAAGGCAAAGCCGTTCCAAGGCAGTATCCATGTACCACTGTTTATCTCCGGATCGGAGCGTTACATCGGAAAGCGCGGCACGGTTCGCACGGACTTGGCTGAACTGCGGGATGTTATGCCCACGCTGTTGGAACTGGCAGGCGCGCCGATTCCCGAAACGGTGGACGGCACCAGCCTGTTGCACCCGGTAGACCGCGAATACCTGCATGGGGAACACACGCTGGGTGAAGATTCCATGCACTTTATCCTGACAAAAGAGGATAAATATATCTGGTACTCGCAGACCGGGCGGGAACTGTACTTCAACCTGCGCGACGACCCGCACGAAACAAAAAATGCACTGGATGAAAACCCGGAACGTGTGGCCGAACTGCGTGCCCTGCTGATTGATGCCTTAAAGAACCGCGAAGAACAGTACACAGACGGTCATACCTTGTTTGTGGGCAAAACGCCCCTGACCGTATTGCAGAACACCGAGGTGTTATGAAGCAGCTTCAATTTCTGATAAAACCCGCAGCCGGATTTTGCAATATGCGCTGCCACTATTGCTTTTATCGGGATGAGCAGCAAAACCGCAGCACTTCCGAAGATTGCATGATGACCTTGCAGACAGCCGAGACATTGATACGGCGCTGTTTTGCGGAACTTGACCAAGGCGGCTTTGTTTCGTTTGCCTTTCAGGGCGGAGAACCAACCTTAGCAGGGCTGGATTTCTTTCGGTTCTTTACGCAGACAGTGCGAAAGTACAACCAAAAGCGTGTAACGGTGCAGTACGCCATCCAGACAAACGGCCTTGCCGTTGCCGAAGAATGGGCGAGATTTTTCCGCGAAGAAAACTTCCTTGTTGGTATCAGCTTAGACGGTACGCCGGATGTACATGATGCTTTGCGCCCGGATGCTTCCGGCGACGGAACATGGACGAGGGTCATGCAGACGATCAAACTGCTGGAGCAGTATCATATCGAGTGCAACCTTTTATGTGTTGTCACCAAGCGTCTGGCTAAAAAGGCGGAACGTGTGTATAAGTCTATGAAAGCAACGGGTGTGCGCTATCTTCAATTCATCCCTTGCTTAGACCCCTTGGGCGAGCAGCGGGGAATCGAAAATTACTCTCTTTCGCCGGAACTGTACGCGCAATTTTTGTGTGCCCTGTTTGACGCATGGTATCGTGACTGGAAAACAGGTGTCTATGTCAGTGTTCGCCTGTTTGAAGATTATATACAACTGCTCATGGGCGCACCAACGGGAACTTGCTCCACTACCGGCGCGTGCGGTTCTTACATGGTTGTGGAGGGCAGTGGCGCTGTTTACCCGTGCGATTTTTACTGTTTGGACGAGTACAAACTCGGAACGATTCAAAATGACTCTTTACAATCGTTGCTTTTGGGGGAGAAAATGCGCACCTTTATAAAGGATGGCTGGAATGTCCCCGCAGAATGTCAGCAATGCAGATGGGTAAACCTATGTCACGGCGGCTGCAAGCGTGACCGCAATACAGCAGACGAAGCCCAACGCAGTTATTATTGCAAGGCGCTGCAAAAGTTTTTTGCCTACGCTGAACCCCGAATGCGTGAAATGGCCCGTGCGGTGCAGATGTACCGCTGAAAAGGAGACAGATTCTATTGGACAAGAAAAATAAATATTGGCAGTTGTTCCTTTCTACCTTTAAGCTCAGCGCGTGTACATTCGGAGGCGGGTTTGTCATTATACCTCTCATGCGGGAGCGCTTTGTGAAAGAGCTGCACTGGATTGAGGAGGAAGAAATGCTGGATCTGACGGCCATAGCCCAGTCCAGCCCCGGCTCTATCGCCATCAATGCCTCTATTCTGGTGGGTTACCATGTGGCAGGAATCCCCGGTGCATTGATTACCGTAGTTGGTGCAGCACTGCCGCCACTGATTATCATTTCCATCATTTCTGCTTTCTACCAAGCATTTCGCTCCAACAAGTATGTGAGCATGGCTATGGCCGGTATGCTGGCCGGTGTGGCGGCGGTTATCTTTGATGTGGTCATCAATATGGCATGGCCCATTCTGAAAAAGAAGCGCCTGCTGCCCATCGCTGTGATGCTGGCGGCTTTCGTGGCGACTCGCTTTTTCTCCGTGAACATCATCCTGATTATTCTGGTCTGCGGTGTGATTGGTGCGTTGGATACGCTGTATCTGCAAAAGAAGGAGGCCGAGGAATGATCTATCTGGAACTGTTCTGGAGTTTCTTTCAAGTTGGCCTGTTCAGCATCGGCGGCGGGTATGCAGCCATGCCTTTAATTCAAGACCAAGTCGTGGATATTCACCCTTGGTTGACAATGACGGGGTTTGCCGACATTATGGCCATTGCTGAAATGACTCCCGGCCCTATCGCCCTTAACGCGGCAACCTTTGTGGGAATTCAGGTGGCAGGGCTGCCGGGAGCGCTGATTGCCACTATCGGCTGTCTCTTCCCATCCTGTGTCATTGTGATGACTTTGGCTTATGTGTATTACCGCTTCCGTGGTTTGAGCATTGTGCAAGGCGTTTTGGCAGGGCTGCGCCCCGCTGTGATCGCAATGATTGCCTCTGCTGGTATCTCGTTGCTGATTCTGGCACTATACGGCCAACGCACTCTTCCCGCAGATTTGAGCAGCTTTGACTTGATGGCGCTGGTAATTTTCCTTGCAGGCTTTTTTGTCCTGCGCAAGTGGAAGCCCAGCCCAATCAAGGTTATGGCGGGTGCCGCCGTGGCCGGTATCATGTTGTACAGCATCGCGGCATAAACGAAACCTGAGAGGATATTTTATGATGAATGAAATTTTAGCCGCCTGGCAATGGAATGGCTCGGTATCAGAGCCGGTTCCCTATGGCGAAGGGCATATCAATCAAACATATGCCATCACGGTAACCTCCGAGCAGGGTGCAAAACGCTACATCCTGCAAAAAATCAATACCGATACATTCAAAGACCCGGCCGGTTTGATGGAAAACATCTGCGGCGTAACAGATTTCCTGCGTGAAAAAGCCAAGCAACGCGGGGCCGACCCGGCGCGGGCAACGCTCCATGTTGTGCTGACTAAAGCTGGAAAGCCTTATTACCAGGCCACCGACGGCGGTTGTTGGCGTGTCTATGACTTCGTGGAGAACACCGTCTGCTTGCAGCAGGTGCAGTCCTCCGAAGATTTTTACCAAAGCGCCGTTGCTTTTGGCAATTTCCAACACCAGCTTGCCGACTACCCGGCAAACACCCTGCATGAGACGATTCCTCACTTCCATGATACACCAAAACGCTTCGCGGACTTCCAGCGTGCTGTGGCTGAGGACCGCATGGGACGCGCCGCACAGGTACAGCGCGAAATTGAGTTTGTCCGCGCCCGTGAAGAGGATTATCATGTTATGGTGGACCTGCTGACAGCGGGCAAACTGCCGTTGCGCGTCACCCACAACGACACCAAGCTGAACAATATCCTGTTCGACAAAACGACTGGGGAGGGGCTGTGTGTTATCGACCTCGACACTGTCATGCCGGGGCTGGCCGCGAACGATTTTGGCGATTCAATCCGTTTTGGCGCTAACCACTGCGCCGAGGATGAATCCGACCTCTCGAAAGTGAATTTCAGCATGGAACTGTTTGAAATTTACACCAAGGGCTTCTTGCAGGCAGCAGGTGAAGCGTTCACCCCGCTGGAAAAGCAGACCCTGCCGTGGGGTGCCAAACTGATGACGATGGAATGTGGTATGCGCTTCCTCGCCGATTATCTGGAGGGCGACCACTACTTTCACATCAACTACGAGACTCAAAACCTCAACCGCGCCCGAACCCAGTTCAAACTGACCGCCGACATGGAGAAAAGCTGGGATGTTATGCAGAAAATCATTGAGAAATATTGTTGATAGATATTTGATGCTCTTTTTTCTGCGTTTTGCGTAATGCAAAATCGCGTTTTCTCCTTTTTATAACGCCCGCGCCTGAATGGCCGGGGGTCATAAGAAAGTAATATTGCTTTTTGCAGGAACGGCACGGCTTCGGTCATGCCGTTTCCTGTTTCATCAGTTCCTCCACGGGGATAAAGCCCACAAGGTCATAGGAGATGCGGATACCCTGTCTGCGCTTCCCACTGCTCTTGTCAGGCGCTTCGATGTAGATTCCCTTGACAAGCTCCCGCAAAGCGTAAGGGGTCATTTCCTGCAAATCCTCGTATTTGTGTACCCGCTGGATGAACTGCTCCAAATTTTCAATCTGTCGTTCCTGTACTTCGATTTCCTGCTGCAAGGTCTGGATTTCCACTTTAAGCTGCGCCTGCTCGTCCTCATAGGTCTTGCTCATCAGTGCAAACCGTTCATCAGAAAGTTTCCCGGCCACATTATCCTCATAGATACGGATAAACAGCCGGTCAAGTTCCCCAAGACGGCGTTCTGCCTGCGCCAGACGCTTCTTGTATCCCCGGACAGCTTCTTCACTGGACAGCCGGAGTCTATGCTCCATAACTGTCCGAAAATGGGATTCATGCCGGGTTACATAGGAGATTACTGTTTTCATGTGCATCCAGACCAATTCTTCCAGTACAACTGCCCGGATGAAATGGGCCGAACAGGTTCCTGTGTTGCTGCGGTAGCTGGCGCATACAAAATGGTCTTGCCGCTTCTCAAAGTAGTTGGTGGTGCAGTAGCGCATCTTTGCCCCGCAGTCAGCACAGTAAACCATGCCGGAGAACAGGCTACTCTTTCCGGTTTTTGTCCTTCGGTGGCGCCGCTTGCGGATCTCCTGCACCTTGTCAAAGACTTCCTGCTCAATGATAGCCGGATGGGTGTTGTAGAATACCGCCTGCTTCTCAATGGGTGTTTCCCGCTGCTTCTTGTCCCAGATGGAGTTGGTGTAGGTCTTGAAATTAACCGTACAGCCCGTGTATTCCCGTCGTTCCAGAATATGAACAACGGTATTGGGGTTCCAGTGGTACGGATCAGCGGTTTCAGGACTTGGGGTGTTAATGCCCTCTCTCCTCTTATAGGCGGTAGGGTTGAGCATCTGTTCCGCCTGCAAGAGTTTGGCAATCTGCATCGGCCCCCGGCCTTCCATACACAGTTTGAAGATGCGCTTGACCACAAAAGCGGCTGCCTCGTCCACGACCCACTTTGTTCGATCCTCCGGGTCTTTGCGGTAGCCAAAGGGGACATTGGTTGTCAGCGGGATGCCCTGCTCGCCCTTGGCCTTCTGTACCGCACGGATTTTGCGGCTGGTATCCTTGGCAAAAAACTCATTGAACCAGTTTTTGATTCCCGCAACATCGTTGTCGGTGCTGTTGGGATCAATTGTGTCAAAGTGGTCGTTGATGGCGATATAGCGCACACCATATTTAGGAAAAGTAAAATTGATGTACAAGCCAGTCAGCGAGGAATTTCGTCCCAGCCGAGAAAGGTCTTTCGACAGCACCACAGCCACTTTTCCTGCCTCGATTTCTGACAGCATCTGCTGAAATCCGGGGCGGTCATAGTTTGTACCGCTGTATCCGTCATCCACAAAAAATGTTGGATTCGGGAAACGGTGCTCTTTGGCATATCGGAGCAGGATGTCCTTTTGGTTGGTGATGGAATTGCTGTCGCCCTCGTTGGCATCCTCTTGGGAGAGGCGGCAATAGAGTGCGGTGATTTTATCAGTTGCCCGTAACATTTCTGTATCCTCCTTCAAAGGGGCAACTGTCAGTACAGGACTGGTTGCTTCTATTGTACCAAGATTCCCGGTATTTGTCATTCATCATCCTCCGTATTTTCTGTAAACTTTTCAGTCAGAATACGCTCCATCTTTCTATCCAGCGTTTCTGTCCCGTCATAGCTGCCCGTGATGGTGTAAATGGTGCCACCGATCTCACGCTGTAAGGTGAACTCCGGCAGCCAGAAAGCAGATGGATTTTTCACTCGGATATGTCCAGTTTCGTCAAACCAGAAATTGTGTTTGGGGCGGTCAGGCGACAGCGGTTCGAGTTTAAAATAGGGATTGGAGAAAACATATTCCGTTGGCTCGTCGTGGTCAGAATTTTCCCATTGACTGATTTCTTCCCAAAGTTCCAAATCATCTGCATCAAACACCGAAAGCAAATCATCAAGTAACTGTGGGTCAAGAGCATATTTTTCTTCCAGCTGCCTGATGACATCATCCACATCAATGCGGACGGAATCGCCGCTGCGCTGTGCGGCTGCAAATTCCGCATCATTCATATTTGCCCACCGCTGCAATTCAGCCCGTGAAGTATCATCAAGCAATATGATTGAACTTACAGGTTTACCATTGGGCAGCGTATCTCCAAGAAGTATTTTTGCAAGTTTCCTTATGAGGTTGCTATCCTCTTTCCAGTTGAGTTCCATTTTTGAAATCCTCCTTAATGGTCGATCTGGTGCTGTTTCCTGCGGCTCTGTTCGGGATTTTCCTGCGCACGAACAACCTGTTCTACCTTGTATTTGATCTGCCAGAGTTTTTTCACCTCCGCATAAATGGGCGAAAGTTCCGCTTGCCCCGTCTTGTATTCCTGTTCCAGACGGTCATGCTCCTTGCGCCATGCAGTGACCGGCAATTTCCCATCCTTAAAATGCGGCTTTAATTTGCGCTCTGCCATGTGATACAGGCGGAGTGCATTTTCATTTTCAGACATGAATTGCTCACGCCTACCTTTCCACTTGATGGCTGCCAGCTTGTCAGCAACAGGTTTTCCGTCAGCGTAAAACTGTACCATGCGGAGAAGCTCATCTAACTCCTTCCTGCGGTCAGATTTGCCAGACAAGGTACTTTTCAAAGTGTCAATGCGGTCACTCAACGCAGATACACGCTCCTGCAACTGTTCCGGCGTTGTCAAATTGTTCTGCATGAGATAATTACAAATCTCATTGAATTCTTTGAGATTTCCGATTTTCGCTTTCCGGCTCCATGCCCCTGTGCTGCGGTTGGTGTAATACTCGCTGAGCAGCTGCGCCAGATTGGGGGCTTGCGATTTGTTCAATTCCTCATGCGCTTCTTTCAGCCAGTCAAGCAGCGCCGTAATTTTCTTTTTCAGTTTGCCGATCAACGCATTGGTCGCCTTGACCCAGCGGTTGAAATCGCCCTTATCAGTACGAATACCTCTGGCCTCCATTTGGCGGATCGCCGGTCCCTCATGGACAGTAGGCAGCTGTTCCACGCCCTGACGCTCGTAGCTGCGGTGGTCGATGCGGCAATTCAGCCCTTTTTCGGCAAATCGAGCATTGCACATTGCCGCCCACTGTTCCCGCCAATGTTCCAGCGTTTCCGGTTTACCCCAGTCCGTGGTGGGGACAGCGTTGAACACATAATTTCCTGCTTCATCCCGGATGCGCTCCCCGTTTTCATCCAAGAGATATTCCCGCCGCTGCTTGTTGCCCCATTTCCCATCCGTCAGCAGGGGACGGATAGGACACATGACATGAAAATGCGGGTTGGTAATGCCGCCATCTCCCTTGTCGGGGGCGTGAACGGAGAAATCCACCACCATACCCCGGCTCACAAACTGCTCCAATAAAAATTGCCTTGCAAGACTGATGTTCTCCTGCATGGAAAACTCGTTCTGCAAGGCAATGTCAAAACTGTATGCAAGCTGGGCTTTCTTGCCCCGTTCTGCCTTTTCCACCTCGTTCCACAGGGTCTGCCGGTCTGCGAAGGAAGGCGGAGCGTGGGGCGGCAGCAGGATTTCAGAACAGAGGACACCGCCTTTCTGGGTGTAGTCGCTGTCCTCTCCGTAATACTCGCTGTGCAGCTTTTCCCCGGATCGGTAAGCAGCGGACGCAACAGCGGATTGCCCTGCACTGCGTTTTATCTGGGTAACATGGAAGTGAAATAGTGCGATACTTATCCCTTTCCTTTCTGGCTTTCTTGATTGTGTGTATTGACTGCCTCCATCAACAAAGCCCTGACTTCCGGCAAGGTAAAAACCTTTTCCGTAAAAGCGTAGAACTCCGTTTCGCTCAAAGCCTTTACCAGCGGTGCAATGCTCTCCACGGCAGCCCCTCTGGTAATGAGGCGGTGCGCCCGTTTCTTCCTGTCTCCCTTCTCATAATAGGATTTTCGGTTTTCCAGCCGCTGAAGCCTGCTGCGCTCCTGCGCCAGCTTCTTTTCTGCGTCTGCGATCTCCTGTTTCAGTTTTTCGGTTGTTGGCATCGTAGATTCCTCCTTTATTTGCAGATAAAAAATACCGCCTGTCTTTCGGACAAGCGGTAAAATTTGCGTGTTGAGTTTTAGGCTTTGGATGGGAAACTGTCTGTGCAAACAGATTGTTTCCCATCCAAAGCGGGTAGGGATAGCCGCATAAGCGGCGCAAGGGGTGCAGCCCCTTGTACGGAACGCAGTGACGCAAAACAGCCCGGACTTCCATCGTCCGGGCTGTTTGCCTCGCAGAGCGCACGCATACAGGTTTTACCCTGTATAGAAGTGCGCCCTTAGTCCCTAAGGGCTTTTCGAGATTCCTAATAATCATTGCTTTTTCGAATTTCATCGCATAATCGGGATAGTCGTTCTTCGGCTGTACGCTTTTTCAATTCACATTCCCAGACTACAATCACCTTCCAACCGTCAGCCTCCAGTTTTTGTTGATTTTCTGCATCCCGCTGGATGTTTCGTTCAATTTTGGGCTTCCAGTATTCTTGATTGGAACGAGGAAGTCTGGAGCGGGAGCAACCATGCATATGCCAGAAGCATCCGTTGACAAAAATGATAGTGTGGTATTTTGGCAGGACAATATCGGGCTTTCCCGGATAGCGTTTGTCATTTTTGCGGTAACGGAAACCGTGGCTGAATAGATATTTCCTTACGATTTCCTCCGGCTTGGTGTTGGTGCTGCGGATTCGAGACATATTTTCGCTGCGTTCAGCGGGAGTTTTGGTATCAGCCATTGGAAATCACCTCCATCTATACTCAGATGGTTTCCCCAGTGTAGTATGCACAGTCACCAGGCAATTTGATATTAGGAATCCAAAGTTGTGTTCCGTCCCACCCCTTGGCCTTATTGCCTGTAATTTTGTACATGGTAAGTACCAGATCATCGGGATAGGTATCGCCCAGATTGCGGTCGGTGGGAGAAAGCAAAGTGCCGGTTCCCTTACCAATATCTCTATTTCTGCGGACGATCAGCTTTCCTTGAGCTGTCGGGTCGGTAGCCAACAGCGTGTTGACAAAACCAATAAAGGCTTTTGCATTCCAATCGTCTGCTGTTTCAGAATCAAGCTGCTCCATAACCTTTTTAATTAGTTTCAAACTAACAGTATACAAGTCATCCCCAAACGACTGAAGCAACATATCAATGGATGCAACATCCTTATTCACAGGATAAAACGGGAAATAGTTGACTCCACCTGAATAGATTCCAACAGCTTTTTTGTCCAGCACATTTTTTCTGGTGGGCTTCAGGCCAGTAGGATAGAAAATCTTAATGTCACATCCGTTGCTGGAGTTTTCAATCTGCTTGATGATACTGTTGTTGGTTCTGTTAATATCAGAGAACAACTTGAACAGTTTCGGTGGCATGAATACACGGAGCAGGCAGGGATCACGGTCATAGCCAAACATTCTTGCATGTTGCCACATAGTATCAGCTTGCGGACTTTTTGCAACACGGCAATAGTAAATTGTTTGGAGCTGCGGGAAAGTCACTCCACGGCCTAAACTGTTGCCTCCAACAATAACATTGATGCCTTTTTCATACTGCGTATTTTCATCATAAGATACGATAGAGTTCAGCATTAGAATACCGATTTTATCCTCCTGAAGCTGCTCTGCTATAAAGCCATAAATCTGCTCAAACGGCAGAATGTCCGTTTTTGTTTCTCTCAATGACTCATAGGCGCGTTCAAATGCTTCTCTCGTTTCCGCCTCGTTATGGGAATGAGAAATTTCATTCAAATAGTTCCCGATTTTATTTGCAAAACAGGAATGCTGGCTGGTTTTCATGCTCGGATGAATTAGAAAATTACAGATCGTTCCACCGTTCAGCATAATATGACCGGAGGAAATCAAATGCATGATCAACGCAGTTTTTAGTCCATTTTCTGGAAATTCATCGTCATTCAAAAGTTCTTCGGCTTCATCATTGTCTGTAAGAATAACCTGTTTCGGTGGTTCCGGTGGAAAAAAGAAATCCCCTCCCATATAACCCTTGCCCGGCCTAAAATAATAGATAAAATAGGGTTTCCAACCGCTTTTGGCTGTTTGCAGAAGAATAGACTGCGGTGTACCGGTTACTTGCATATAAATACTACTGGAAGTTGTTTTCTTGATGGCTTCCAAATTTTTATTGATGGTACTTTGCTTATTTCTATTCACCTGAGTGTTCAGACTGGCAGCATCGGCCTCATCATCTACAATAAACAGCGGATTACCGGCGCAGAAATTGGTTGAAGAGAAATTGTTTTTCCACTGCTTCAGCACAGAAGTATTCTTTTTCAAAACAATTACTGCGGGTTTGTGCAGATTGTTCTGAACAAATTTTAGGTAATCATTTTCATCGCAAACGCAGAAATCACAAAGATCCCGTTGCGCTCTTTGATAGGTCTGCTGTTGTAGCAGAATATTGTCTGTTGTCAGCAGAACAAAATTCATAAAACTTTCATCAGCAGCAGCACACATAAGTCCAAACATATGGCTCGTTTTACCGCTTTGAACATCACCCACTAACAGGCTTACAACATGATCAGTAAAAGAAAAATTGGAAATGTACTGCGGAACTATATCCTCAACTGTTTTATGGATTGCATCTGCAAGAGCAGGGTTTCCTTTGCCGCGGATTCTATCTAAATAAGATTGCAAGTAACTCATTGTCCCACCCCAAAATCAAGAAACCAGATTCCCGGTATGGTTGTCTTTGTAAGTGCAAATGAATTGCGCCCATAACGCCTCAGCGTATCTGCGGTAACCGGATTACCGACGGCCAGTACACCTGCGTTTTCCAAGCGCCCTTTCAGCCATTTCCCAAGAATTTTCAAATCGCCTTCTGAACGGAAATTTTTGCTGTAATCACCGCTGACCTTACACTTAAATGACCATCCATCATCGGTAATAACTGTGAAAACTGCATTATCGGTTTGGCTTTGCGGATATCCAGGCTGACTTGTCACATTTTTGGGTACAATCAGCTCAACTTCGTACCAATGTCGTGGTTTGACAAGACCGTTTTTGGATTCTCTGCCTTTTCCAAAAAATACATTCAAGTTGCTTTGCGGAGACACTTCATATGGTTTAATGGGTATTTCAAAAGAAATGTCTGTTTTCGCATTTATTGCTTTTGCAAGATTCTGAGGAGCCACTTTCTCAACAAATTCGTGTCCATCCAGCAGTGCATTTTCATTATTGAATGTGTCAATTTCCAACTCGGCAATGTTTCTTGTAGAGGTTTGCATAAGCTGACGGATGAACGCGTTTATCTGTTTAGCAGATACCTCATCGTTCAATAAAACAGAACTCTCATACATACGAACGCCGCCATCTACAATGCTGCTTAGGTTGTTCGATCCTACAATTCCTGCAAACGGACCAGTAGCATTGCTATAAGAATACAGTTTTCCGTGATAGCGGAAAGCATTGACAAGCCGGACGCCACCCATCTGATTACCCGCCAAGAAATCATTTAGGTGCATTGCCGCATCGTACTGTACTTTGGTAAAATGGTCAAAATAATGCATCCCGATAATGAGGTTCAATGTGCGAATATTGCTGTTCAATTCGATAGTTTTTTGCAACTCAATCAATGAATCGGCAGACACATAACCTACGGCAATATCTAATTTTGAAGTTTTCGGGAGCAGGCTGTAGAACGCCTCCGCGAATGTTTTGTTTCCAGTCTTCATCGGAGGATAGTTGGAAAACAAAAAATCCATACTCTGTCCCCCTTAGTTCATTTGTAATGTTACATACTCAAGTCTTTGCTTAACCGTCATGGCTTTCATCTTCTCGTATTCCGGCAGCAAATCGACAGGGGTATATTCCCCTGTAAACAAGGGGAGTAAGCGCTTAGCAACAGCCCGCACACCCACAGGAGGAACAGCGTTGCCGATTTGTCTGCGTACTTCCGTGACGCTGCCTTCAAAAATAAAATCGTCAGGGAAAGACTGCAGCCGTGCACGCTCTCTGTTAGTCAGAGGACGAGGTTCAGGATAGTGATATCCCCATGTCCCGCCGCCACCAGCAGCAATAATTGTCTTAGCTGGCTCATCTCTCTTGATTCTGCGGTAAACATGGCTAATCATGCCCTTAACATACAGTGGATTATCCTTTGGAATATCCGTGAAGTTGCCGCCCTCGGGAATTAGTTCAAGAACCTTCCGTGTCTTTTCCTTGATGTTGATATGCTCGTTATTAGTAGGAACCTTTTCAACACCCTCCAGCGCTTCGCCTGCTGTCACATAAGGAAGTGTACCGTTCGGGCCATGAGAAGGCTTGGGATGAACAAAGTCAAATCCCGTATCAATTCTGACACCGACAAAGAGGACACGCTCTCTGAACTGTGGCACGCCGTATTCCGCAAAGTTATACAGATGGGGCTTTACCACATAGCCTGGAGCGATGCTTTCGAAGTCTTTGATAATGGTGTCAATGGCCCTCCCGTTATTGGCCGTAATTAGCCCCTTAACATTCTCAGCAACAAACGCTTTCGGTTTCTTTGCATCAACAAATTCTGCAAAATGTCTGAACAGACCGCCACGGGTGCCGTTCAGACCGGGCTGTTTCCAGATAATAGAGAAGTCCTGACACGGAAAACCACCCAGAACAATGTCACATTCCGGGATGGTGGTGTCGGTGTAAGGATCTATCTTGGTAATATCCTTATAGTGAATAACATCGCCGAAATTGGCGGCAAAGGATTTGCACGCCCATTCTGCAAAATCGTTAGCCCATATTGTTTCATATCCTTCCATGTGAAAGCCATAGTCAAGGCCTCCACAGCCGGAAAAGATAGAAACAATTCTCGGCTTTCTTAAAGTCTCATTGGTATTTCCCACTTTTAGTACCCTCCATTAGAATCCTTTACATGAAGGTGTACTTTCCTGTAAATAGATACACCTTTCCATAATATTTTTATTATACCTCTTTTAACAGAAAAAGTCTATCAGTAAAATTCCTTTTTCGCTATTCGGCAAACAACTACAAGTTATCTAAATCTCCTACAAAAAAGTACACATTCCTGTAAAAACACCCCCTTTACAACAACTTGGCTTTTTCGTAAATCTCTGCCCGGTAACGAAAGGTAGCAAGGGGCATCCCACATTCCTTTGCTGCTGCCGTCCCGGTGATTTCCCCCATTTTCCAACGCTGGTAAACGGAGTGGAAATTCTCGGGCAACGGTTTGGGCGGCCGCCCAAACCGAATGCCCTTGGCTTTGGCCGCAGCAATACCCTCAGCCTGCCGCTGCCGGATGTTGGTGCGCTCGTTCTCTGCCACAAAAGACAGTACTTGCAGCACAATGTCACTGAGGAAGGTTCCCAGCAAATCCTTGCCTCTCCGTGTATCCAGAAGCGGCATATCCAGAACCACAATGTCAATGCCTTTTTCCTTTGTGAGAAAGCGCCATTGCTCCAATATTTCGGTGTAATTGCGTCCCAGACGGTCGATGCTCTTGATATAGAGCAGATCGTCTTTTTTCATTTTTCGCAGCAGCTTCTTATACTGCGGACGCTCGAAATCCTTGCCGGATTGCTTGTCGATATAAACATTTCTCTCAGGTACGCCCACTTCCCGGAGGGCAATGACTTGGCGATCTTCATTTTGCTCTCTGGTGGAAACACGGATGTACCCATAAATTTTCTGCTCGATCTTATTTCCTCCGTTTCTGCCACACAATGTCATACCCCAGCACATCTGCCAGCTCCACCGCTTCGCCATAGCGTAAAGAACCGCGCTTTAATTTCCCGGACAGGTTGGGGACGCTGCTGCTCCATCCGTATTCGTCAGCCAAAACCTCCACTACCTCGCTCATGGTCATGCCAGCCCTAACAATGTAGGCTTTGATCTCGTTCCTGTAATTCTCATGATCGCTCATAAAAAAGTCCTCCTGTTTTGTTGGCTCTGCGGCGAACACAATCTATTCCGTGATAAATTCCATTTGCTGCAAAGCATTGTTTTGGTCAAACTCGATTTCAAACCAGATTTTTGCTTGTGATGCCCTGTTCACAGCACCCGCTTTCCCGTTTTGCTGGTTTGTGTGAAATCAAGCAAAACAGCGAATATCCACACGGAACGCTGTACTGTGTACGCTGTGCGGTGCAACGCTCTTGGGTGTTGGTAACAATACAAAAATTTCAGTTTGTTCGCTGATTTCACATGGTTTGATTTTTGCCTGTGTTTTTAAGCGCCGTTTTTCCCGAATGCCGTTCCTGCCCGGGACTCTCACCCCAGCGTATCCCCGGCTTTGGCACGCTCGCAGCTTCGGGACAAATTGTCCCGAGGCTGGTTCTGGCGCTGCTTCGCCAACCGGCATATCCCATTCGGACGGTCATGTATTTTTCAAGCTGCGGAGTCTTGCGACAAGTACATTTTAGCGAAAAAACATGACCATTCCCGTATATCCAAAAGGATGGAAAAGCCCCTGAAAAAGCAGGAATTTCCACGCTTATAGACAAGCTGTGTTATAATAAAAGAAATGAAGCGGCGGGAGGCTTGGCATGAATACGACTTTAACGATTCAGGAAAAATTGAAGGATTTGCGGGTGGAACACGGACTCACCTTAGAACAGCTGGCCGACCAGACTGGGCTTTCCAAATCTGCGCTCGGCAAATATGAGAATGACGATTATAAGGACATCAGCCCTTTTTCCATCGTCACACTGGCAAAGTTTTATCATGTGACTACGGATTATCTGTTGGGGGTGTCAGAACAAAAAAATCACTCAGACACAGAGCTGAGTGCCCTGCACCTGAGTGATGATGCGATTGATATTCTGAAAGCCGGGAAATTCAACCCCCGGCTGCTGTCGGAAATTATCTGTCACCATGATTTTCAGAAAATGATGCTGGATGCGGAGATTTATGTGGATCGGATCGCTGATATGCGGATCAACGATATGAACGCTGTACTGCAAGCCGTTCGTCAAATGGTACTGATGCAGCAGGGAAAAACGGAAAATGATCTGTATCTGCGGACACTGGAACTTGCACAAATACAAGAGGACGAGTATTTTGGCCATGTTATTTCTGACGATTTGAAGCTGATCCTTCGGGATATTCGGGAAGCCCATCAAAATGATGCAACCACTGCTGACAGCCATTCTCCGGCGCTGGATGTGCAAAAGAGTTTGCAGGAAGCCACGAACTACAAAGGCAGCAATGCGGAAAAGCAGGCCCGCATTTTCCTCGCAACCTTTGGTATTGACTATGATGCGATCACGATGGAGCAGTTTGTAAATCTAATAGAGGTTTTGAAACTGTCCAAACACCTGAAACCCTCTATTAACCAACGAGGGAAAACCAATATGACCCACGGAAAAGGGAAAAGAAAACGCAAATAGGCAAAAAAATATGCTGGACACGGTTAAAATCAACCATGTCCAGCATATTTCATTTACCCAATCCCGTCTGACAGATGCCGTAAGTGTAATTTTGAGTGAATTACTTTCTTACGAGCACCCGTCTAAAAGCGCGGGCGTTTTTTACTCTACGTCGAGGTCAATAAGTTGAACACCGGGATTCTGGATGCCTTGGTGAAAAAGCACAGCGCAAGCTGTACATTTTACAACAATAGTGTAGAAAGCATAGCCCCTTGCACTGGGCCACCCTTACGCACCGAAATACGATGTAAGTATAGTTACATTACGTTTCAGGCCCGACAGCCAAATTGGTTGTCGGGCCTTTTTCGTGCTTGTCTTTTTGAATATGCACGTTGAAACGATATTTTTATTGCGCTCGTGCACCTCCTTTTTGAGCTTCTATTCAATGAAACTCAAAATTTTGGAGGTAAATATGTCCAGAAAAAAGGATGCCAATAAATATTGGATTTATGGTGAGGATGCCGCACTGGCCGCGCAGTTTACCGCGTATTTGGCCACGGTGCTGAAGAACCGCAGGTTGACCTATATCCGCCATCTGAAGAAGATTCAAAAGGTGGAATGTTCCTATGAATATGCTGCCGAAACCATTGAACACGTAGATTCCATCCGGGAGGAATCCTTGGAATCTGCAGTAGAAGCCAAACTGATGTGGGAGGCTATCAAGCCCTATTTGCACAAGCTCTCCCCGAAAGAATGTGAGGTTATGATTTGCTTGTACATTGACCGGCTTTCGATTGCCGATACGGCGACGAAGCTGAAAATCAAGCCTGACACCGTGAGTACGCACAAACACAATGCAATCAATAAAATCCGCAAGGCAATGGGGGAACACTGATGGGAGCATATAGAGAACTGCTGGCACAGGCCAAGAAAGCCAACCACACCGCTATCCAAAAGCTGTATGAGCGCTACTACACATTGCTGCGCAGTTACAGCTTTGTAAATGGCCGCTTTGACGAAGATCTGTTTCAAACACAGGTCATTGAATTTCTGATTGCGGTTTCCAAATTTCGTATGTGAGCAGCGCGAAAAATAGTTTTAATTTTTCCCTCAAGGTTTTTATTTTTGCAGAGTATATAAGTTATAGAGGGTGTTGAAAGGCCCTCTCCCCTTGAGAGAACCTTGAAAGCAGAATAACCAGACCATTGGCTACATAAATTCGATCTTGCCGCAACCCACGGAGCGACGGCAAGCAGACTCTAAGGCGTGTGCAGCGGTTTAGCTATGATAGGATATTCCTGTCGCTATAAACGCGCTCACAGGCGCTCAGAGGGGCGGCGTGGAACACCGCCTATGCGATGAAAGGGTCGATCATTATGATACGCACCGTTGCGATACCCTCAAGGAATCGGCGGTACTGCCAACAATGTGGTACAGGACGCGGGCGCTGCTCCAGCAGCCGGGTCAATGGTCTGCCCTATATCCGGGAAGTAGTGTCGAATAGGATATACAATTTAATTTCAGATTATGGCGGTCACTTGTTTTCCACAGGTGACCGCCATGCTTGTGGAATTAAATCCGCAATTATTTTTGAGAGGAGTTGACGATTATGGGAGAACCATTTGGAAAGCGAGAAATTTTCCGAAAATACCCCGATGTAGTGGACGTACCACAGCTTTGCGAGATGCTGGGCGGTTCGCGGCCCGTGAGTAAGAAAACGGCATATCGTATGCTGAATGCAGGGAAAATCAAGGCATTTCGCATCGGACGCAGTTACCGCATCCCCAAGGTAAACGTAATTCGCTTTTTGCAGAACGAAACACCCGAAGATTGCAACATTGTCAATGCGACAACCGACAGTGTGGAGTAAAAGGCATATATCCGCTATCATATAGATGCCATCTATACCGTTAGATAGTCGGAAAGGAGCAACGCAATGAAAACGAAAGTAACAGGCTATCTTACGCAAAAACACGGATTCTATTATGTCGTTCTGAATCTGCCCACAGATGAAAAAGGAAAGCGAAACCGCAAAACGCTGAGTACAGGGTTGTCCACCGACCGCAATGCAACCAAGGCCAAGGCGCTGCTCCAGACGATGATCCGCGCGGCCAGCGCCGGAGAAGAAGTGCATGGTGTAAAAGAGCGCGTCGCCGCAGCCGCCACAGAAGATACCGAGGAAAGTTGGAATACACCACATCCCAATATGCTGTTCTCCAATTATCTTGAATTTTGGTTGCAATGGAAACGCAAAAGTTGGGAAGAGGTCACTTACTCCGGCTATTGCCAAAATGTCAGATCGTGGATTGCGCCGTATTTTTCCGCACGGAAAGTACGCTTGAATGAAATCACGGTGCTGGATATTGAGATGTTCTACACCCATGAAATCAACAAGCGTGGAGTAAGTGGGAACACGGTTCTCCATTACCATGCCAACATCCGCAAGGCTTTGTCGGACGCAGTAAAACTCAAACTGATTCCCTATAACCCTGCTGCCGAAGTGGAGCGCCCCAAAAAAGACAACTTTGTTGCCAGCTATTATTCAGCGGATGAATTGATGGAAGTGCTGCCTATTTTTGCAAATACCAAAATGGAACTTCCTGTCATGCTTGCTGCGTTCTATGGATTGCGCCGCAGCGAGGTAATCGGTCTGCAATGGTCGGCCATCGACTTTGAACGGAAAATCGTCACGATTTCACGCACCTTTGAACGCATCAATGTGGATGGCAAAATGGTGGACGTTTCCAAGTGCCGGACGAAAAACAAGTCCAGCTTCCGCAGTTTGCCGCTGATTCCCGCAGTTGAACAAGCTTTACTGAAAGCCCAAAAACGCCAGCGCCAGCAAATGAAACTTTGCGGCAACAGCTATTGCAAGGAATATAAGGACTATATCTGCGTTGATGATATGGGGCATCTTGTGACCCCGGACTATGTGACACGGGTTTTCCGCGAAATGCTCTTGAAGAATGGTTTTCGCCCGATTCGCTACCATGACCTCCGCCACCCGTATGTCAAGCCCACGACAAAAAAATTTATAACTTTTTTTGAAGTTTTTCGGGCAGCTTCATAGCTGCCCATAG
>OLSE01001367.1_pt1 | contig 19934 bp, 17 predicted proteins | sample 1673191 | NCBI WGS metagenome assembly OLSE01 (sample SAMEA3136764, study PRJEB25190) | human gut metagenome | biome: human gut; feature: human-associated habitat; material: faeces | place: Austria | collected 2013
GCGGAAATAAGAAATTTAGACGCAAGATTGTTCGAGAAATCAACTTGTTGGCACACTAGCTTGATTCGGTTAAATTCCCATTGTAAGAATCTCCATCAGTACCCCAAGCAATGACGGATTCAAATTCATGGATACCAGAACAGGCACTGCTTCTGTGCCCAGTTCTTTCACTACTTTATAAACCTCTGTCTTCTGTGCATAGGTAATCTGTGCTTTTTCCAGAATCTCATAGACCTCTTCTGCATAATCTCTCTGATAAACAGCTGCATCTGCCGCAAAAGTAACCTTCACCTGTGCATCTGCCGGCACATCCTTGAGGATCACTATTGTTCCATGAAGCTTCTTATCCTCTGCGAACTCTGCATCCTTATATACCTGTCCGTTTACAGTAACCTCCTGCGGTTTGTCCTGAATGTTGCAGAAGCGGATCTTCCAGGAACGTTTCTGCGGGATCACTGCTGTATTTCCCTGTGCAGCTTCTACAATAAATACTGTTCCATTCTCATCTGCAGTCTTCGTCATTCTGGTGGATACCCAATTCTCATCCAGGTCTTCCGGTGTGTCCCCACCGTCTTCCCAGAGTACAAATTCTCCTGATTCTCCAGGATATACAAGTACTTCCAGTTTCTCAGGATTCTCAATGGAATTATCATATCCTTCCATGTCCTTCAGTGGAATGATGCTGCCTTCACGCACAAGTACCGGCATCTCATAAATATCTCTCCAGAGATCCACTTTTCTGCCGCCCTTATATGCTCTTCCGTTAAAGAAATCATACCAGATTCCCTGCGGAATCCATGTCTTTGCGCCTGCAAGTCCTGTTACCGGATCCAGCTTATCTGTGATTGGAGATACCATCATCTCTGTGCCGAAATAATAGTTGTTCGGTACTTCATAGGTTTCCTCACGCTCCGGCTCCAGATAATACATCGGCTGTACCAGCGGCAGTCCCGCTCTGCTTGCACGACGGTTCATGGTGTAAAGATACGGAACTAGCTTATGACGCAGTTTCAGGAAATTCTTCATTACTGTTTCTACAATCTGGTTGTATTTCCACGGTTCTTTTCCATTAAACGGGTTATCTGTGCTGTGCAGACGATTCATTGGTGAAAAGACTCCAAGCTGTACCCACCTTGCAGTGAGCTCGTCGTCTCTGTATCCAAACATATGTCCACCGATATCATGACTCCACCATCCAAAACCGATGTTGCTAGCATTTGCTGTGAAATATGGCTGGAATTTCAGACTCTCCCAGGTAATGAACGTATCACCGGAAAAACCAACCGGGTATCTGTGGCTTCCTGGACCTGCATATCTTGAGAAAGTCAGCGCACGTTTTCCTTTCCACTTGCTGTCCAGATAGTGATAGTGGTTCAGCATCCAGAGCGGATCCAGTCCCGGAACCTTGGTTACAGTTCCCTGCTGCCAGTCAAGCCACCAGAAGTCTACTCCCTCTTCTTCCATCGGATGATGCAGTTCCTCAAAATATGTCTCAATGAATTTCGGATCTGTCATATCAAAAAGTACCGGTTCCTTACTTGCAGGATCAATTCCCATTTTCTCTGCAACTCTCGGATAGGCTTCTTCATAAGCACGCACTCCATCTGCCGGATGTACGTTCAGTGTGATCTTATATCCATGTTTGTGCAGCCAGTCCATAAATTCAGGCGGATTGGGGAAAAACTTCTTATTCCAGGTATATCCTGTCCATCCGCTTCCATATACAGGAGGTACATCCTCTACCAGATGCCAGTCCATATCTACAACTGCAACAGAAAACGGCACTTCTTCTTTCTCAAAACGCTCTACCAGTTCTTTGTACTCTGTCTCTGTGTATTTGTGATATCTGCTCCACCAGTTTCCGAACGTATATCTTGGAAGCAGAGGTGTTTTTCCACATAATCTGTAAAAATCCTGCAGACATTCCACATATCTGTGACCATATCCAAAGAAATAAAAGTCTGCTCTGTTTCCCTGACGTGGCTCTACCATTCCATCTTCGCCCATAGCCATTGTGTGGGAATCATCCAGCACTGAAAAACCGTTTCTGGACATAATTCCATGACTCAGCGGAATCTCACCGTCTGCTTCATCCAAGGTTCTGGCTGTTCCCAGCAGATCTTTTGGTTCATCACCATAATGCCACACGCGCTCGCTGGCTTTTCCACCCGCTACACGTATCATCAGACCGCTTGGAGAAAATTTCTGCCTGTCATAGTGGATTTCCAGGTCTTTGGTGTAAATATGTAATTCCTCACCGCTGTCACTCACCCTGAATTCCGGCACCGGGAAATCACGATTGCATACCATCTGTGTTGCTCTGTCCTCAAATCCTCCGTCTTCGCTGTACTCAAAACGGATCAGGGCAGTTGTCAGCATTGTAATCCTGAAATGATCGCCCACGATCACAGCTTCCTTTCTGCATACAGGATTACCTTCCAGCACAAATTTCTTTAAGTTCATAAAAGCTTTTCCTCCTTTACATCAACAACAGTTGTAACAGCTGCTTTTATGTCTATTTTAATCTTCTGCAGTCTGATTGACAACGCCTTTTTTCAGCTACTGAACATTTATATGACATATACTTGTGATATTATTTTCTAGAACGTGTCTGAAAAATGCTTTACGCAAGATGTGCGTCACAATTTGCAGGAGATTTTGGGAATGATTTTCCAAACACACTCTAAAGCAGCTGCCGAAGAGGACGAATGATAATCCTGAGCACGCCGTAGTATAACTTCTTTTTCCGATTCAACACTTTCCCCTGGTACTTTGCGCCTTCGGTTTCCTGACCGTTTGCAAGTACCTCTTTGCTTTTTTCCATATAATCTGATTCTGTTTCGTGAATCTGCTGACTCAGTTTTTCGCTGTCAATTACCAGCATCAGTTCCGTATCCAGATAAGTACTTCGCATATCCAGATTATAGGAACCTACTACTGACAGACGGTCATTTATCAGCACAGCTTTTGTATGAACCGGATAATCATTCATCAGTTCATACACATCTGCCCCTGTTTCCAGAATTTTCTTTTTCTGATTAAGATAATCTGTACAGCCCCATGGATTAGAGCCTTTTTCCACTGCATTCAGCACGATCTGAAGCTTTGCATGATCTGAAATCCCCTGCAATACATCATACATGTAACCATTACAGATCACATAAGGAGTCTGTATTATTACATGATCTGCATTTTCAGTAAGATACTGAATTGTCTGGAGAACCTGCGGTGTTTTTCGTCCCGCCTCAATTCCATTATTGATCAGAGTGATCTTGTTTGCTTCTATCGTATCCTTTTCCCATGCACTGTAGGTTTCTATATCATTGTACCTTTTCAGCAGAGATATGTAAATTTCTTCCATGTGCCGGTATGCATCCGTATATCTGGAAGATTGTTTGCCTTTTTTAATGCTCACACAGCTTTCCTTCCATATTTTATGGAAATAATCCTCAAGCTGGTTCAGAGACTCTCCCTGTCCTTCTGATGTATCATACACCAGGATATCTCTGTCCTCATTAATGCCTTTTGTCTGATTTCCCAGAAAGATATCATTGCTGTTGCGTCCGCCCAGCAGATACATTTTCTCATCCACGATCAGATATTTATCATGCATGCGATAATTCACCTTAAACAGATTGACCGGTGTCACCGGATTGTAAACTCCCACTTCCACATTCTCATATGATGCCAGAGCCTGGAAATCGCTGCTTCCAGCCAGAAACAATTGCTGATAAATTCCATCGATCAATAACTGAATCTTCACACCTCTTGCCGCAGCGCAATTCAATGCGGCAAGAATTTTAGTGCCATTATCATCCGCACGTAAGTCAAAGGTAGACAGTACAATGCTCTCCTTCGCAGTGCCAATCATACGAAGCCTCCACAAAAGTGCCTCTTCATTATCGTCAATGCAGCAAATCCTTTCTACGCCTGCTGTCTCTGATGTAAATTCTGTCTTTCTCAGACTTTCCACATATGTTTCGTCCGGTTTCCTGCAAAAAAGAGGTGAAAGTATATTTACCAGCACCACGATCAGCAGGAAAAGGCAAAATATTTTTCCTGTTCTTTTTAGTATTTTTTTCATTCGATACCGTAACCTCCTTTGACCAGACCGGAACCCAGATATTTGACTTATTCCTCTTCTTTCGACAATACACTGAGTATAGAGTATAACATAATCAGAAGCCATAGTGCATCTTTTGATACGAAAAGCGTTACAATCTTTTCACAAACCCTTTTCTTTTTCTTGCAATGTCTTATATGTTTCCGACTTATAAAAATTCAATGTCATCAACTCTTTCCAACAGGGAGGGATTTCAATGTTATCAGGATGGTTTGTATAAAGTGTGATGACTGGTTATAAAGAGAGTTTATCTGCATCTTGCACAGCAGTCTTCTCTCCTGCATGAAGATGTTTACCAGCTTGACCCTGTGTTCTTCAAGCGCTATCAGTAGCATAAAATATTTTTTTGCTTTCCGTAAAACATAAAAAACACCGTCCCCGCGGCAATCGCATTGTCCGCAAAAACAGTGTTCTTAGTGCGCCTTCAGGGGTTCGAACCCTGGACACCCTGATTAAGAGTCAGGTGCTCTACCAACTGAGCTAAAAGCGCATATTCTTTTGTTTTTCTTTGTGTTGAAGTTTTGCATCACCCTCAACGCAAGTGATATTATATATAATAGTCGTTTAAATGTCAATAGGTTTTTTCAAAAAAAATCAGATTTTTTTCTATTTCATTTATTTTTCCTTTTTTTCGTCGTTTTGGGACATTTTGTTAAGTGTTTTATTGACCTCTTCTGCGGATTTCCGCAGGCGGCTGAAGGTATTATCAAAGTTTTTGTGTTCATAGCGGAATTGTAGCATTTTATTATGGAAAGAACTTTTTCGTTTCACTGGCTGACTCCTTCGGGGCGCGAAGCGCCCCGAAATTTTCTTATACTATAATATGCACTGCCAGCCACAACAGATAGTCAAATGGATAATCGCAATCCACTTCACTATGGAATCGCTATAAACCAGATAATTGCTCTGCTGTTTTATCTGTGATACTCTCTGGAAATCACCATCTTACAGATTGGATTTCCCATAGAAGAAAATTTCTCTTCATATTCTGTCATAACATTTCCTTGTACCATCTCTTCATTATGATGCAGATCAAAGGTAGAAGCTTCCAGATTCCATCCGGCTTCCTCCACTTCTTCCAGGGAAAATTCAAACAGTTCCTTATTATCTGTCTTAAATTCCACTTTTCCATCCTGAACCAGAATCTGGTCGTAACGTGCCAGGAATTCTCTGGATGTCAGGCGACGTTTTGCATGGCGGGCTTTTGGCCATGGATCGGAAAAGTTCAGATAAATCTTATCTACTTCACCTTTCTCAAAGATTTCCGGCAGAAGTCTGGCATCCACTCTCATAAAAAATAAATTAGAATAAACCTCTCCATTCTCCTCCAGTTCTTCTCTCTTCTGCAATGCGCGAAGAAGAACGCTGTCATACATCTCGATTCCTATATAATTGATATCCGGATGCAGACGGGCCAGATCCATAAGAAATCTTCCTTTTCCCATCCCTACTTCAATATGAAGAGGCTGCTTTTTCACAAAAACCTCCCCCCAGTGTCCTTTCTTTGTCTGTGGCTCCTGCACCACATAAGGGCTCTCCAGAATTGCATCCTGAGCTCCCGGAATATTTCTTAATCTCATAAAAATCTCCTGTTCCTTTTCTTATATCTCCAGAGCGTGTTTGAAAAATGCTTTACGCAAGATGTGCGTGCAATTTCCTGCCACCAATAAACTACCATACCATACTCCTAACGTCAATTACATCCCGGACAGATATTCGCAGGAGATTTCTTTAACTTGTCTAAAAAATAACAATTTTTTTATTTCTGAAAAAAATTTAGATGGTTTTTTTTAACAAAAGGGTGTATGATATCTAACAGATATTACTATTTTTCACATAGTAAATCTGGTTTTTTTGTAAAATTTTGACAACCAAGGAGGTTGAAGATGGAGCAGATACTTAACAAATTATCTGAAATCGAGCTTACAGCCCAACGCATCATGGAAGACTGCGACCGGCAAAAGCAACAGCTTTCTGAAGAGGCAGAACAGAAATGTAAAAATTATGACGAGCAGCTGGAGACCCGGACAGCAGAGCAGATTCGACGGATCCGTCAGCAACTGGAAGAAGAAAAAGATTCTCGCCTGGCACAGTTACGTGCAGACACAGACGCTACCTTTTCTTCACTGGATGCTCATTACGAACAGCAGCACTCACAACTTTCCAGAGAATTGTTTGAGAAAATACTAACTATGTAAAGATCTGTCTCAGACACACTCTAGATGACATCAGGAAAGGAAGTGAAAAACAATGGGAGGCGTACTCTCCTACAGCGGACTTTCCACGAAAATCCGCGCAATGCAAAGCAGGCTTACTACCATGGATCAGTTCGAGGAAATCCTCCAACTCTCCGATGTCACGCAGGTAGCCGCCTATCTGAAGCGAATGCCGGAATACTCTTCCAGGTGGGATGCACTGGATGAAAATACCCTGCACCGTGGCCAGATTGAGAAGCTTCTGAAGAAATCCATATTCCAGAATTTCTCCAGAATTTATCACTTTGCCAACCCGGAGCAGCGTAAATTTCTGGATCTGTATTCCAAGCGATATGAAATCCGTGTACTGAAGGAAGTCATGACAAATATCTTCGATCACCGCGACACGGATCCTGTAGATGTTTCTCCGTACCGTGAATTTTTCCGTCTGCATTCCAATATTGATGTAGACCGGATCACTACCTGTTCCACCATGGAGGAACTGATCTCCTGCCTCAAAGGAAACGAATTTTATATCCCGCTTTCGAAGATCCAGGAGCATGAAACAGCACTTCTCTTCGACTATGGTATGGCACTGGATCTGTACTATTTTACCCAGATCTGGAACATCCGTAAGAAGCTGTTTAAAGGTAAAGATCTGGAAGAGATTACCTGCACTTACGGCGAGAAATTTGATATGCTGAACCTGCAGTTTATCCAGCGTTCCAAAAGGTATTACAACATGGATCCGGCAAGTATTTATGCCCTGCTGATCCCTGTAAATTATAAGTTAAAGAAAGAAGAGATCACAGCTTTGGTGGAAGCACCTTCATACGAAGAAGGTCGAAGAATTTTCCAGAAAACATGGTACGGAAACAAATATGAACAGCTTACCGTAGCCAATCTGGAAGAATTCTACAACCACATCCACCGCTCAATCCTTGAGAAGGAATCCCACAGAAATCCATATTCTGTAGCAGTGATCTATTCTTATCTGTATAACAAGGAACACGAAGTAAACCGCCTGACTATCGCCATTGAATGCGTACGTTACGGTGTGCAGCATGATGAAGCCATGCGTTATATTTGCAACAGTTGATTTCTATATGGCGCATAACTGAATAACTGCTTCGCAGTTTAAAGAACATTAACCAGGAGGTGAATTTATGATTGAGAAAATGAAGTTCCTGAGCATTACCGGTCCTAAGACCGATATTGACAGAGTGGTAAACACCTATCTTTCCAAGTACGAAATTCATCTGGAAAATGCCCTTTCCGAGCTGACCGCAGTAGAGAGTCTTTCTCCGTTTATGGAAATCAATCCATATAAGGAAGCACTCTCTACTGCCAACAGTTTCTATGATGAACTGGCAGATCCGGAGAAGATTTCTGCCAAACCCATGGATACTGAACAGGCTTTAAATACAATCCGCCGGATTCAGTCTGATTATCAGGAACTAAGCAATAAACGTGCTGATCTGGAAAGTCAGCTTGCAGCTCTGGATGAATCTCTGCGAGTGATCCGCCCGTTCAGAAATATTAATTACAATATTTCCTCAATCCTGAAATTCCAGTTCATCCACTTCCGTTTCGGAAGGATTGAGAAGGAATATTACCAGAAATTTGAAAAGTATATTTACGAAAATCTGGACACAATTTTCATTAAATGTGATGAAGATGACCAGTATGTCTGGGGTCTGTATTTTGTCCCGGAGCACGAAGCCCAGAAAGTAAAAGCCGTCTATTCTTCCATGCACTTCGAGCGTATTTATATGCCGGATACTTATGAGGGAACAGCAAAAGAAGCTTTCGAACAACTGACTGAAACACGCAACAGAGCTGCTGCTGATCTGGCATCTGCCGATCAGAAAAAAGCAGATTTTCTTCTTAGAAACCAGAAAGATATTGTTGCCTCCCGCAATGCTATCGCACAGCTTTCCGGTAACTTTGATGTGCGCAGACTTGCAGCATGTACACATGGGGATAAAGACGTTTTCTATATCTTATGTGGATGGATGACAGAGAAAGATGCCCATTCTTTCCAGAATGATATCAAAGACGACAGCCGCATTTTCTGTATTATTGACGGTGAAGAGGACGAACATCTGAAGCCAGGTATACACCAGCAGCCGCCAACGAAACTGAAGAACCCGAAACTGTTTAAACCATTTGAAATGTACATCAAAATGTATGGTCTTCCGGCCTATAACGAGATGGATCCAACATGGTTTGTGGCACTGACTTATTCCTTTATTTTCGGTGCAATGTTCGGTGATGTGGGGCAGGGATTGCTGCTCTTTATCGGTGGTTTCCTGCTTTATAAATTCAAACATATCACACTGGCAGGCATTATCAGTTGTGCAGGTGTGTTCTCCACAATCTTCGGATTTATGTTCGGAAGTATCTTCGGATTCGAAGATGTGATACCAGCCCTGTGGCTTCGCCCGATGAACAATATGATGTCAGTTCCGTTTATCGGAAAGCTGAATACAGTATTTATTGTTGCCATTGGTTTTGGTATGTGCCTGATCCTTTTATGTATGGTATTTAACATCCTGAATGCCTGGAAAGCCGGAGATGTAGAACACATCTGGTTTGATACAAACTCAGTAGCTGGTCTGGTATTCTACGGCTCTGCAGTTGTCTCCATTGCACTTATACTGAATGGCAAAACACTTCCCGGCGGAATCGTACTGTTTATCATGTTCGGCGTACCATTGATCCTGATCTTTTTGAAAGAGCCACTTACAGCCCTCATTGAGAAGAAATCAGAATTTATGCCAAAAGAGAAGGGAATGTTCGTTGTACAGGGACTTTTTGAAATGTTTGAAGTCCTGTTAAGCTACTTCTCCAATACCCTTTCTTTCGTCCGTATCGGAGCTTTCGCAGTCAGCCATGCAGCGATGATGGAAGTCGTTCTCATGCTTGCAGGCGCAGAAAGCGGAAATCTGAACTGGATAGTAGTAGTTCTGGGAAACCTTTTTGTATGTGGTATGGAGGGCCTGATCGTCGGTATCCAGGTGCTTCGTCTGGAATATTATGAAATGTTCAGCCGCTTCTACAAAGGTACAGGACGTAAATTTGAGCCGTTCCGCTCTGTAAAATAGACAGAAAGATCATCAGAAATTATACTATTTTCATTTATATATCATCCTCGGGAAACCCATATCTGTCGGTCAGCCAGATATTCAAAGCCGAATAAATATGATATATATGAACAGCAAAATCAAGAACTAAGAGGAGATTTAATTATGACAACAATCGCACAGATCATTTTAGCAATCGCACTGGTACTCAGCATCATTCTTCCATTTGGCTACTATCTCATCGGTGAAAAAAACCGCGGACGTTACAAAACAGCTCTCGGTGTAAACGCATTCTTCTTCTTTGGAACCATGCTTATCGCCATTGCAGTTATGTTCACAGGTGCTTCTTCCGTACAGGCTGCTGCAGGCTCTGAAGGCACACTTGCAACAGGTATGGGTTATATCGCAGCAGCTCTTGTAACAGGTCTTTCCTGTATCGGTGGTGGTATTGCCGTTGCCAGTGCGGCAAGCGCAGCCTTAGGCGCTATCAGCGAGGATCAGAGTATCCTTGGTAAATCCCTTATTTTCGTAGGTCTTGCAGAAGGTGTTGCCCTTTATGGACTGATCATCTCCTTCATGATCCTGGGACAGTTATAAGATGCAGATGTTTTTGATCAGCGACAATATCGATACCTACACAGGGATGAGACTGGCAGGTGTAGAGGGCGTGGTCGTACACACACATGATGAATTAAAAGATGCTTTGCAGAAAGCTATCTCCAATAAAGAAATCGGAATCATACTCCTGACCGAGAAATTCGGCCGGGAGTTTCCCGAAATTATAGATGATGTAAAGCTTCATCACAAGACCCCTCTGATTATCGAAATTCCCGACAGGCACGGTACTGGCCGCAAACCGGATTTTATCACTTCATATGTGAATGAAGCTATTGGTTTAAAACTGTAAAACAGTTACCAATAGTAAATCTAATGTTACTGTTCACACACCACTATCTCGAGACATACAAGCCAAAATCCCATTGCCGCAGGCAATCTGGAATGAATTTTGGCTACGTTACTGTGAACGGAGTGAACAGTTACAATCTAAATATTACAGGCAGGTGTTAACATGACAATTGATGAAAAACTCAGCCATTTTTATGATATCACTGTAGAGGAAGCCCACGAAAAAGCTGCCGCCATTCTCGATGAGCATAAAGCGGCTCTGGAGAAAATGACAGAAGAACACAAAACTCTCAGTGAAGAAAACGCCCAGACACAGATCAAAGCGGAAACTGCCAGCGCCCGACGTGAAATAAACAAGGCTCTCTCCGCAGAACAGCTCACGATCAAGCGTGACTGGACCAGAAAACAAAACGAATTAAAAGAGAAAATTTTCTCCGAAGTAAAAGGACTTCTGGAATCCTTTACCAAAACTCCGGAGTATGAGAACTATTTAACTGCTAAGATCAAAGAAGCTCTGGATTTCGCGGGAAATGATGAGATTACCATCTATCTCTCTCCGGAGGACAGATCTCTTGCAGAGAAACTTCAGCATACAACAGGTACTGCTATCCAGCTTGCAAAGGACTCTTTTCTTGGCGGTATCCGCGCTACAATTCCTCAGAAAAACATCCTGATCGATCACTCTTTTGCAGGAAATTTTGAGGCAGCATACAAAGAATTCAAGTTTGACGGAGGACCAGAACATGAGTAATACAGGTATTATCTACGGTGTCAACGGCCCCGTCATTTATCTGAAGGGCGACAGCGGATTTAAGATTTCCGAGATGGTCTATGTAGGTCCGGAACATCTGGTAGGTGAGATCATCGGCCTGAAGAAAGGCATGACCACCGTACAGGTTTTCGAGGAGACTACAGGACTGAAACCGGGCGATACAGTTACAGGAACCGGAGATGCCATTTCTGTACTTCTGGGACCTGGAATCATCCACAATATTTTTGATGGTATCCAGCGCCCTCTGGAAGAGATTGCCAAAGCCTCAGGCAAATATATTTCACGAGGTGTCAGCGTTGATTCTCTTGACACAGAAAAGAAATGGAACACTCACATCATAGTAAAAGAAGGAGATGTTGTAGGTCCCGGCTCTGTTATCGCAGAAACTCAGGAAACAGACTCCATTCTCCATAAATCCATGGTTCCTCCGAATCTTACAGAAGCCACAGTTATCCACGCGGCATCTGACGGAGCATACACCATTCTGGAACCGATCGTAACCATTCAGTTCGCAGACGGAACCACCAAAGATCTGGCACTTGCACAGAAATGGCCGATCCGTATCCCGAGACCAACCCACAAACGTTTCCCCGCAAGCGTCCCGCTTGTCACAGGCCAGCGTATCCTGGACACTCTTTTCCCTATCGCAAAGGGCGGTACAGCCGCTGTTCCGGGAGGTTTCGGTACAGGTAAGACCATGACTCAGCATCAGATTGCAAAATGGTCTGACGCAGACATTATCATCTACATTGGATGCGGAGAACGTGGAAACGAGATGACTCAGGTTCTGGAAGATTTCAGTAAACTGATCGACCCGAAATCCGGAAACCTGATGATGGACAGAACCACATTGATCGCCAATACTTCCAACATGCCGGTTGCGGCGCGTGAAGCTTCTATTTATACAGGTGTAACTCTTGCGGAATATTACCGGGACATGGGTTACGACGTAGCTATCATGGCAGACTCCACTTCCCGTTGGGCAGAAGCTCTTCGAGAATTGTCCGGCCGTCTGGAGGAAATGCCTGCAGAGGAAGGTTTCCCTGCATATCTGGCATCCAAGCTGTCCGCATTCTATGAACGTGCAGGAATGATGCAGAACTTAAACGGAACCGAAGGCTCTGTCTCCATTATCGGAGCAGTTTCTCCACAGGGTGGTGATTTCTCAGAGCCTGTCACACAAAACACCAAACGTTTCGTCCGCTGCTTCTGGGGACTGGACAAATCCCTTGCCTATGCCCGTCACTTCCCGGCAATCCACTGGCTCACCAGCTACAGTGAATATCTGGAAGACCTGACTCCATGGTACAGAGAACATGTTTCCCCGAAATTTGTAGCAGACAGGAATCAGCTCATGGCAATCCTGAATCAGGAGAGCTCCCTGATGGAGATCGTCAAGCTGATCGGAAGCGACGTTCTTCCGGATGACCAGAAACTGACGCTGGAAATTGCCAGAGTCATCCGTCTGGGCTTCCTCCAGCAGAACGCTTTTCACGCAGAAGACACCTGCGTACCAATGGAAAAACAGTTTAAAATGATGGAAACGATCCTCTATCTTTATGAAAAATGCCGTGCACTCATCAACCGTGGAATGCCGGTTTCCGTACTGAAAGAGGGGAACAACATTTTTGAAAAAATTATTTCCATTAAATATGATGTGGCAAATAATCAGCTTGATAAATTCGACCAATACAAGCAGGACATTGATACTTTCTATGATAACATAATGGAAAAAAACGGCTGATGCCGAAACAGTTACATTCATAGCCATAACCGGCTATGAGTCGTAACAGAGAGGAGAAGTTTATGGCAATTGAATATTTAGGCTTAAGCGAAATAAACGGACCTCTGGTGGTCCTGGAAGGCGTCAAGAATGCCTCCTATGAGGAAATCGTTGAATTTCACATGGATGACGGGACTCGCAAGATCGGCCGTATTATTGAGATTTATGAGGACAAGGCTGTTATCCAGGTTTTTGAAGGAACAGACGGTATGTCCTTAGGCAACACCCATACCCGGCTGACCGGACGTCCCATGGAGATCGGGCTTTCCCCGGAAATCCTCGGACGAACCTTTAACGGTATCGGACAGCCCATCGACGGTCTGGGGGACATCACCCCGGATGTAAAATTAAACATCAATGGTCTGCCACTGAACCCGGTAGCACGTGAATATCCCCGAAACTATATCAACACCGGTATTTCCGCAATCGACGGACTGACCACCCTGATCCGAGGACAGAAGCTTCCGATCTTTTCCGGAAATGGTCTTCCACACGACAAGCTGGCTGCACAGATCGTACAGCAGGCTTCTCTGGGAGAGAACTCTGATGAAGATTTTGCCATTGTTTTCGCGGCAATGGGTGTCAAATATGACGTAGCGGAATTTTTCCGCCGTACCTTCGAGGAAAGCGGTGCTGCAGACCATGTAGTTATGTTCCTGAATCTTGCAAATGATCCGGTTGTTGAACGTCTTCTTACACCGAAGATCGCCCTCACTGCCGCAGAGTATCTTGCTTTTGAAAAAGGAATGCACATCCTGGTCATCCTGACAGACATCACATCCTTCTGCGAGGCCATGCGAGAGGTTTCCTCCTCCAAAGGTGAGATTCCGTCCCGTAAAGGTTATCCGGGTTATCTGTACAGTGAGCTTGCAACCCTGTACGAACGTGCAGGTATCGTAAAAGGCAAACCGGGTTCCGTAACCCAGATCCCGATCCTGACCATGCCAAACGATGATATCACTCACCCGATCCCTGACCTTACCGGTTATATCACCGAAGGTCAGATCGTTCTGGACAGACAGCTTCATGGACAGGCAATCTATCCGCCTATTAACGTACTGCCATCTCTTTCCCGTCTGATGAAGGACGGTATCGGTGAAGGCTATACAAGAGCAGACCATCAGGACGTGGCAAATCAGCTTTTCTCCTGCTATGCAAAGGTTGGAGATGCCAGAGCCCTTGCTTCCGTTATCGGTGAGGATGAGCTTTCCCCGCTGGATAAACGCTATCTGGTATTTGGTAAAGCCTTTGAGAGTGAATTTGTCGGCCAGTCCGAAACCGAGAACCGAAGCATCACCGAAACCCTGGATAAGGGCTGGGAGCTTCTGGGACTTCTTCCGAAAGAAGAGCTCGACCGAATTGATACGAAGATCCTCGACAAGTACTATCACGAAACAGTACGCTAAAAGAAGCGAGGTGATTACATGGATCCGAATACCTTTCCCACCAAGGGAAACCTGATACTTGCAAAGAACTCACTGAAGCTTTCCCGTCAGGGCTATGAACTGATGGACAAAAAGCGTAACATCCTGATTCGTGAAATGATGGAGCTGATCGATCAGGCAAAGGATATCCAGACACAGATTGATGTGACTTTCCGCACTGCCTATACAGCACTGCAGAAAGCCAATATGGAGATTGGTATCGCCTTTGTCCAGCAGATTGCGTGTACGGTTCCTGTCGAGAACTCTATACGCATTAAAACCCGAAGTGTTATGGGTACGGAAATTCCTCTGGTGGAATATGACAAAACCACTAACACTCCCACCTATGCCTACTACAGCACAAAGATGTCTCTGGACGAAGCCAAGGCTGCCTTTGAAAAGGTAAAAGAGCTGTCCATCCGCCTGTCCATGGTGGAAAATGCAGCCATCCGCCTTGCAGCCAATATCAAGAAAACTCAGAAACGTGCCAATGCTCTGAAGAATATCACTATTCCGAAGTACGAGGCACTGACCAAAGATATCCAGAATGCACTGGAGGAGAAAGAACGTGAGGAATTTACCCGTCTGAAAGTCATCAAACGGATGAAACAAAAATAGTATATATCAGAAATCAGCCGGATGAATATTTACTATTCATCCGGCTGATTTTATCTGACGTATGATAAAGATATCTATAGCAATCCTCGTAAATAATACATTTAAGACAGTTCAGCAGAGTGCGAAAGACAAGGAAGATATCTGCAGGCGTGCTGACGCACGGCAAAGATATCTGACACAGGACTTCATGCTATGTGGATAATATCTGTGAAAAGTTATCCCCACCCGAATTCATTTTGTGCATTTCTCATCCACATCTGTCTCTCCTATGTGGAAATTTCCCGTTTCTGTCAAATGTATTCTTTTTTTCATTGTTGTTGTATTTTTTAGTAGAATATCTTTTTGAATATTCTGATTATTTATATATATATTGTTATATTTTGTCTTTTTTGTACAATATTATATGTTTTTTAGAATATAAAAAAGTCAATAGATTTGTGGATTTTTTCGTCCCAAAATGTCGATTTATCATTTTACACAAAACATCTGTTTCTTTTTTCCTTATGTAAATCGAGTATTCCACACACATAAAATGTGGATAATGTGGATAACTTTGTGTATAACTTTAATTTACGGGATTTTTCAATAACCGGGTATGTGGATAGAGTGTGTATGACTTTATCCACTTTTCCCACCTCTCGACATTCTTTGTGCAATTTGTCGAATCATATAATTTCAGGCGTTACAGCTATTCCATGAACGTACCTACAGCTGCCGGCTGCTCATAATCGTAATCGGAAATCTTGATTCCTGTAGCAGCATTGCTGGCATGGATAATCTTTCCATCTCCGATATAAAGTGCCACATGATCAATATATCCGCTTCCGTAGAATACCAGATCTCCCGGCTCAAGCTGGCTGATATCTTTCTTTGTGGAGGCCTCACACTGCGCTGCAGCCACACGTGGAAGACTGTAACCGAAATTGGCAAATACAGACATTACAAATCCTGAGCAGTCTGCACCGTTTGTAAGACTTGTTCCGCCATAAACATAAGGATTTCCTTCAAACTGCAGCGCAAAGTTTACCACTTCCTGTCTCTTTGCCAGACGTTTCGCTTCTGCTTCTTCGGCAATTTTTTTCTTTGTATCCTCAACTGTCTGCTGAATACTCTCCAGTGCGGCTGTTTTTTCCTGCTCTGCCTTCTCAGAAGCCTTTTCCGCTTTCTCTACTCTTCGTTCTTCACGAATCTGAGCTGCTTCCTCTTCTTTCGCAACAAACTCCTGTGTCTGTTCCTCTGTCTGCTTCGCCAGTGTACTTGCCAGAGCACTTACACTTCCTGTTCCATCAGAAAACGCTGATGCGCCATCATCAAACTGTGCTGCGCTTACACATACCCCCTGTGTCAGAACCACAGAGCTCATAATTGCTGCCATCAAAATTGTCTTTATTTTATTATTCATTTTACTAATCAACTCCTGTTATACATCGTTGTAAAATTATTACATTTTTATTACGTTTTGTTACGCATTTGTGTATGTTAACATAACATCCCAATTTTGTCAAATGAAAAAAGTGTGACGAGCATTTGGAATGAATTTTGGCTTGTATGTCTCAGGATTTTGACATATTTATACCAAAACACCTCGCGGGATAATGGTGTGTGAACAGTAATGATGTTACCGAAAGCATACTTCATGCCTTCCTTCAATAAGATAGTAAAAAGCAGATTCCGAGGTGGATATGCGTATTTATAAAAATATCCCTAAAAGAATCCTCAGCCTGTGTCTGGTCTTTGCCATTGGCATCAGCATGGGTGTTCTCTCCGACCACTTTGTTTCTGAAAACTCCCGTTTTCAGACCTTTACGGAAAAATTATTCCGGTCCGAAGTATGCAGCAATACCCTCACCCTTCACTACACTCTTGCACACCCTGAAAAAAAAGGTATCAGAAAGCCCGAGGCAACTCTTGGAACTGCACTTTCTGACCCGGCTAAGACCACCAGTCTCTGTCAGGAATATGAGAAAGAGCTGAAATCCTTTGCCTATTCCAGGCTCTCCGAAGAAAACCAGCTTACCTGTGATATGCTTCTTCTCTATTTTCACACCAGAGCCTCCCTTGGAAAAAACAGCGCCCTGGATGAGCCGCTGGGACCAAGCCTGGGTGTGCAGGCACAACTTCCCATTCTTCTGGCGGAATATACTTTCCGGACAAAAGAAGATATCTCTGATTATCTGAAACTTCTGAGTACCGTCAGACCATATTTTCAAAGTATTATAAAACTGGAAAAGCAGAAATCCCAGTCAGGGCTTTTCATGAGCGACACAACTCTGGACCGTATCCTGAAACAATGTCATTCTTTTGTCGCGAATCCTGATTCCAACTACATGGATGATATTTTCGCGCAGAAACTGAAAGCTTTCTCCAACCCTGCATTTAGCAGCGAAGATCAGAAAAAACTCTGTACATATCATCATAAACTGATCTTAACCGAAGTGATCCCTGCTTATCAGGAACTGGCAGACAGTCTGGAAAGTCTTCGCGGTACAGGCAAAAGCAGCCGGGGCCTGGCATTTTTTGAGGGTGGGCGTGAATATTACCTATACCTGCTGCAAAGCCAGACAGGAACCTATGTACCTGTCGGACAAATTGAAAAAAGGCTGTCAGCTCAGCTTTTGTCCGACTATCGGGAGATATCTTCCCTGCTGAAACAGAATTCCTCCCTGATTGACAGGCTAAATCAATGTTCCGGTGAACTTACGCTGACACCGACTCAGATGCTGGAGAAGCTTCCGGAATTGATGAAAAAAGATTTCCCGGAACTGAATGATGCCACTTACGAACTCCGCACCGTTCATCCTTCCATGAAAAAATTTTTAAGTCCTGCTTTTTATCTCACGCCGCCTGTGGATACCCGAACCCCCAACGTAATCTATATCAACGATTCCGGACGTACCTCTTCTCTGGAGCTTTTCGGCACACTGGCACATGAAGGATTTCCCGGTCACCTTTATCAGACAGTTTCTTTTGCCGAAAACAATCCCTCTGACATCAGATATCTGGTCACCTCCTCCGGCTACGTGGAAGGCTGGGCAACCTACGTGGAATCATACGGCTATGAATATGCCGCCTCCCTTATGAATGATCCGGATTCTGCCAAAAATGCCGTCCGGTTTGCCTGGTTAAACAGGAGTATGAATCTGTGCATTTACTCCCTGATCGATATCGGCATTCATTACAGGGGCTGGGATGCAGCCCGCACTGCTGTCTTTCTGAAAGCATTTGGCATCAACAATGCTTCCACTGCTGCCGAAATCTATCAGTATATTGTGGAAACTCCCGGTAACTATCTGAAATACTATTGGGGATACCTGAATTTCCTTGACTTGAAAACAGTCTGTCAGAAAAGACTTGGAGATGATTTCGACCTGAAAGAATTTCACCGCCGGATTCTGGACATCGGACCTGTACAGTTTCCGGTTCTGGAAAAATACATGAAATAAACGAATTACTGGAAAACTTTCATCGGCCAGACTTCCAGAGAGTCTTATCAGTTTGAGTGGCATAGTGGAGATAATGTTACGGTTATCATTCAACCATCTGAACGTCAGAGCGGAATCCGCATCAGTATGGATTAACAGCCTGATATAACAAAGAGCCGGACTGACTGCAATATTTTATAGAATTGCAGTCAGTCCGGCTCTTTAAAATATAAAACCAAACATTTCTCAAGCAATGTTTCCGAAAACAATCTTCCTGCCTCCATTTCCATCACTGTCTCTTTGAATCTGCCGCTACCATTGCCGTAAATCTTTTTAAATCCGGCCGGAACTAATCCCAGGTCGCTTTCTTCCACCATGGAAACATCGAATTCGCTGTCTCCGGCTGCTATGATATATGCAGGCTGCAGTCTCTTTCGAAGTCTTCTCACAGCCATTCCCTTACTCAGATTTACAGGAACAACATATACCTTCTCTCCATTATGAAATACGTCCACCAGCTTCGTAGTCAGTTTTGCCTGCAGATCTTCAACCACTTCCTCTGGCTTTTCACATTTTGTAAAAATAAAAAGCTCATCTAGAAATCTCAGCTCAAACTTTCGTCTGGAATCCCCGGCAAGAATCTGCTGCGCTTTTTCCATTTCCGGTCTGCTGTTCCGGATCATTTGCAGCGACTCCAGATACCACTCTCTGTCACGCTTACCATTTACCAGCAGTACTCCTCCATTACAGACAAGGGCATAGGGTACGATTCCTATATCCAGATCAATACGTTTATACTGTTCTTCCGTCCTTGTGGATGTTGGTATGATAGTCATCTTCTCACTTACTTTTTTCAACAGATCATGCGTTTTTTCAGAAATAAACGAGATTTCTCTTCCATTATATAACTCAACATTTAATTTATTTTCACCGATATTGCGCTTATACGAATATATTATGGTATTGTCCATGTCCGCGCATAAAATGCCATTCATTCGCTTCCTCCAAAAATGGGACTGCCACACTGTTATTACCTGCGACAGCCCCATAATTATTATTTCATACGTATTGTTTACCTGCTCATGATTGCTTTTCTGATAAGATCCACCGGTATAATAAGTACTGCAAGTACCATGGATACCAGTAATGCCTTTGGCTCAAGCAGAGTTGTGTTAAATACTTTTCCGCCGATTTCAATGATAATGGTCTGAAGAACAAAGATTGCTCCCATTACCAGTACGAAGTTCTTATTCTCCCCGATATGCTCAAACAGATTAAACTTCTCAGATCTGGTATTCAGACTGTTAAAGATAATCGCATAAATGAAGAACGCAAACATAAATGTTTTCTCATAAAGCTCCGGATCTGCACAGCCCGCAGGGATTACCCAACTGGTAATGCCGCCGATATTCTCAAGTATCAGGATAGAACCAAGGGTAATAAATATTGCACTTACTCCGATCGCTGACTTGATGTACGGAGTCAGAATATTATCTGTTCTCTTTGCCGGCTGATCTTTCATATATCTGTCAAGAATAGGTTCTCCACCAAACGCCATGGCAGCCAGTGTATCCATGATCAGGTTGATCCAAAGGATCTGGACAA
>OLSE01001371.1_pt1 | contig 19887 bp, 17 predicted proteins | sample 1673191 | NCBI WGS metagenome assembly OLSE01 (sample SAMEA3136764, study PRJEB25190) | human gut metagenome | biome: human gut; feature: human-associated habitat; material: faeces | place: Austria | collected 2013
TTTCACGGCTGTTGCTGTTCAGAGAAATGCCGCTTGCAAATTGTGCGGTGTTGCCCTAGAAAAATCCGCCTCTTTGCTGCAATCCGCGCTCGCAAGCGGCGAAACGGCTAGAGACGAATTAAATAAATTCAAACTTGATCTTATATCTGCTGAAGGTGCAATCAGGCAATTTGACGTAGAATTAGCTAATATGCGTGGCGACGAGAAATTTGCAAAAGATATTCAAAATGCAACAGTGCAGCTCCAGAACTTGCAGAATCAGATGCTTTCTTATTTGAAGAACACGCCCAATCTGTCGGCTTCTACGCGCAATGCTATTCAAAGCAGATATGATAACATCACACAAATAATAAACAGCGGGACAGCAACCGATAAAAACGTTTTAGACGCACGTGACTTTTTCAGTGCAATACAGCGTGATGCAAAAATAGCTGGCGAAGAGGTTGAATCCTTCGGTGGTAAAATTCGCAGACTGTTTAGAGAACATTTCAATACAGCAGTCGCGATGGCGGGCGTACATCTTCTTCAAACTGCTATGCGTGAATTGTGGCAGAATGTCCAAGATGTAGATGCTGCGATGACCGAATTGAAAAAGGTCACTGATCTTTCTGGTTCTAACGCTTTGGAGTTCATGGATAAAGCTGCCGTCAAAGCAAAAGAGCTTGGCGCAAGCATGAGCGGATATATCAATTCTGTTGCAGACTGGAGCCGCCTCGGATATAAACTTGACGATGCGGAAATGTTTGCCGATGCGAGTCAGCTTTATTTGAATGTAGGCGATGATGTGGATGACATAAATGAATCCACATCTACACTTATTAGTACGGTTCGCGCCTTTAAGCTGGAAGCAAGCGATGCGGCGGGCGTGGTTGACAAACTGAATGAAGTTTCTAACAATTACGCCACAAGTGCAGGAGATATTGGTGCGGCGCTTGCACGTTCCAGTGCGGCGTTGTTTGCAGGTGGAAACAGTCTTGAAGAAAGTATTGCGCTGATTACAGCGGCACAAAGTACCATTCAAGACGCCGAAAAAGTGGGTGGACACATGCGCCCCACTGCTTAGTAATAAGCAGATGAAAAAATAGCTATATCGGTTAAATCCCAGGGATGGGAAAGACCGAGGTAAGACTTTGCGAATAGGCTACAGTTAGTTTCCTAACGACTGAACTGGAGCTCGTTCATAAAGAAACCGTAGAGACTGTAATATTTTTCGCGGTAACGCGAAAGGTTTCGCTATTCCCCCTAAAGTTGGGGTGAAGATACAGTCCGATCTCACGATATAATCCTGATTTTTGAAACGTGAGAGCATGGCCGAAAGACCATGCCGCCGCTTCCACAGCGGTCAGTAGCCATGGCGGCGAAAGTAACAGAATGACAGCCTTAAAAACAATTTCCATGTATCTGCGCTCCACCAAGACAGAGCTGGAAGCTGCCGGTGAATCGACAGAAGGTATGGCCGATTCAATATCGAAGTTGCGTGAAGAACTTCTTGCTCTGACGCATGGGAAAGTTGACATTCAACTGGATGAGGACAGTTATAAATCCACATATCAAATCCTGAAGGAAATGGCCGACGCATGGCATGATATGACTGACATGGAGCGTGCTGCTGCCACGGAACTGATGGGTGGTAAGCGAAACAGCAACGTAATAAGTGCTCTGATTTCAGACTTCAGCATCGCAGAAGAATCTTTGCAAACGGCGCTGAAAAGCACGGGAAGCGCTGCAAGAGAAAACGAGAAATACCTTGATAGCATCGCAGGTAAACTCTCGCAGTTCGAAGCACAATTCGAATCTCTTTCTACATCTGTAGTAGATAGCGGTTTTCCAAAGTTCTTTATTGAATTAGGAACCAACGTACTATCTGCAACAGAAGGGATTATTAACTTCATTGACGTATTTCCCGCGTTAATGGGGGTACTTAGTGGTGGGCTATCTCTCACTGGGCAAAAGGCCGGTAAAAGTAATATGCCCTCTTACGCCAGTTGTGATTTAATTGCGGCGTAGGATGCAACCTTTTGTTTCGTATAGGACTCAAATTGCTGGGATGGGCTAAAGATCATCTGCTACAATAGCGCAGAAATGACGCTATGAACGAGCCGAAAGGCGGAAACAAGTGATGATATTCGTATATGCTGAGATAAAAGCATACATATAAAACGTATGTGCTAAGTACGATAGATAAAATGTCCTATCAGCAGCCACATATCCAAAGGCCGCAAGTTTCCGGAGTGTGTGGCCGGAGCGGAAACTGGATTTATGGTTCAACGACTGGAAGAGTCGGGTGTCACAACGCCATGAAGTACAGTCTGAACATCCGGAGAAAAACCGGAGTGGTCATAAATGATAAACAAACATATTTAAGTGGATGGTGAAGCAGTGAAAATTAAAATCGCTACAGAATATACTCAAACTCCCGGTGGTCGTTTTAAGGATGAAGGAGAGTTCTCAGGAGAAGATTTTCGTGACACGCTTTTAGCACCAAAATTCCAAGACGCCATATCTCACGGTGAAAAACTTGTTGTGGATCTAGACGGAGGATATGGTTATGCTACATCTTTTTTAGATGAGGTGTTTGGAGGATTGGCGCGCGCAACAAAAGATCAGCGTGTTATGGATATTGAATTGATTTCTGATGACGAACCACGGCTTGTAGAAAAGATTCGCGAATATATGAAACAGGGTCTTGGAGGAAAGTGACTTTGTGAAAAAGCAATCATTGGTTAAATCGGAGAGGGAGAAAATATTCTCTCTTTTCTTTTCATCTAAAAAGCAGTAAACCTTATGGATTTACTGCTCATGTGAATCTTTATTCAGTTATAAATGTCTGTCCGTATCTCTTGCGCCATACATCAGGCGGCGTACTTCCATCACATCATCAATCACCACATAATAAACCACATAATTTCTTACATAGATTCGATAGTATAGATAGTCACGTTTTTTAGCAGAGCGGTATGGTTCAAAAGCAACAGGATTGTTCAACCTTTCCATAATTGCAGCTTCTATATCATCAATCAGGCGTAATGCTGCGGCCTCATTCTTCAAAACATTGGCTATGTAATTCGCTGTGCTGATTAAATCCTGCTCAAATACCGGCAAATATCTAAGCTGATAGGATTTATTTTCCATGTACCGCACTCCTTACATTACCGAATACTGTTTCATGTGAAAGCCTTTCTTCTGTCATTGCTGCCTGTCTGTCAGCTTCATCAAGTTTCATTTCAACGCTGTCTGTCAGGCTTGCATATTCTTCCAAGCTTAATACGACCATTGCGCCATACCCATTTTTCGTAAGATAAACAGGTTTTCCACTGTTTACAATGGTTTCAATCTCTGGAAATTTGTTTCTCAGATCGGAAACGGGGCGGATTTGTATCATGTTTAAGCGCTCCTTTTATGTCATTTATTATATCATTATTTTATCAAAATATTATCACAAAAGCAATGCCTTCTACCAATTTATTTTTTCGGCCAGCTGCAAAAAAATCCACGCCTGTATACGACGTGGATTGGAATTGTGGCATATACAATCCGATGCTCGCTATCCCTATGGACAAAATTGAAAGGTTACTTTCTGTGCCACCGACTTTTCTCAATATCTGTCTTTTTATCTGGCTTCGATGATGTTCGAATTATACAATTATTTATAAATACATTTGATATTAACAGCAAAACCGCCTAGCAATTTCACTAGGCGGTTTTGCAATATTTCGGAAAACATCACCATTTTTTACGACACAGTTTTCCGTATGGAATAATTACTTGTCCTGTGGTAGGTTCTAACCAATATGCAACGGTGCATTCGGGCCAATTGGGGCATCCTGCAAAAGGACCTTTTTTGCTATTAATTCTTCTTAGGGATGAGCCACATTGTGGGCACTTGTAATCGCTCGCAGTTTTTAATGGCACTATTTTATTTTCTTTTCGAAAATCTTCCTCACGCTGTTGAAGCGTTTTTTTGAAATCAGCATAGTGATTTATACGACTTGCTGCCAAGCAAAGTATTCTTGAGCCTTCCAAATTCTCACAACTAAAGCAATATTCACAGTACAAACAGTCAACCCATCGAGATGAATAAACATTTTTGTATATATTCTTTTGAGCTGGGCACAAATATCCGCTCTCAAATTCAACCGCTGGCAATGCAGCTTTATAGTATTTTTCACAAGCTTTATCAACTGCTTTATTTCTTATCCATTCCCGGTATATTTGAGGCGAAAATAGAATACGGCTTATCATTTGGTCCGTAAGCGTTGATTCATCTAAATCTATATCTATCATCAAAATCGATATATTTTTTTCGTATGCATGACTTTTAAGTGCCTCTATATCTGACACTTCGTAAAAAAGATTAAAATTTAAAACAATTTGAAGTTGGAAGCTGTCTTTGTATACTAAAAGAGTTGGAGGGAATTGTTTATCTTCGCACACATACGTGACATCGGTGATATCAAGGACTTTTGCGGGTGCAATCAACTCATCTTCCTTGTATGAATCAAACTTCAGCACTGCGTCCGGAAGGTAAATCTTACGATGTTTTTGAATGGCTTTAAATACAGCCTGATAAACTGCTACTGCCGGACCAAAAACACAATCGTATTTTACCTCATGCGCAAAATGATGACTTCGCTTCTCGCCTTTCCTAGCAATGAGCCTTGTGTGACAATACGGACAAATGCTGTTACAGGATAGTCCACTTGGTACGTCCTCAATTGAATGTAGCTCACCTGTCTCGGTGTCAATTCCCCAATAAATGCGTCCACGTTTCAGTTTTTTAATATTGCCCATACAGATCACCTTCAGAAATATATGAACGGTGTTTGCACTTTCCTCTTGCTTATGAGCACATTATAACATAATTAATGGGTAATAAATGGGACAGTATGCGGCATTGATTATGCAATAGATAATCTTAGAACATCAATCATACATCTCATCATCATCTTCCGGATATTCATCATTAATAAAGCTATCCTCGCTTAAAAACTCGTCTTCGCTGAGGCCGCCACTTTCTTTAAAGATGTCATCAAACGCTTGCTTGTAGTGGATATACCCATCTAATCCATCGCCAAAGTACCCATAGTCTTTTGACATACCACACGTCCCCTACTTGTGTTTATTCCAACTCATTTCAATCGCCCATCAAGCGATGCCATCAGTTGTGCTTTTATAATACCACAAAATCAACAAAATGACCACATTATAGAGATCACACACTATCTATAGTGAACATTATTGATATTCACGCTGTTTGATTTTGATGTAGAACAGGCCAAAAATGGTATTTTAGACTTCGGAGAATCGATTAGCTTTCTTGGCAAATCTCTAAGTTCTATAAAAGATGATTTCTCTGGGAACGGTTTCTCTGGCTTTGTAAATGGGCTAAAAACACTATTTGTATCTCAAAGTAAAAGGGATGCGTCACTCCATCTTGAAACAGACATAAAAGCTTTATCTGAATATGTTGATGCGGTACAAAACGGCACTAATGCTGGCAAGGCGTTTGACGACACTATGAAAAACGCCTCAACAACTGCGATAAACTATGCCAGATCAACCGATGCATCCAAAGTAAGCGTTCAAGAATTTGCAGCAATGCAAAAGGCAGCAACGCTAAGCACTATCGGTTTGAAAGCAGCTACTGTTGCACTGAACATGGCTATTTCAATGGGAATTGGGGTTGCCATCAATTTTGCAATCAGCGCTATGGATGATTACATTCATCGGCATGAACGTCTTATTGAAGCTGCAGAAAAAGAGGCCAGCGAGTACAATTCACTTAGCAGTGAATTGAAGTCTTTGGATGACCAAATGAAAAGCAACTCCGAGCGGATTAAGGAATTGCAAGATTTGGGCACGTTGACGTTTGTTGAACAGGAAGAGCTTGACAATTTACAGGAAGCAAATGAAAAACTCGAAACCCAGCTCAACTTAAAAAAGGCATTAGCCGATATTGAATATGGTGAAGCGCGCGATGCTGCAATTAAAGTAATTGATGATAAAAGCGAAGTTGTTCAAGAATTTGATTCTAACGGGCTTTATATTGGTAGTTACGATGCTACACGTTCTGAAAAAATCAAAGCAAATGTCTCTGATTTGGGCCATATTGATTCCGAGATTCAAAGGTATCTTTCCGAATACGAAAAAGCTTTGAAAGCCAATTTTATTGGCGACTTCGAGTTCTCAACCAAAGAAGATTATGAAGAACAAATCGCCAATTTACGCGAGGGCAGGCAACTTGTTTTAGACGAAACTCTTAGGCTACAAGCAGCACTGCAGGAACAAGCGGATGTTCTTATCGGAGATGACGATGACAGTCGTAAATACCGAAATGAAGTAAAACAGAGCAGCATCCTAGTAGATGACTATCTTGGGAATGGCGCGACCCAGAAAACAAATGACTTCAACTCTGTCTTCGACAACAACCAATTTGTTAAAGAGAAAGAGCAACTAGAGGATCTTGCCAGACAGGGAAAACTTACTGCGGATGTATTCGATAATACCAATGCATATGATTCCTTAGTAGATGCACTTGAAGTTCTTGGCATCTCAATTGAAGATATCGTCAATCAGTTCAATGCTTTGGCTGAATCTGAAGCCGGAGCTCAAGAATCATTTGATCCTGATAAATTCGAAAGTCTCAATTCAGAGTTTGGCAATCAGATTTCAAATGTTGACGCATTGTATAACGGCTATCAAACGCTTACAGCGGCGATGGATGAATACAATACGTACGGTTATATGACGGCAGAAACACTGAGTTCTCTTGCCAGTTCTGGAATGATTCAGTATTTAGAGGCTACGGCAAATGGCCTATCAATCAATACTGACGCGTTGCTGCAAAATGCTGAAGCTGCCAAGGTATCAGCAATTAACGCTCTTCAAAATTCTGTTGCTCAACAATTGGTAGCGCTTGCGGCTGGTGACGTAGCCATTGCTGCTCCGGGTGCCGGTGACGCTATCGTGGCAGCTGGCGAAATGGCCGCTGCATCTGCAGCTGGATTTAAAACGGCTTCTGCGGCTGCGGCCGAAACAACAATTTTTCTTGAAGGCGTTCGGGATGCTCAAGCCGGAAATGCTGTTGACCCTGACGCTTATCGTGAGCGCGCAGATCAATTAATCGCCAACGCTCAGGCTGTTGCCAACTCTATCGCTAAAATAGATATTGCGTCTGCTGGATATCAAAAAGCTATGGCGGGCAATGCCAAATCTACCGGCTCGGCTAAAAGCGCCGCGGAGGAATATGTAGAGTCGCTAAAAAAAGAGAAAGAGGCTTTACAGGATGTAAAGAATGAGTTGGACGATCAAAAAGATGCCTATGATTCTGTTATCCGCGCTGTCCAGAAAGCACTAGACAAGGAAATCGAAACTCTTGAAAAGCAAAAAGATGCTTTATCGGATCCTGATATTGAAGGTTCGTACGGCAACCGTATCAACCTCATCCAGATGGAGATTGATGCGCTCAATAATTTAAGGGATGCTAAAGAGCGCGAAATAGCCGTAGAAAAAGCCAAGGCCGAACTTGAACGGTTGAAGGAGCAGAAAACGCTACGTGTATACATGGAAGGCGAAGGCTTTGTCTGGCGCACTGATGAATCTGCCATTCGTGATGCACAGGAAGCCCTTGACAAGGCCGAACTGGATAAACAAATTTCTGATCTTGAGGATGCCAAAGAAAAGCTTGAAGATATGCTTGAGCAAGAGGAAGAAGCTCTTGACAAAAACATTGAAAAACTTCAGGAATATAAAGATAAATGGGGCGAAATCGCCGATGCTTATCAAGACGAGCAAGATAGGCTTATGGCCGCTCAGGTGCTTGGGCAAAACTGGGAAGCTGAAATTCTGAATGGCCGAATTGAGACGCTCACCTCTTTTCGTGACAAATATATTTCAATCATGGCTGAAATCGCAGCAAAGGTTGAAGAAATCGAAGCCTTGGAGCGCCGTATTAAAGAGGCGCAAAACAGCATCAGCTCTTCCAGTGGAGGAGCTGGCGGTGGAGGCGGTAGTAGTGGTAACGGCGCAACTCTCCCGAAACACTGGCGTGTAATTGATACCGTTACAGGAAAGGTCGTTGAGAGTGGATTTTCTTCAAAAGCGGAAGCCGAAGCATTTGCTGCAAATTGGTATCATGCCGGAGTAAGAGCCACAGTACAACAATATGCCAATGGCACTATGTTCTCCCCCAAAACACTTGCTTATGTGGATGATGGAATTGGCAGCAACGCCGGCAGTGAGCTAATCGTGCGAGCGCCTAAGCATGGAAGGCTTACATCTCTTGAATTAGGTTCAGGTGTTATCCCCGCGCAGGCAACAAAAAATCTAATCGCGATGGCAAAGTCTCCTCAAACAATGCTGCAAGAACAGTTCAAGAATTTGTTTAGCAATCAGATGTTGGCAGCTAATACGGTCGGTACAAACAAAATCTTCGAATTCAAATTTGGAGATATTATCATGCATGGCGTGAATGATACAACGTCGTTCGCTAAAATACTCACCCGTGAGTTCCCCGCTATCTTGAAGCAGGAGCTAGGGCGGTGATTGGTGTTGTATTGCGAATTGCGATTTTTCAATCTATTTCTCTGTATAGAAGTAGCCTCGCAAAACTCATGGTGACTGCCTCAACGCCAGCTCAACAATTTTCCTGTCAACGCTTTAGCACAAAGATTAAAAACATCCTAAGTGGGCACAATATTTCCAGTTATATGCCATTCTTAAGGGCTAAAAAAGGGAAAAAGCCGAAAAAACAGCTAAAAAGTTTTTAATTCAGGTTATTTACTTGAACCGGCCTGAAGATTTTGTTACAATAGATGTGCAACAGTACAATTTAATGTACTATGTGCATATGATTGCATGAGGTACGGACATTTTGGGTAAATGAGAGGTAATTTAATGGATAATACAAAACATAGTGTCTATTCTCCAAATGCAATTAAAATCGAGGTTACTGAACATTATTTCAATGTCGGATTCGCCCACGTTGATGATCAGAGAAAAGTGACTGACGAGGTACATTTGTCGATAGAGCCAACAGATGCATTGTTTTTTGCCGAACAAATATTAAATGCCTTTAAGGAGCATCAAAAAAAATACATTGAAAACTCAAAGACACAGCCAGATTTGGGAGATGAAAAAGATGCAATCAACCCAGACTAGCAAGCAGGCAAACGGATATAAAATCGCACCCGTAAATAGCACTGCTGACGGACTCAAGTTGCTTGAACAATTGCAAAAGACAAAAACAGAATCAGAATTTTTGGAATGTATGAAAGAATTGTATTGTACTGCTGTACGACACGAGCAACTGGATGAAAGTGGTTTTATCTCAGAAAAGCAAAGAGCCCAAATGACGGGCTGGTTAAAAAATTCTGATGAAGATAACACCATCGATGAACTTGAGCGTTGTGTTGACAATCTAAACAAACTTTTGGTGGAGTCGCATCCCAACCTTGAAAAAGGATTCACGAGCGAAGAGTACAAGCTGTTTTTTCAACTACTCACTTTGTCTGATAACTATTTGAGAGTAGGACTTTCGCGTCAAAACCAAACACCTACGTATTTGATTGTAGCTAAGGAAGAAGACTACAAAGAATATCGAAAAGCAATTCGGTTGATTAATGCTTTTTACTCGAAAAACAAATATGAAGTGCATGTCCTATATGCTACATCAGAGATGGTGAGCAATGAAGACTTACATTCTCCTGTACTTTTCCTTAGTTGTGATATCTTTCATTAGCTATTTTAAATTACAAGGTACAAAGGAATATTCGAACGATGCCTAGTTGTGATGAACACAAGTTAAAAATGGAACACAATAAAGAGTTTCTCAGTATCTGCCGTGCGAATAACCCCAAAGATCATAAAGGTGTATACTACTATGACTGGGAAATTGTTGTGGAGTTTTATGCATGTGTTCATTTAGTTGAAGCTGTATTAAAAAAGAAGTTTGACATTGATAGTGTAGATCACAGCAAACGACGCGAATTCATGGAAAAAAATAAAGATATTTTCACCGATGATGTAATGGAAAGCTATACAGCTCTATTAGAGTATTCACATCAAGCTCGTTACAAGCCTCTAACCTATAGCACAAAAAAGAAGGCCTATGATGCGCAATTATGCATGGATGCATTGGAAGCTAATTTGTGTAAATACTTAAAGTGAAATCCTCAGATAAATTATCAAAAGAGTCACGCAAATGTGTGGCTCTTTTTTTGATGCACCCACTTCAAAATCATCTTAAATATGATATACTCATATCGAGGTGATTTTGAAGTGGATAAAAGCAAGCATTCATGTGATGATATCAATAACAGCATTTCTAAAACCAGTTCAAGGTTAACTTTTACACGTACTGTAAATAAACCAGATACCTCTAAGGCGGTCAATGCCAATATTGTTAAGAGCAAAGAAAAACAAACATCATCAAAAACGGAGTAGCAAAATGCCATCGTTAGAAATCTTCCATTCAATCCCAGAAATACTATCTTATTTTTTTCCAGGGTTTGTTTTTATTTCTATTTTCTTATTTTTAAGCTCAAACAAACTGGAATATAGCCATATAAACGTTTATAGTATTTGCATTAGCTATGCAATAAAAGTTTTAATTGATTCTATTTTATACAAGTTCAACTTAATTCACACTACTGGTTTGATCTATGTTATATATTTATGCTTTGGCGTTGTATCCGGCTATATTGTGTACTGTATATATAGGAATCCAAAGATAAAAAAAGCATTATCAAAGTTTGCAAACAAGTCACAAAACAATAACATATGGAATGATATTATTGATCATAAATTTGGCACCAGCCTTATATTGTATCCATCGTTCAATAACGACTCGTACATTGTTGGCACTTTAGTAGAATACGAAGAAAACGGAACAGAATCTTGGTTTGCACTACAGGACTATTATGTATATGAAAATGGAAATAAAAGAGCATCTTCTGATGATTATTCATATCCGGCAATAATCGCGGTGCAGCTTTCTCATATAGATCATGTAGAAATTCTGTATCCAAGTGAAAATTCAGAAGTCGTTATGACTTATAACCTTCAAACAAGCAGCAAAGTAGCCGAATAAATCGTTTAACAGTAGCCATTTGCCTGTTGCTTTTGATAAAACAATAAGATTTATGGAAAGAGTCACACTAGCATGTGACTCTTTTTTATTACAAAGGAGGCATGTCTTATGACTCCTTCTGAACATGATGAACTACAAAAGGCATTACGCGTACTCGCAGAGCGCATTGTGAAAACATGCCGCGAGGAAATTGAGAAAGCTCATTTTGATAAAACATATACAGCTAAAATTGTTGGAGTCAAATCCAACAATCAATATGTTGTCGAATATAACGGAAAACAGCTTACTGTAAAAGGACAGCCCAGCGCACGTTTTAATCTTGGAGATTACGTGCGTATTTTGTCGCCGCAAAATAACATCAAAAATACTATTATCATTCCTAAAACCGGAAGTTCTGGAGACCCGTCAGAGGGCGGCAATTCCCATACACATTCAAATCTTGATGTATTGCATCAGCTTACTCAAAAAATGATTGATAATATGGGAGATCTGAAAGCGTTGGCCTTTAAAAGCAACGTCGATTTTTCTGATCTCACTGCTGAGTTATTGGCTGAAATAAACAAAATTTCAAGTAAAGCCAATCTCACTGATATCGTTCAAACTGATTGGGCAGAGGCAAACAGCTCATCAAAGGCATTCTTAAAGAACAAGCCATCTTCCCTACCTGCAAGTGATGTATATTCGTGGGCGAAGCAACCTAACAAGCCAACTTACACAGCTAGTGAAGTTGGCGCATTACCTGCCGATACAGAGTTGCATACTCACTCTAACAAGTCTGTTCTTGATAAAATAACGCAAACACTGATTGGTGCATGGAATAGTGCCGCGTCCCATGTAAGCGATGCTGTAAAACACATCACTTCTGCCGAAAGGACATTGTGGAACTCAGTAAAAGATAAAGCAAACACATCAGATGTACTCACCAAAACGAACACGACACAATATTCCCCTACTTCAAATTATCATCCTGCTACAAAGAAGTATGTCGATGATTACGTCCAAGACCATTCGCCTGGAGATATGCTCAAAAGCATATATGATACTAATAATGATGGTATTGTAGATAAGGCGGCGCATTCCAATAACGCAGACCGAATTAGCGGCAAAGAAGTAAATGACTCTTTGGATACAGGCGTTATTTGGACGGCAGATCGTATCAAAGCCGAGTTGGAGCAAAATCTTCCGATACAGCTTCTACAATGGTCTGGTACTGTTACGTCCAACCAAGTGATTGATTTTGGCATTCCGACTTCAGAAGGATATAAAACAAATTCACTGGAAGTATTGATGCGATTGGATGACGGGAAATTAACAAAAGCGATCCACGCAATAGATTATGGATATACATATAGAGATACGTCACACATTGAAATAAGATTTTTCAATGCTGGTACATACACTGTCAATTATGGCTATTGTGCGTTAGGCACTTTAACAACAACAAGAATTGATTCATCAGAACCAGTAAACTTAAACGCCAACGATATTTGGCTTGAAGTACTGAGCTAAAGATTGGAGGCCCGTATGAGCTATTTTAAAATTAAACGAGACAGTAATACTCCAGTAGAACTTGGTGTATTAGTCGAAAACGTCGAGGGACTTGATGAAAGGCTTGCTCTAAAGGTTGATAAGGTTGAAGGTAAGGGGCTTTCTACAAACGATTATACAACAACTGAGAAAAATAACGTTGCAAGCAACACTGCAGCGCGGCACTCTCATGGAAACAAATCTGTAATTGACAAAATTACACAGGCGCTATTGGACAATTGGGATGCAGCATTTTCTCATATCTCGGATGCTGTAAAGCATATCACTGCCTCTGAGCGCACTTTATGGAACACTGTATCTTCAAAGGCCAATAAGTCCGATGTGCTTACCAAAACAAACACTACAGAATACACGCCTACATCAGATTATAACCCCTCTACAAAGAAGTATGTCGATGACGCAATTGCCGACAAGGGTGTAGGAAATATGCTTAAAAGCGTTTACGACATAAATGATAATGGTGTCGTAGACAACGCAGAAAAGGTAAACGGACTCACTGTTCTTACCGCTGTGCCAGCAAACGCTAAATTTACGGATACTATTTATACGCATCCAACATCCTCTGGCAATAAACATATTCCTTCCGGTGGCGCAAGCGGTCAGATATTAAAATGGAGTGCAGACGGAACAGCCGTATGGGGTTCGGAAAAAGATTACACACACCCTAATAGCGGTGTTACTGCCGGCACATACAAAAGCGTGACCGTAAACGATCAGGGTCATGTTACTGCTGGTTCCAATCCTACGACACTGGCGGGTTATGGAATTACTGATGCTGCATCAAAAACTCATTCTCATACCAAAAGTCAAATTACTGACTTTCCTACCTCTTTACCGGCCAATGGCGGCAATGCAGACACTGTAGATAAAGTACATGTGAATGATTTAGGTTCTGGTAATGTACTTTGGACAGCCTCTCGAATACAAGAAGAGCTTCAGTCAAATCTTCCTACTGGTGTTGTTCACTGGACCGGGACCGTGACTGCGGGTAAGGAAATCGAAATTGTAATTCCTCATACGGATGATTTCAAAACATGCTCTGTGGAGATTTTGGCGCAAAGAAATAGTATATGGGAAAAAGCAATTCATGGTATTGATTATAACTACGCAATTGTAGATGCGACACATATTTCTGTTATCTTTCTGCTTGCAGGAACATTCATTGCCAATTATGCGTTCTGCGCTCAAGGGCATGTACAGTTAATTGAAGTCAGCAATAGCGAACCCGCATCACTTGCAAGTGGAGATTTCTGGTACGAGGTTCTGTCGTAAGAGGGGTGAGTTGATATTGGCAAATAAATTTAAGCGGTTTAATAAAACAAACGAAGAAATCATTGTAAAAAGTGAGAATGTCGAAGGCCTCTCTTCCCTTCTGGCCAATAAAGTGTCCGTCGTAACAGGCAAACAATTATCTACAAATGATTTTACCAACACAGATAAGTCGAATGTTTCCGCTAACACATCTGCACGCCATACACATTCCAATAAAAGCATAATCGATAAAATCACTCAGGCTTTTATTGACAACTGGACTGCAGCATACACCCATATATCTGACACAGTAAAACATATCACGGCAGCGGAACGAACAAAGTGGAATGGAGCTGCTACAAGTCAACATACACATTCAAACAAAAGTATATTAGATGGAATAACGGCCACGTTGGTATCCAATTGGAATTCTGCATATACACATATTTCTGACGCTGTTAAGCATATAACGGCAACCGAACGAACAAACTGGAATAGCGCCAAAAGTAAGGCGGACGCGGCACTTCCTGCTTCCAGCTATACCGCTGCAGATATATTGAAAAAGTTACTGACAGTAGATGGTTCTGGCTCAAAACTTGATGCAGATTTGCTTGATGGCAAGGAAGCAACAAATTTCGCGTCATCAACGCATACACATACGCCAGCCTCTATTGGTGCGGCTAATGCAAAACATAATCATTCTACACTCGATATTGTGCGCAGTTCCAATGACTACTGGGCTGACAATATTGGTTCGACCAATAGAGCAATGATCAATACGGCACGTAGTCCTAAAAGTGCCTTTCTTCCTGCAAACTGCATCACTGTAGAATATTCGTCCGATGCCGGAAAAACGTGGGAAGATTACGGCCTGAGCGAAGCACAGAAACGCGGTTTATTCGCACTGACGTGCGACAATGATGTTAGGTTGTCAAAAAGTTCGCCGGTTTCCACAAACGACTGCGTACGGATCACGGTTGAACCTCTGGACCGTTATGTAAGCTTTGATCAGCTGTACATTTGGTTTTCGATCGGCTCACATACTTGTACGCTCGATTTGGAACGATCTACAATTGGCGCAAAAGACACTTTTTCGTTTATTCGTAAGGATGTGCCTCTCGGTGGATGGTCAGGGCCTAATGTGATCAACTTCCCTTACGGAACATTTGGCAGCTTCCCCGGTCAGACTAACAACCATTACAAATACAGAATGACATTCAAAACCACGAAACTCGGTAGCAGCACCACGCAATCCCCGGCTATTATCGACATTCGATTTTATGGCGATAGAGCATGGACTATTCCCAATGATATGGTGAAAGGCGACTATCCATTCTCCTGGGACCGGGATATGAATGTGAATTTCTCGAAGCAGCTGAAAGAACAAGGAAAGCGCGTTTATTCAGACAATAACAAACCAACACCTGCCGCCATCGGCGCGGCAACTGCTGAGCAAGGCATAAAGGCTGATGCGGCATTGCCAAAAAGCGGCGGTACAATGACTGGATTTATTACGCTTCATGCAGCGCCTACAGCTAACATGCATCCGGCTACTAAAAAATACGTGGACGATAAAATGATAGCTGCTGGTAACGGTGATATGACGAAAGATGTTTATGATCCGGGCGGACGCGAGCTGCCGTATATCCCCAAGCAGGACGTTGATGCCCTGGCATGGGGCGGTGATTTCGGAGCGTCCGGCACCCCCGTCTCCATCGCCTACGCGGGGGCGCAGCGTATCGCGTCCATCACTGCCTATGGCGAGACCCCGCAGGGCGGGACGACGGAGGCTCCGGTGGCGCTCACGGGGGTGGATAACGTATTTGTGGGGGACAATAACCTGCTGCCGAAAGCGACGGAAACAAGAACGCTCAATGGTGTGACCTTTACGCCTAATCCCGATGGCAGCGTTTCGGTATCGGGCACTGCTACGAACGACACGTCTTATCCTTTCAAGGAGGGTCTCGACGATTCACTGTTCGGCCAAACTGTGTGCCTTTCCGGCGGCTCGATTCAGACGCAACTTGTTATCAATGAGAAAAAGCACAGCGGTGAGTGGGTGCGAAACGTAATTGTCAACGCAAAAATTCCCGCTGTTGTAGGTGTGCTTTCTAAGCAAGCCGATGACAATATTCTCTACGGCACTATCTATGTTCCAACTGGAACTACGGTAAACACCACCATCTACCCAATGCTCAATCTCGGCAACACGGCCATGCCCTACGAGCCATATCAGGGCAGCGTGACACCTCTCCCCATCCCGCGCCCGCTGCATAAGGTTGGCGACGTGAGGGACGTGTGCCGGACGCGGGTTAAGAGCGTCTATGATAAGCGGATTGTTTTGGATGGGGCGGAGGATTGGAAGATGGGGAGTGCTGTCGGAGATGGTGCCCCGTACATTTTTTGTGATCTATTGAATGACCATTATCAAGCCTTCCCGATCATATCTTCTCGCTTCCCGTCTACAAATATTCTTGCCAGCAACAAAAATCAGGGAATCGGTTGTTGGGATAGATCGCTCTATTTAAGATACGATTCTCTGTTCACCAATGTAGAAGAATTGAAAACTTACCTTTCGGCACACCCCCTCACCGTCTACTATCAAAGCACCGCCTACGACGGCACAAACGGTCTGGACGTGTGCTTGATGAAGTACCAGACGGGCTTCGTGGAGCTGGATGGGACGGAGGGCATTGAATATCAAAGCGCGTACAACCGTTTTGCGTACACGCTGCCCTCAACTGCTGTAAATGATTCGGGATTTTGCAGTCATTACAAGAAGCTCATGACTTCCGCGCCTGGGGAAGATAAATATATTGTTATACGCCCGGAAGCGGTATATTTTTACGATTCTCAATACACCAATGCGGATGCTTTCAATGCATACCTCGCCGCCCAAAAAGCGGCAGGCACGCCCGTCCAAGTAGCATGGCAGCTCGCCACCCCTGAAATCTGCACCACCGACCCGTTGGACATTGACAACGCCACCGGCCCGCTCACCATCATGACGGGCGGGGAGGTTGAGGTGCGGATGACGGAGCTGGTTGGGTCCCGCAGCCCGGAGCTGACGGCGAAGATGGACAAGGCCACATACGACGCGGACGGAGACGGCGTGGTGGATGAGGCAGCGGCAGCGCCTTGGAGCGGTATAACGGGCAAACCCAGCACGTTCCCGCCGTCCACGCACAAACACACAAAGAGTGAAATCACGGATTTCCCAGTATCGCTTAAGAACCCCGCAGCACTGGCAATCAGCTTGAACGGTACGAGCCAAGGTACATACGATGGAAGTGTGGCCAAATCTGTAAACATTACACCCGCAGGTATTGGTGCCTTGGGCAGAACAGAGAAAGCAGCCGATTCGTCAAAACTTGCGGGACTTACGCCTGTTGTAGACAACCCCGGTCCGAGCAACCGGAATACGTGGTATTTTCCTTTTACCGGAACCAATAACAAAGATGGTACGCGGAAATATTACGCTGCGCTGTATGCTGACCATGCAACAACATCTGGACGTGCAAACAATCTTTCCATGGGGCTAAACGGTTCTGATTTATGGGTGTACTACAATTGAGGGGGCGAACGACGTGAGTTATCGCCAAAATGATATACTTATCCCCGAGTCGAGCTATATCCGGTTTAACGATGTGCAGTTAAAAAAGTATTATTTCAACGATGTGCTTGTATGGCAGCGGCAACAGAAAATATACCCCGGAATACCAGTGGCAAAGACGCAGAACCTTGGATATTCACCATATTTCACTGTGACAAACCTAGGCTATCATATTAAGGTAGACGCATTCGGCGGTACTGAACGCGGATGGGGCCGCGTGATGCTCGGTCCATTCAGTTCTATAGGATATTCAAAACTGTTCTTTGCAAACCTGCACGCGTACATCACCAATGCTTTTTCAAAAATAGCGGTGTCTCTTGGCGACATCAATGGGAATTGGGTTCAACGTCTTATCGCTTATGATACAGGGGAATCACTTGGCGGATATGATAGAACATTCGTATCCTCAAATTTGTTTACGATCAACTCGGCCAATGGGAATTATTATCTGATATTAGAAGTGGATTCTGGAGCTACTTCGCGCGGTTTAAATGCAACTATCGAAATGAACGGCTGCTATCTGATTTGAAATATATAATTATCTTGAGGGTGGTGATAAAAATAAAACCCATATTAAAACCACAAAATGCGTTTGATGCCACCAAAGAGCACGAGTTCGAATTCTCTTATCCTTCAATTATTTCAAAAAGCAAACTGATTGTATACACCAATTCTAATGGAAAAACCGTTTATGAGCAAACACAAACCTCTTCAAAGAAAGCATATGTGTTGCCTGCTAAAACACTTTCAAATGGTACATATTACAGCGCTAAAATTTATGTGTATGACGCGTCAGGAAAAATAAGCGAAGAGAGCAACCATATTGACTTTTATTGTTATAGTGCCCCCATATTGTCAATTAATATAACACCTAACCAAGTGATTGCATATGCATCTTATCTATTACAACTGTCATATTTGCAACGCGAAAAAGAACTGCTAAATACATATTCTATTCTCATTAAAGATAACAACGCGAATGACAAAACGGTTTTTGATTCTGGCGCAAGATACGCCATGCAAGGGTTAGATATTATGGTGACAGGGCTTGAATCTGGGCATTCTTACACCGCCTATGTGTATTTCGATACGGTGAATGGACTACATGCCGAGATTGAACCGGTGACTTTTTCAGTTGAATATTCTTCTCCATACCTTTCTGCATTGCTTTTGGGCCAGAATAATAAATGCGAAGGCACTGTTTCAATTACTTTTAATATTCACTCAATCATTGGCGAAACCGAAAATGGAGACGCTATCTATATTAACGGCGAAAAGATTGATCTTCGAAACGATAAAGTTGTGTTTTCCGAAGGAGTTAACTTAGCAGGCGACTACACCATTCAAATTGATTGCAGCGATTTAAACGGATGCACTACAATTATGGAAATGAAAAATTCAAACGGCGACCGTGTAACGGTTGAATATATGGAGGATACTTTTTCAAACATAGGGGTAAAAAAAGCCTACTTAGAATTAAAGGCCTATCATTCCGGAGTATGCTATGATAAATTAAGCAATTTTATCGATCCGCCCTCAAGTTCTCAAATGGTACATATCTGGATTCGAAAATTCAACAATTTATACGACTTAAAGCTTCAGTGAGGGTGGTTATATGCTATTTTTAAGTACAGCCTTTTTGGGTGAGGCACAAACAGCAGCTCCCACTCCGACAAGCGTCGCTCTCATCAACAATATATCGCTTCGTAACGGCATATTTGACAGATTAAAAATCACAAATGACACTTCATTTGCATATACAATATCTATTTCTGACATTTGGGATATGAATACGGTGTTGGACGCAAAATTCAATGGAAACACCCTTGCTGGCAATGTTGATTTCACGGCAGACAACGTTGATATGCTTCGCCTAAAAAAACGTCTAAAAGGTACAACTGACTGGGCAACCGTTTTTGAAAAAGCGATTCATAAAGCTGCCGATTTTTATGACATCTACATTGACCGATTCGCCGGAAACATGAGATCATACGAGTACGCTGTCGTCCCGGTGTATGGAGATATAGAGGGCAATTTAAGCTTGATAGAAGTGCAAAGTGAATTCAAGGGATATTTCATTGCTGATGCAGAGACTATTTATGGTACCGAGTACAATGTTGCAACGGGGAATGTTTCTAAAAATCAAAATGCACAAGTTGTAAACACACTTGATTCCAAATATCCATATGTGATATCAAATAGCCAAAATAATTACTATGCGTCTACTTTCGCTGCATTCTTTTTTGTTCCGTCAATGGATTGGTATGACAATACCGATAGGCGTAATCAAATTCTAGAGTGGCTGCAAAATCGGAAGGCAAAAATTCTTAAGGCAACACCGCACAATTTGCAAGCGGCATTTCTCTGAACAGCAACAGCCGTGAAA
>OLSE01001382.1_pt1 | contig 19708 bp, 14 predicted proteins | sample 1673191 | NCBI WGS metagenome assembly OLSE01 (sample SAMEA3136764, study PRJEB25190) | human gut metagenome | biome: human gut; feature: human-associated habitat; material: faeces | place: Austria | collected 2013
AGATAGAAGGCAAAGTATAAAAGGAAGTTTGCTGCCAGTATCAGAACATAGCTGGCAAGGCAAGATCTGCGTATTCCATGGGAACGAGCACCGACAGCAGGTTCAATGGGTCGCCCAGGCTTGGAAGAAGCGTCATGATGACATCTGCGCCGTAGCCTATCTCCAAAGACCAAACAGGAACGACACCGGTCCTTGCCACGAAGATATTGTATAAAAGCTCACGCAACCACTCACCTTCGTAGGCGAAGAAGACATACTGCTGCTCAAGCCCGTCAACATTCCAGATGAAACCCTTGCCTGCAAAAAGGAAGCTGAAAGACATAGCGAAGAACAAAATCAAAAATACGATGGTATATGCAGCGAAGTACGATCGCTTGCTGGTCGTTCCTTCAAATGCCTCCAGCCAAGCCTTGAAGTGCGCTCTCATACGAAACTGCGCCCGCTAAAGTACGCACCGAACCACATCGCCTTAGCGATAGAAAGGATAACCACCCCATGCCTCCTTGCCAGCTCTCCAACTCTGGTATTCTATTCTATAATGCTAATCTTGTCCCGCCCAAAGCAGGAGAATGCGCTGAAAGCCCGGATGACCGGGAGAGACCATCATCGGCTTTCATCCTCAAGGCCGAGGTAAGAATGCCAGAATTCTTCGGAAGTAAGATAAGGCAAGGCGTTGCGATACTCCAATGCCACCTCTTTTTTGCGCACTGCATACTCGCGTTTTAAAGAGCGATAGCGTTTCCTCAAGCCAAGATACCGTTCACGATCCATGGTACGAATATGCCCCTTTTTCCCTTCAGCGTCAAAGGCGACGAGTGTGTTTCGACGCATGGTTTTCCAGCCGGGATAAGCACCGCGGCTGTAATAAACCGAGGCCGGCTTGCTGGACAGAAGTACATCGGGCAGCATATGCCGGTCATGGGGGATCGCTTCAAGCAACTTCAAGAACATGTTGCGTCTATCAGGGGTTCCCAGATAGGCATGATCGATATCGACTTGGCTCATTATGTTCTTATCAAGCTCCGTAATCGACACAAGGCATTCGTTTTTGGCACCGTTTCGCTTCATAAGCGCTTCACCATTGATCTTTGCCAAGTAGTCGGGACCTTTAAGATAGTCTTCCAATCCGTCAAGCAAGAGCTCGGCGCTTTCATAATTCATGGATCGCAAGTAGATGTTGAAAGTACGCGAAAGCCTCAGCATAAACATATGTTCCGAGCTCTTGTCATCTACGGCAATCATGATCAAGAAGTTCCGTACGTACTGATAGCAATCGACCGAAGCGCGAAAACGCCCTTCAAAGCTATCGTGCCAAACACTAATCCCGCTCATGCACATCATGGTCGGTTGGCAACGCATTCCATACTCAACATCATCGCAGCGAATAAACAGGGGCAGCGGTAAACCGTGTCTGCGAATAGCTGTCACAGGAATGCAGCAAAACCACCAAGCTCCATAGGCATTTGCAACCTCTACGTTGATAGTTTCGTTTTTAACCAAATCATGAATTCGATCAACATGGAGATCGGGTTTGATCTTGTCGTAGATACCGTCCTTTCGAACAAGAGCGACATCTTCGTATTGCAAGGCGGGCTGATCGATCGAAAGCATGGCGCCATTCAGAAAAGCGTCTCTGTACTTATCATTAACGAGCGAAAGCAGGTTAAAAGCGCGTTTAAAGCTTTCAGGAGAAACACAGACATCATCGTCCATGAGCAACACATGCGTAGCATTGCTTCCAAGAGCGGCCAGCATACCACGGGCAAAACCGCCCGCGCCGCCGGTGTTGGCGTTGGGGATAACCGTCACCCCCTCATCGCTCAGATCTTCCGCATCAAGAGTGCGCCCGTTGTCGACAACATACATGTGAAAAGATTTCGAAATCGGCTCATCGCTCCCGAGCACTTCCCGCTTAATAGCCTTAATGTTGGGAATGACGAATTCCTCTTTTCGAAAAGTCGTGGTGCAGAGCGCCAGCCGCACCGCGCGAACGGCAGATTCTTCAACCTCAGTGAAGAACCTCGCACTGCGAACGAATGAGGTTCCACCTGATTTGATGACGAACGAGACAAGCGGAGCGTCGCTTTCTGGCAGCTCCATCACATAGGAACAAAAATCCTCACTCTGCCCGCACGCTAAAAGCGGCATCGAATCTATCGAAGCAACATCGGCATCCTCGCGAAGCTCTGCAAAAAAAATATCACATGCATCTCCCGCAACTTCGAGCTCAAGTTTAATAACTCCGACGCTGGTATAGCGTTTCCACTTTTCTAGGGAAAGCGCATTGAAATACGTGGAGAAATCCACCGTTCCCGAAAAAGAAAGAGCACCTGTATCCTTATCGTAAGCAGCGCTTTCGGCGCGGTAATACAACTCGGGATATCCGCTCGCAAAATCATCGGTCCGAACCAACACATTAGCCAAAGGAGCCTTCTGCATAGCAATCTCACTCTCACACGATCTCAACGCTTTTCCCAGCTCTTGTTTTGCCCCGAGCCCTAAAAAGACGCAACTTGGAAGTAGCCTGACCCCTGGTCGAGGTTCTTGTTGAAATACGGGTCGCCCTTGCTGCGAAGACCCGGCCATTTCTCGTCGAAGTAAGCAATATCTGCCTCTGAAAAATCGAGAGCGTTCAGGCTGTTGTCATAACGCTCTCGTGGGCTCTTCTCCTCGCATTCCACCTTGACAGTGGGCGTTTGGACGATACGGTAGCCCAAATTACGAAGGCGCAAGCAGTAGTCGGCCGTCCCGACATCTCCTTCGAACCGCTCGTCGAATCCTCCTGCCTCGAAGAATGCCTTGGCAGGGGTGACCAAGCCTTGGTAACCGACTGCGCTGCAATTCTGGAAAGCGCGCATGTTACACTGGTATCCGGGGAAGTCATCAGGATAGCCACGATAAAGCGGCATTATCCGCTTTGAAGTGATCGCAATACCAAAACACTTAGTCATACCGTCCGCATAGAGGGTTTTCGGCGCAACTGCGCCAATGCCCCGCAGCGAGCACATGCCGATAAGCTGCTCGAGTGGCTCAGGAGTTAAAAAAGAGCAACTATCGTCCATGAACAAGAGGTAATCGCCTGTCGCCGAACGCGCTCCTCTGTTAAAGCACTCAAACAATCTTTGATCTTCGCTTGCGATAACATAGCTCCCTTGAGCAACGAACTCCTCTGGCAAAACGCCTCTATTCGGAACAACCATAATCAGCTCGCATCGGTCGAAGCTGTTCGTCTGCTCAAACCACTCGACGAAGCGAGCGACAGCAAGTCTTTCGCAGCCGCACCTTACCACGACCGATATCTTTTGATCGCCTGAAACGCCAAACCAGAGATTGTAAAGGCTCGCAACCCCAGATGCAATGATGTCCGCATCGAGCGAACCTCTCTTCAGCTGGTTTTGTATGGCCAGTCGAGCCGACCTTCTGCTGTAAGGTTTCGAATCGGGGTTCGTTGCCGTTGAGGCGTCGCTGATGCGCCAATGGTAGAGCACTTTCTGCACACCGTAAACCTTGCGCGCCTGACTGGTTGCATATAACAGCATATTGTAGTCTTGCGATCCGTCATAACGAGCATCAGGAGCGGGCATGCCGTTTACAATGCTCCTGCGAATGGTCATGAGATGCATAATATAGTTTTTCGAAAGCAGCAATTCCGGAGAAAACGATGGTTTGAACAAAGGGCTCAGATGGCGAAAACCCCCTCTGTCTTCCATAACCATGTCTTCGTCGCAGTACAAAACGTCTATGCTACTATCACGATTTAGCGCGGAAGCATACTCGAACAGGGTGTCGGACTCGATAAAGTCGTCATGATCCAAAAAACAAACGAAGTCGCCTTCTGCGGCCGCTAACCCACAGTTGGTATTCTCGGTAATGCCGCGGTTGCCCTCAAGCTCAACGAGCTTCACTCGATCATCGAGCTTAGCATATGCCTGCAAAGCCGCTTTCAATTCGGGATCCTCCGGTGAGGCGTTAATCAGCACCAGCTCGAGATTGCCGTAAGTCTGCCCCAACACCGAATCTGCCATATCACGAAGATATGGCAGAGGAGTTTTGTACAAGGGAACTATGAAGCTAAACGTAGGCTCCCAAGAAAAGCGTGAGCCTCTCTGGTTCGCAAGATCCACGCCTTTTGCTCGATGGCGCTCAAACCAGTCGGCATAGCGAGCATCGGTCCATGCGTCAATAGGAAAGAACTCCGGATGCACATCCGCATGGACAAAGGCGTAACATCGCTCTTTCAATTTTGACAGCATCCCCATTTTGTCTCCCAGATAGCGCTTCATGCACTCTCGTTAGCGCTTCAACGATGCGAAGCCCTCGTTGACCTTATCTTTATCGCTTAGCACAACCTTGGTGGGATCAAAAACGGAATCTCCTTGCAAGGCGGGCCATGTGATACCAATATCCGGATCGTTCCAAATTAGACCGCCTTCGTCATTAGGATGATAGACATCGTCGCATTTATAGCAGAACTCGGCTATGTCGGACAGCACGAGAAAACCATGCGCGAATCCACGCGAGATAAAGAACTGCCGCCGGTTCTCAGCCGAGATCAAGACCCCTTCCCATCTACCGTAAGTGGGACTATTAGGCCTAAGATCGACAGCGACGTCGAAGACCTCGCCCGATACGACACGCACCAACTTGGACTGAGGATGCTCTTTCTGGAAATGAAGGCCTCGCAGCACGCCCTTGACTGATGACGATTGGTTGTCTTGCACAAACACAGCATCGATACCGCCGGCAACGAAATCTGCATGCTTGTAGGTTTCCATAAAGTAACCGCGCGAGTCGCCAAAAGACTCGACATCAACAACAATGACACCTTCGATAGAGGTCTCGGTAAACGTGAAATTGCCGGATCGAACCGTATCGCCCGCTGCCATTCTATCCTCCCTATTGTCCTCGCTCGGCATACTTGGCCTCGACAGCATCCTTCGCGTCACGCCACCATGCCTCGTTATCGCGATACCACCCAATCGTAGCCTTCAGGCCTTCGGCAAAATCAGTATGTATAGGCGTCCAGCCCAATTCCTCGCGCAACTTCGTCGAGTCGATGGCATAGCGACGATCATGGCCGGGCCGGTCTTTAACCCAATCGAAATCATCCGCATCTTTTCCCATGTTTTCAAGAATAGCACGAAGAACATCAATGTTGCTTTTTTCCCCATCGGCACCGATAAGGTACGTCTCGCCCAAACGACCTTGCTCCAAGATGGCCCATACGGCGCTTGAATGATCCTCCGTATGAATCCAATCGCGGACATTCAAGCCGTCACCGTAAAGTTTAGGACGCACTCCCGTGAGGACATTCGTTATCTGGCGAGGAATGAACTTTTCAACATGCTGACGCGGCCCATAGTTATTCGAGCAATTCGATATGGTTGCCCGTACCCCATAGGTGCGATGCCACGCTCGCACGAGCATATCAGAAGCCGCCTTCGTCGAGCTATAAGGAGACGAAGGGCGATACGGCGTATCCTCGGTAAAGCGCAGCGGATCGTCGAGCGCAAGATCCCCGTACACCTCATCGGTTGAAATATGGTGAAACCTCACGTCATGCCTGCGAGCGGCCTCCAAGAGGGTAAACGTGCCTTGGACGTTGGTACGGACGAACGGAGCAGGATCAGCTATGGAATTATCATTATGGGATTCCGCGGCAAAATGCACTATCGCATCGGCTTCACCAACAAGGCGATCCACTAATGTCTCATCGCAAATATCCCCATGGACGAACGCCATGCGATCTTCGGAAATTCCGGACAGATTCGCCAAGTTACCGGCATAGGTTAATGCATCTAGCACAACCACATGAACCTCGGGCTTGTTGTCTATCACCCAATGTACGAAATTGCTGCCAATGAAACCGGCTCCGCCGGTGACAAGGTATGTTTTCATATCTGTCCTTAGCACATAGTAGTTTTACGCTTGCCTGATTTTAACTCAATATGCAAAACCCATGGCACTTTCCACGCAAAGTGCTCCAACGGGCATATGAGTGAGCGGACCTCCTGCTAGCCCGACTACCGGGGTCAGCCCGACCGCCGCCCCAACCCCAACCCGACCCCTTCTCGTTGCGATACGCGAAAGTAATGTAAACGCCTGCAAAGCGAATATTGCATGCTATCATACTGCAATTGCGGCTTTTATAAGAAAAGGAGAAGAGGGAGGGCTTCGAGCTACATGAGCTTTTCGAAAACGTCGTTGAAGCGCAATTGGTTCATTCTCACGTCCCTTGTCTCAAAGGACTTCAAGCTCAAGTATCGTCGCAGCGTCTTGGGCGTTGCCTGGTCGGTTTTAAACCCACTGCTCATGATGATTGTGCTTGCCGCAGTCTTCTCGGTCGTTTTCCGAGGAACCATCGAACCGTTTCCCGTCTATCTGATTCTCGGACAAACGCTGTTTACCTTCATGTCAGATGCCACGTCAGGCGCCATGGGTTCCATCATCGAGTCCGCTCCGCTCATAAAAAAGATACGAATCAACAAGATGCTCTTCCCGCTGGAGAAGGTGATGTTTGCCCTTCTTAACTTCGCCATCTCTCTTATTGCGGTAGCCATAGTCATGGTTTTCTTTCAAGTTGTCCCAACTTTCAATATCTTGCTATTGCCCGTGCTTTTGGCATACCTTTTTATGTTTAGCTTGGGGCTCGGTTTACTACTCGCAGCACTGTCGGTTTTTTTTCGCGACATCATGCATTTGTGGGGTGTCATTCTCACGGCATGGACCTATGCGACACCTCTTTTCTACTCTATCGAGATCCTTCCCGATTGGATGGTCTCCGTGATGCAGTTCAACCCTATGTATTATTACGTCACTTACTTCCGCGAGATTGCCATGTGGGGAACAACACCGGGTCTTACAGAAAACCTCATCTGCTTCGGATGTGGAGCCGTTGCGCTCGCTTTAGGGCTACTTGTATTTCGCAAGCAGCAAAAGAAATTCATATTGTACGTTTAGAGACGAGAGATCATTATGCCTGAAAACGTTAACACATCGGCTCTTTCGCTCGACAGCTCTGAGACCTCCAAACCCGTTGATAACCGCCCAGACATGGTCAGGGTAGACCATGTTTCCATGGTTTTCAACATGGCGTCCGAGCAATTGAACAGCTTGAAGGAATACCTCATCAAAATTGCGCGACGGGAATTGTTCTTTGAGGGGTTCACAGCGCTCGATGACATATCGTTCGTTGTGAAAAAGGGGGATGTTTTCGGCATAATTGGCACCAATGGATCTGGTAAGTCCACAATGCTAAAAATAATCGCGGGTGTTTTGGAGCCTACGAAAGGGCATTGCGAGATCAACGGCAACATTGCGCCCCTTATCGAGCTTGGCGCCGGATTCGATACGGAATTATCCGCGAGAGAGAATATCTATCTTAACGGTGCGTTACTCGGCTATTCAAAAGATTTCATCGATGAGCACTTCGAAGAAATCGTCTCTTTTGCAGAAGTGGAAAAGTTTCTTGACATGCCACTTAAAAACTATTCGTCGGGAATGGTGGCGCGCATTGCATTCGCCATTGCCACCGTGATCGTTCCCGAAATCCTTGTGGTAGACGAAGTGCTCTCTGTAGGCGATTTCATGTTCCAGAAAAAATGCGAGGACCGCATCAGCGAGCTTATCGAAAAGCACGGCGTTACAGTTCTCATCGTCTCGCACAGCAACGAGCAAATAGCCCGATTATGCAACAAAGCAATCTGGATCGAAAAGGGCCATACACGCATGCTGGGAGATTCAGAATCAATCTGTCGCGTCTACGGCGGCCTTGGAGGTAGGTCCGGCAGCTCAAAAGCCGAAAAGATGGTATTTGACGCTCTTAGAGAGTCTGATCATTTCGAAATACCCGACAATACGCTTATCAAAATACATGGGGAAAGTGCCGACGGAACAAATGTAAAGATGGCGCTTCGCGGAAGAAAAGATACCGATACCCATACGGTCATCATCGCTTGCGGAACCACGCATGTTAACGCAGTTATGGCGAACCCTCTGGGAGGAGCTCTTGGAGCTCCAATCATCACAACAAAGCCCGATGAACTCTCAGAAGCAGCTGAACGCCTACTGTACGACTACAAGCCAGAACAGATTATCACAATCGACTGCGGGCGCTGCGCTTCGAAAGCCTTCGAGGTGTTACATCGCTTGCCATGGCATCCAGCCATCACTGCGATCGAAAACAACGACGGCAACACTTGGGATATGTCAATGAAGCTGTATGAGTATGGCCTGAAGCGAGGGCTTTGGTCCAATGAGGCCTCTTTGATTCGACTCGACAACAATCCCGAATCGCTTGTCGCCTCACCGTTTCTCTATGATTCTAAATGTCCGCTTTTTGTCGCATCGAACAACATGGATATCGATGTCAAGGACTTTAAAGAAACGCTCGCTCGAGGATCGATAACGCACCTTGTGGCATTCGGTGCAGAGCCATTTGATACGTTGGACAGCAAGATAGTCTCGCAGGGAATAGCTATCGAACGTATCGCTGCCGGCAATCAAGCAGCATCATGCTTCGCCATTACTGCTTGGGTCTATGACCGCATGAAAAGGGCACGCGGCAGGGTTGATGAACTTTGCGTCGCCACTCTGTCCCTTGCCCAATGGCCAGAGCTGCTTGCTTGCGGATGCTACACCTCACAACGACCGAGCGTATTACTACTTGAAGACAATACGAATTTGGACAGCATAGCCCAATGCCTACAATTCGTACGGGATCGCAAAGACGATCTGCAGGCCATAGTCTCGATAGGCAACCAGCTGGCACTTGGAGAAACCGAACTCCAGATGCTCTGTTACGAACTTGAATACTAACCCTCTTCTTCTTTCAAATTCTCAAGATACGAACGCAAGGCATCTTGCCACGTACGCATCTCATCGCCAATCGTCTTCGCCAAATGATCGTTAGATAAAGACGAGTACGCAGGCCTCTCGGCACTTAAAGGAAAACGCTCTTTGTATTCAACGCTGGTCAGCGGTATCTTTTCACAGGGGATCGCCGCGCCGTCGACCACCGCGCAGGCGAAATCGAACCACGAGCATGTACCTTTGTTGGTGCAGTGGTAAACACCATAATCGTCGGTAGCTGCAATCTTGAGGATCTCATACGCCAGATCATTGGCAGACGTGGGGTTGCCGAACTGATCGGAAACGACGCTTATCCTCCCCTTCTCATGAGCGAGGCGCATCATAGTCTTTACAAAATTCTTGCCAACGTAACCATAAAGCCAAGCGGTGCGCACAACGAAAGCCCGTTCGCAAGCAGCACGTGCCAAAATCTCTCCCGCCCACTTCGTTCGCCCGTAAGCGGAAAGAGGACGAACAGGATCGCTTTCGCTACGCGGTTCCGGGTCAGTTCCCGGAAATACATAATCAGTGGAAACGTGCACGAACTTACCTCCGCACGTTTCGCACGCAATCGCCAAATTCTCAGCTCCATATGCATTGACTCGGAATGCTGCTGCCTCGTCGCGTTCACAGCCGTCAACGTTCGTCACGGCCGCGCAGTTGATCACAAGGTCATAAGGACCCTTTTCGGAGAACCAAGCTGCCACAGCTGCTCTATCGGAGATGTCCAGATTGTCGTAATCTGCATAATCTACCCGCGCATCGGCATACAACCGATCTATGGGACCGATTTCTGCAGCCATGGATTCCAAACAACTTCGAAGCTCGTTACCTAACTGCCCTTTCCCGCCCGTAACGAGAATATTCAAGCCTAATCACGCTCCTTATGGGAAATGATCTTGCCTTCGGCAACCTTCCTCAAGTGTTGACCGTAAACCGACTTTCCATATTTTGCAGCCGCATCAAGAAGGCGATCCTTGTCAATCCAGCCATTCTGGAACGCTATCTCTTCCACTACAGACACCGAAAGTCCTTGGCTGCGCTCAACTGCTCTCACAAATTCGGAAGCCTCGTAGAGCGACTCCATGGTTCCCGTATCAAGCCAAGCATATCCGCGGCCCAACGTAACGACATTGAGAGACCCGCCCTCTAAATACATTTGGTTGAGGGTAGTTATCTCGAGCTCCCCTCTCGCAGAGGGCTTGACCCGCTTCGCCAGTTCGCAAACACGGTTATCATAAAAATACAAGCCCGTGACTGCATAATTAGACTTTGGATGCTCCGGCTTCTCCTCGATAGACACCGCATTGAAGTCCTCGTCGAATTCCACTACCCCAAAACGCTCAGGGTCATCTACATGGTAGCCAAACACCGTAGCCCCGCCCTCTCGTTCAGCGCTTGCAACCGCATCCCGTAAATGACGTCCCAAACCGTTGCCGTAGAAGATGTTGTCGCCCAGTACGAGCGCGCAACTATCACCGGCAATAAAATCTTCGCCAATAATGAAAGCCTGAGCAAGGCCATCTGGACTAGGCTGCTCCGCATAGGAAAGACTCACGCCGTAATCCGAGCCATCCCTGAGCAACCGTTCGAAATTCGAGAGATCTTGGGGTGTCGAAATAATAAGGATCTCGCGAATCCCAGCCATCATGAGTATCGACAAGGGGTAATAAATCATGGGTTTATCGTACACTGGAAGCAACTGCTTGCTAGTGACCGAAGTCAATGGGTAAAGCCGAGTGCCAGAGCCTCCAGCCAAAATAATGCCCTTCATTTCGCTCCTCAGATAGACTCACAACCATTACAATTTCGATTTAAATGTTAGCGTACACCAGAAGTTATGTGGAACAGCTTGATCAAAAGCCACCAAGAAAACCAATCGGCGCTTTTTCTTTTATACTAGGAAAGCATGAGCACAATCGACATTTGAGGAAATCGCATGAAAATCAGCACCCTTTGCGCATGCCGCGGCGACGGCAGAGGATACATTAGCTTCAAAGTTACGCAATTAAACCAAAACAGCAGAATGAATCTTTCGGGTGTGGCTCCGGCAGGCAAACAGGTGCCTATGCAACTCTACGTAACAGCCGAGTCGGCGCGAGAAAAGACCGTAGTGATCGCGTTTCCCCTCGTTCCATGCAAGATTGACTACACACTCTCAGAAATCGACAGGGAGGGCAACACGCTATCTTCCTGCAAAAAGAGCATTCGACCTTTTATCTTGAAGTGGGCATCGCGCTACAACTATCGATTCAAGAAGCAGCAATGTCACTCCATTCGAGATATTGAAGAAGTGGACTACTTCAAACATGCAACCATAGATTTCAAAGAGTGTATACCGACCGCCACCGACACGATCCTGCGGATCACCTTGACGCTTCCCACCCGAAACGATATTCCATACAAGCTCAGGCTCCTCGACGAAAAGTTTAATCAACTTCCCCTCAACTCAACCATAATGAACGACTCGCTTGTGTCGCTCGAATACGACGAAGTATCCGAGCTGAGATTCATAGATATCTCGTTGCGCATCCCCCATGATATAAAGACGTACATTATTGAGTTCACCGATACGTCGGATACCATCCGGCAAAACTTCGCATGCTTGGAGACAAGTCTTTATGCTTACCTCCTCAGGCGGTTTCACGACCTCACCCTCGATGCAGCCCATGATCCCAAGTATCAAGCCTGGGCCTCAAAGAGAAAGCCCACGGACGCCTTTACTAAACAGCAGAAGCGAACGAGATTCGAACATGCACCGTTAATAAGCATCATCGTTCCGCTCTTTCATACCCCCCCTGCCTTTTTTCGCGATATGGTGGAAAGCGTGCTAGCCCAAACATACAGCAAATTTGAGCTCATCTTGGTCAATGCCGACAGGAGCAATAGCGAGCTATCCGCAGAAGTCAACGAGGCCCTCTCTCGCGATCGGAGAATCCGGGAAGTAGAGTGCCCTGAGAACAGGGGAATCTCTCTGAATACTGCGGAGGGTATCAAAGTCGCGCAGGGGGACTATCTTGCCTTCCTTGATCACGATGACCTGCTGGAGCCAGATACGCTTTTCCTATATGTTTCCGCGATAAACAAAGATCCCAGCATCGATCTTCTCTACTGCGACGAGGATAAACTTTTCCCTGACGGATCATACGGCGACGCTTACTTTAAGCCGGACTTCAGTCTCTTCCTTTTGCGAGAAATCAACTACATCTGCCACTTTCTAATGATCCGCAAAACGGTCGTGTCGAAAATGGAGCCCCCGGATCCGAAATACGATGGCGCCCAAGATCATCACATGGTCTTGCAGGCGGTTGATCAGGAAGCGCACATCCATCACGTTCCCACGGTTCTTTATCACTGGAGAATATGTGAAGGCTCGACGGCGGCTGGGACAGCGAGCAAGCCGTACGCAGACGTTGCCGGAAAACTCGCAATCGAGCATCATCTTGAGAAGCAGAGGATCAAAGCCCGCGTTGGGAACACGGAAGCCCCGTGCCGCTATCGCGTAACATACGAGCCAGCGCAACAACCCCTCGTCTCAATCGTGATACCCAATAAAGACAACGCCGAAGTTCTCGCCGTCTGCATTGACTCTATCCTCGAGAAAAGCACTTATGAAAATTTTGAGATTATAATTGTCGAGAACAACAGTACCCAGCCCAAAACGTTTGACTATTACACCAGTATTGCCGAACAAGACTCCCGAGTATCGATAATAACATGGGAGCACGAATTCAATTTCTCCAAAATCATAAACTTCGGCGCATCGAAGGCAATGGGTGAGTACCTTATCCTCCTGAACAACGACACCGAGGTTATTAGCCCCCGCTGGATTGATGACATGCTCGGAATTTGCCAACAATCGCAGGTTGGTATCGTGGGTGCAAAGCTTTACTTCCGAGATGGAACCATTCAGCATGCCGGGGTTGGCATTGGCGGCGAAGGCGCGGGTCACTTGAACGTTAATCTGGATAAAAGCGCGTCGGGATATTTCAATACAACCATCACAACTCACGAGCTCAGCGCCGTCACCGCTGCGTGCATGATGACCAAGCGTTCGGTGTTCTTCGAGGTAGGAGGGTTTGAAGAAGATCTTGTCGTTGCTTTCAACGATGTAGATTATTGCCTCAAAGTAAGACGTAGTGGCAAACTCGTGGTATTTTGCGCAGAAGTTGAGCTGTACCATTACGAATCGCTATCGAGAGGGTATGAGACGACGGAGAGCAAGCAGATCAGGTTTCATCGAGAGGCATCCCTGCTCAATCTCCGTTGGCCTGAATTTTATGTTAAAGGAGATCCGTATTTGAACCCGAATCTTTATCCTGGCAATATGTACTATCGGCTCAACGACCGAAACCTTTGATATGATTGATTGGTTCGAACGCGCAAAGCAGCAGAAACGTTCGAGCTACCGACATAAGAGGAGACAACCTTGCCATCGATAGCGACAGGTAAGCAGGGTGCAGGAAAAGACATGGTTCAGCGCTGCAGCCCGTACGTTTTCATTGTATTCGCTTCAGCTTTTGTCGCGCTTTACGGTGAGTCGTTCTATGAAATATGCAGAGGATATTACTCGGGAGAGTATCTTGGGCTTATTACCTCTACCATGACATATGGAGTAGCCGCACGAACCTGCTTGCTTTTTCTCATTTCGATTGCCGTTTCTTTTGCCTTTTTCAAGCTGTGGAAGCATCTATCAGGATACATCTACCGATTTCGCTACCTCATTGCGGGTGTCATTCTCGCAATTTGTACGATATTTGAAATTAGTGGCTCTTCTGTTGGCTGTTGGAGCCCCTATTTGAATGAACCCGCAAGCTCGACTACACTTTTTGGAATCCCACGTGCAATAAGATCTGATGAATGGCTCGTCAACCTTCCCACCTTCCTTTCGCAATCGTTTAACGACTACGGCACTTCGTCTTCGATCCTGCGCGGAACAATCACCGACACAACAATGCCCATCAGCGCGCCTTCGTGGTCATTGGCAACGCTGTTCCACCCTTTTCAATGGGGGTATCTTGTTTTCGGGTCAGCGAAAGGGGTGGCGTTCGAGTGGACGTCAGCGAAGTTGGCACTAATTATGGTATCTTTCGAATGCGCAATGCTCTATACCCGGAAGAATAAGGCCCTCAGTGCTGCCGCCGCAATAATGCTGTCCTTTTCTCCTTTGATACTCTGGTGGAACACAGGAGCGGCCCTTGTCTTCGGGCAAGGACTTGTCATTGCGTTGTACCACCTCGTCAACCGAGACAGCTTCAAAGTCAAACTTATTGCTTCGATCGCCCTTGCATGGCTTGCAGGGTGTTACCTCATGATGATGTATCCAGCTTGGCAGGTTCCGTTCTTCTTTATTTTTGCAGTCTTCGGCATCTGGGTGATTTTGAGTTACCGAAAGAATACAAAAGGAGGCTCCCCAGAACTACGCACGTTCGCACCTCGAAAAAGCATCCTCCTCTTGCTTCTTTGCTGTATTGCAGTTGTCGTCATGATTGTCCTTGTGTTTGTCGGGGCACGTGATGCACTCCTTGCTACCACCTCTACAGCCTATCCTTCAGGGCGCGTATCGACTGGCGGTGGCTTAATTCCCTATTTATTCGGCTACGGCTCAAGCATTTTCTTGCCTCTATCCTCAGGGCAGATCAACGCAAGCGAGTTGTCAGTGATGTTCACGCTCTTTCCCTTGGGGCTCATTGCCGGATGCGTCAATTCCTACAAGCGTAAGGATGTGCTTTCTCGACTTCTCGTGACCCTAGAGATCATCTTCCTCATTTACGGTATTTTCGGCTTTCCAGAATGGCTTTCGCGAATAACTCTTTTTAGTTACATTCCCACTCAACGACTCCTATTTCCGCTGGGCTGCATCGACATCTTTCTTCTCATTCGCGCCCTTTCGCAATGTGACCGCCCCTTAGTGAAACCTCGTCCGGCGACCCTCATCGCAACAGGACTCGTCTCACTTTCAATATTCATTGCATGCCTTTCAAACGCATTGTTCGATATGTTGTTTGCTGAGAAGATCACGATGTTGATTGCGATTATGCTCATCTGCACACCATGCATACTCGCCCTTGTCACAAGATTCTCTGTGAATATGTTTGCCGCCTCTATCGCCTGCGTCCTCCTCTCAACCGGTCTTTGTGTTAATCCAATTCAAAAAGGACTCGATCCTCTCACAGATTCCGCCTTGTATTCCGAAGTCAAGCAGATTGCAGAGTCCAACCCGACGGGATTATGGATAGCCGAAGACACAATCGCTATGGCGAATTTTTGCGTCGCAGCAGGTGCGCCAACCATAAACTCAACGAACGCTTACCCAGATTTGGAAAGATGGGAAGCGCTTGACCAAGAGGGAACCTGCACTGAGATATACAATAGATATGCGCATATAGTAATATCCTTTCAAAGCACCGTCGATACCACTTTTAATCTTCTGCAGGACGATGCGTTTCAAATCAGCCTTAATTGGAGTGATCTCGAAAAACTGAACGTAAGTTATATCCTGACCCAAAATACATACCCCGATACACCAGTAGAAGGAATCAAGCTTTCGCTCATTGCTCAGAATAACGGATACAACATATATTTGATTAATTATACTTCACAGAATACTAGCAAGCTTGCTACCTGATAAATGAAGATAGAGAGAAACATCGAGCGCTTTGGGTATTAATCGAATAGAAATCCTACGTATAGGTCTTGCTGAATCGAGCTGTAACACTACCTATGCAGATCATATAATCTCAATTGATCTAGCCAAACAAGGCGGGTAATGATGTCGAAAACAATCGAACCTCTGTCCGTAAAGCATAATTTATTGTGGAACACGATAGGGTGTTTATTTTATCTTGGCTGCCAGTGGCTTACGACGATTCTTGTAGTCACACTCACTGGAGATTACGCAAATTCCGGCCTTCTCGCGTACGCCATGGCTGTAGGCAACATTTTCGCCCCAATAGCTCTTTACAAGATTCGTGCCTTTCAAGTATCAGATTTAAGTGGGGAATACACATCCGGTCACTACTTAGGTTTTCGATTATGCACCATAGTTGGAGCAGGCTTGATAACGACCACATATTTAGTTACCTCTACAGATGCGTTCTCATTTTTTCTCACATCCTCAATTTACCTTCTTTTCAAAGCTGACGAATGTTTAGCGGATGTACTGTACGGAATTGAGCAAAAAAATAGGCGAATGGACTATATAGGAAAATCTCAATTATTACGGGGGCTTTTATCATTATCCACCTTTTGCATTTTCTTGCTTTTGTCGAATGACCTTAATTATGCAATTCTTGCCATGTTTGCAGCTTGTTTCTGCGTTACACTCTTTTACGATTATCCTAATGTAAGACTTTTCGGAGACGTGAAGCCAGTTATAAAAAAACTCCCTATGCTCTCGCTTGCGAAGAACTGCTTCTCGATTATGATAGCAAGTTTTTTCACTGCCTCAATGGTTTCAATCGTTCGTCAGTATTTTGGGTCTACGTTCGGGGACGAAGCCCTGGGGATATACGCAGCCATCGCCACTCCAGCAGTGCTGATTCAAGCTTCCGCATCGTATCTTTATAGTCCAACATTGGTTCCCATCACTGAAATTTGGAAAAAGGGAGACCACGCAAAATTCGTGAAAACCTTTTCGAGGATAGCCTTAGCGCTCTTACTTGTTATCATCGCACTGATTCTTGTTCTTTCTATTGGCGGAATCTACCTCCTGCCTTTCGTTTTTGGAAACAGTATTCAACCCTATCTCTATCTTTTGCCTTTCGTTTTGATCGGTACAGGAGCCATCGGATTACTATGGTTTATTAATGACGTACTAATTATTATGCGCTCGAAAAAATGGCTTGTTTTTGATAGTTTTCTAGCCTTTTTCATATGCCTTACAGCAATGATTCCGCTTATTAATTCCTTTTATATGAACGGGATTAATTATGCAATCATTTTCGCATGTTTAATTGGCATTATTTTGGGTTTAGCCGGCATAACCACAAGTCATCGACCAAGGAAAGCATAGACTTGGCATAAATGCTGTTGGAGACTGACACTGAATCATAAATTCTTCCCTCGTACTTTTACTCTATGATAAAAGGACGAGGTTGAACTATTGAGCGACTATATTTGATACATCTTCTCTGCATGCATAAGTACAGTAACACCATCATACTTGTTACTACTTTGCTGATTTTCCTCTCTCACCTACAAGGAACATCACTTCGAAAAGAACGGACAGCCATTCCTTGCTAAGACGAGCAAGCGATCTCATGTAAGACAATTGACGACTTTTCGTGTTTCACCTCATATAGAGCGCCTTTTCTTATTGAAGACACGTCGTCAAAAAGCGCATGATATGTTTCGATGAAATATGTATCTACATTATGTAGATACATATAGTCATACCCTGCGATACGACCCGAGAAGCCTTCGATATCGGTATCGACATTCCAATACCATTCGTCAGAAGGACCGAAACAAAAGTTATAATTAATTCCATCTGCATTAGTTAAATGAGGATTGATGTAATAGGCAATTTCCCATACTGCATCCCCCGTATTGTTCTGCGAAACAACAAAAACCGAATCACCCGAGTCGAGGGATCCTGCGATTTTATTTGCCTCTAGTTGCGTTGCCCTGACATCTTGTGCAAATAGCGCAGGTTTAGCTCTCAACAAACTATCCGGCGGAAGAACAACTACCGCTGCAAGCAATGCGCACATGAAAACATAAGCAAGTTTTGCTTGGCTGCAAGAACGCTTAAAAAGCCAAGTTAAAACAGAATAATATATCAACACATACGTAGTAATTACATACGTTCCCATATATCGAGAATACGACGCCAAACTGGGCCCCTCATAGGACCCAAAGGAAAATGTATACAAAAACATCATAACGAATGCATATAGTATTGATCCAGAAGCAATTAAGATTACCAAGAAGAGCAACCGACGTCGATCAGCTTTTTTACTCATCAGTAAGAGAAGCAGCCCAAGAGTGATAAGGGTCATAAGTTGAAAATAACTCAACTGGATCGGATGAGACACAATGGGCGTCGACAAAACAGCAGAAATAAAGTTGGACATTGCAAGATGCTGCCAAGTTTCCCCGCCGCTTCCTGCTGCAATACCAGGCATCTGAAAAAGCTGTGACAAGCTTACGTGAAACTGAGATTCTACCGCAAGCGCCTGTATATAGCTATTCCATGATACGTAGGCAAATACTGGAAACACTCCTACCCCAATTGAGATAAAGATGAATCCTTGCACGGCTTTTCTCCGCGTACTATAAACTCCTTTTTTAACATGCATAGACCATCTAGCTATCAAGACCAAGACCACTAATCCCCAAAAGAAAATCCCCATTTGCTTCGATAGAACTATAAATGCAATCGAAATTCCGATGAATGTAGCACCAACCCCATGCCGGTAGTCTTCCTTTAATGCCAAAAATATGCACCAAGCTCCGAGCACGCCGAAAGCAGGGTCAATATACACCGTTGTAAAGTATTGGCTTCCCGTTGGCTCCGATAAGCACAGGATAAAGAAAAGTACCACGGCCATAAAACCTACTATTATTCGCCATTGAAGTTTGCTTCGATGGCGAATAATAGTATCAACCACAGGAAAGGCAAATGACAAAATAAAGATGTGCAGTGCTCTATAAAGGTAAGCCTCTTCATAGCAACCGCCGGACAAGCGGCACCATAACCATTCTATAATCTGAATAGCCGGAGGATAATCCTTATGCACCGCCAGAACAGAACTGTCAACCGAATAAAACGTATTGAGGCGAAGCATCTCCTTTATCATAACACCCCAATGGGAAAATTCGTCCCAGTTAGTGAATGATCGGTTTAAATCATAGAGGTATACGCCTACATAGGTCGTAACAAAAATCAGCAAACCAGGCGTGCAAAACCGTTGATTGAGCCAAAAGCTACTTTGATGATCGTTGCGAAAATGCACAAGTTTAACAGTATAAATAACAGGAAAGGAGGCAGCCCAAAGCAAGAGGAAACAGAACCCGGGCTCAAAGTTTCCAAAAACTAGAGCACTGCTGTAGAGTACAAGTCCTCCACCCATTAATGTAATAGGCAAGCAATGTCCGAAATCTCTTCTTGAAAGAGCTACCGATGTCCCGTTAGCCAGCACGAGAAAAACAAGCGGTCCGATTAACCCCATAATTAACCCTTCTTAATACAGGCCCCAGTGAAAGAAACTGTATCGAACAAATCCTTTCACGCAATCCCAGTTTCCAATATTACACGATCGTACACATTAAGATCTTGACGTTCTTCTCCCACGTGTGCATATACCGCAAAATTTCGACTCAAAGAATAGACCGAACCTGTGTCCCGAGAATCAGAACTCTAAGGATAATTTTCCCGTATCCCATAATCTAGAGAGATCAAGTAAAGTCTGAGAAGGCATTGTGACGCAAACGCAGATTGCGCTCTAAACCTATCTGACGTCTCGGCAAGAAACATCGCGTGCCCCAATGATAGAGAGAGCTCCTTCTCTCTGCCACCATGAGAGGCTCTTGGCGTACACAGCAACTCGAGCATTTATGCATCCATAAATCAAAAAGACCGAGAAATAAAGACCATCGTTGCCGTCCGAGCAAGAAAAATTAGTCGCAAGTTTTGAAAACCCGCTGACATCATCAGGGTTGAACTAATAACGGGGTGGAAATCGAACCACCCGCGTAAATGATCCTAATCTTACGATCAAGATGCGCTCTGCGTTGACTCCGGCATAAAGAGAGTCGCATTAGAAGAAATCCGCCACACTCATCAAACCATACCGTTAGCGCCCCGCGACGGCTGGCGCGCGGGAGGTCTTTCGGGTAGGATAGGTGCATTCGA
>OLSE01001387.1_pt1 | contig 19640 bp, 19 predicted proteins | sample 1673191 | NCBI WGS metagenome assembly OLSE01 (sample SAMEA3136764, study PRJEB25190) | human gut metagenome | biome: human gut; feature: human-associated habitat; material: faeces | place: Austria | collected 2013
AATTGGGCAAGAATTTTTACTTATTTAATGTGTCCACTTGACAGGGACCAGATCATTCCATAACTTATCTTCTTTATTTGTGATCTTTTTATGATCTAATGCTGATCGATATACAGAAAAAGTAGCCTCCTGTAATGGTTGTTCGATCTTGTTATAAACATTATTTATATAATACAACAAAAATGGTGTGACATCTATTGTATGCGTATAGCGATAATTGTCTTCAATGGTTTGACAGGCATCATAATATTGTTTTCTTGTCTTTTCAATAAGGCTGGAAAAAGGAATAAACAATACTGATTGATACCCTCTTTGTACCAAAAACCAAAGATGTACTAATCGGGCCATTCTACCATTTCCATCAAACCATGGATGAACATAAGCGATATAAAAATGAATAATACAAGCTTTCATCAGATCTTGTATATCATCTTTTTGATTTATATATTTAACCAATGACTTCATATACGAAGGAACTTGCTTGTAACTAATTCCGGTATGTTCTACTTTTGTTCCTACTACATAAACCGAATCATGACGATATAAATTGCCTTCCTTGAACTGATTTTCTTCATCGAGATATTTACCAATTGCCATCTTATACAACTTATATATATTCTCTTCCGTGATCTTATTACCTGGATCTGAGATAAATTCCATTCCTTTTTTTAGACCTTCAATTCTTCTTTCTTCTTCATTCTTAGATGCCTGTCCTGATAAAATAGATCGCACGCTATCTCTGGAAAAATCAATATTTTCTATGGCAGAAGTCGCAATAATTTCTGTTTCCAAAGACTTTTTACTATATAAATCACTTTGATTTTGAAACAATGTTCTAAGTGTAGATGTTTGAATTTTTAAAGGCTCTTCCAAAAACACCATAAAATTTCCCTGTGCGTCTTCTAAAGGAAGTTTCTTATAAAACATAGAAAGCGTATCTAAATATTCCTGAAATGTATCTGAATATTTATTACTCATCTTTCTATAATCCATAAATTTTTTATCGTGAAGAGTCTCTAAGAATTTGGTAATTTCCATATAACCTCTGATACTAATTGATATCAATTAGTATCAGTTTATCATTGCATTTTTATTTCAGTCAAGTTTTATACCATAAAAAAAGCCACTCTTTTTAAAAGAGCAGCTCTTCCAATTAAAACAATAAATCTATTAATAGTTTTTCGCAATTCTACGGAATACAGACTGAGGATATCCACATACCGGACAAGCTTTAGGAGCATTAGCACCTGTATATTGGAAACCACAAATTCCACAAATCCAAGTGTCGCTTTCTTCTCCAGAGAACACTTTTCCTTCTTCTACATTGGACAATAATTTCAAGTAACGTTCTTCATGTTGTTTTTCAATTTCAGCTACTTTGTCCATCTGGAAAGCAATCTTTGTGAATCCTTCTTCACGAGCTGTATCCGCGAATTCTTTATACATTGTTGTCCATTCATAGTTTTCACCAGCAGCGGCTGCTTTTAAGTTATCATCTGTGCTGCCAATTCCACCTAAAGCTTCAAACCACAAACGAGCATGTTCTTGTTCGTTACGAGCTGTTTCTTCAAAGATTTCCGCAATCTGATTCATACCTTCTTTGCGAGCTACGTTGGCGAAATACGTGTATTTGTTACGAGCCTGGCTTTCTCCGGCAAATGCAGTCTGCAAATTCTTTTCTGTTTTAGATCCTTTTAATTCCATTTTCCTATACCTTACCTTTCTTTTGAAGACAATCTGTACATGTTCCATACAACACAAGAGAGTGCGATTCAATGGGAATATGCAACTGATTTTCCGCTTTGCGCTCAATGGAACGATCATAAGGCATATCCACATCAAAGACTTTTTGACAAGTTGTGCAAATCAGATGATCATGTGGCCGACATGTCTTATCAAAAACCTGTTTCCCACTCTCCAACATTAAGCTGGCAATCCGATTTTCATCTTGTAAGATCTTCAGATTTCTATACACGGTCGCAACTGAAACCTCACGATTTTCTTCTTTTAGACCTTCATAGATTTCTTCTACGCTCATATGACGATCTGGATGTGACTGAATATAATCATAGATCCACTCTCTTTGCCTCGAAACCTTGTACATTTTATCCCCTTTTCTAAGAACTGTTCTTAGTTTAAACCTTTATTTATAGAAAAACAAGAAGAAATGGTGAGATACAGCTAACACATTAGCCAATAGTTTACCTGTTTGATTTTCCTATCTTTTTATTCAGTCTAATTGTTCTAAAAACAATTAAAAATGTTTGATTGCAAAAACAAAATAGCCTATAATGTTTTTGTAATCAAACATCGAGGTGCAATATGGCAAAAAAAACAGTAAAAATCATGCGAAGTACAGAAAATATTCTTAAACAAATGGGAGAACAGATCAAACTAGCCCGTTTAAGAAGAGGAATTTCGGCAACTCTTGCGGCCGAACGAGCTGGTATTAGTCGCTCTACATTATGGAACGTTGAAAAAGGAAACTCTTCTGTATCTATGGGAGTTTATGCTGCCGTTCTTCATGCGGTCAATGGCATGGATAAAGATTTATTATTAATCGCAAAAGATGATGAATTAGGAAGAAAGCTGCAAGATATAGAGTTACTAAAAAAGAGATAGGAGGAATCTTATGGCAAACGAAGAACAAAAAATTTATGTTTATGAAAATTGGAGTCATGATGAACCTCTATTAATGGGGATATTATTTGTATCTAAAAGTAGAGGATCTGAAAACTATTCGTTTGAGTATGATGATACCTGGTTAAAATCTACTTCTATAACTCAATTCATCCTAGATCCTAATCTTGAATTTTATCAAGGCAGACAATATCCAATACATCAAGAATTATTTGGTATCTTTTCAGACTCATGCCCAGATCGTTGGGGACAAACTTTGATGAAAAGAAGAGAACTGATTATCGCTCAAAAAGAAGGTAGAAAACCTAAAACGTTAACTACAAGCGATTTCCTGTTAGGAGTTTATGACGAAACAAGAATGGGTGCCTTACGATTTAAAACAGAAAAGAATGGACCATTTCTATCTGACAACGAAGATGAAGCAGTCCCTCCCTGGGCTACGTTAAGAGATTTAGAAGAAGCTTCCCGTGGTTTTGAAACTAACAGAGAAGACAATATCGAAAAATGGATCAAACAGCTAATCAAACCCGGATCTTCACTAGGGGGAGCCAGACCAAAAGCCACCATCCAAGATACAAAAGGCGAATTGTGGATAGCAAAATTTCCATCTAAATACGATGAAACCGATATAGGCGCTTGGGAAAAGCTGACAATGGAATTGGCAAAATTATGTGGACTTAAAGTCCCGCAAACATCGGTTCAAAAGTTTTCAAAATATGGCAGTACTTTTCTGACAAAAAGATTTGATAGAATTGGGAAGAAACGCATCCATTTCTCATCCGCTATGACATTGCTGGGAAAAATAGACGGTGCTTCTGCTCAAGATGGTTCAAGTTATTTAGATATCGTTGATTTTATAAAAGCCTATGGCGCTACTCCAAATCAAGATATTCATGAACTTTGGAAAAGGATCATTTTTAATATGGCTGTTTCAAACACAGATGATCATTTAAGAAATCATGGATTTTTATTGAGTAAAAAAGGATGGATTTTATCTCCGCTTTATGATGTAAACCCTATTCCTTATGGTGATACTTTATCTCTCAATGTCACAGATGATGACAATCGAATTAGTTTACCAACATTAATCAACTTTTCTGAATTAATTGGAATGGATTCGTTAAAAGCAAAACAAGATATTAAGTTCATTCTGCAAACCGTACATAACAATTGGGAAAGTCTTGCGAAAACCCAAAAAATCCCAAGAGAATCTATCAATCAAATTCGTTCTGCTTTTGATTTTTCTAATCAATATAACAGCTTATAAAAAGTAAAGACTATTATTCTATTGCGTTTTCATACAATTGTACATATAATGAAAATAAATAAAGGCTACCCTATTAAATTAGTTAAAAAACACTTCATCATGGTAATGATCTAATAAATGATCATACATATTGCTTATTGATTGCTTTAAGCGAGGTGGTTATCATGCATACCCTGCAAATTAAAGAGAAGCATGTTTACATTCACGGTAAAGAATATCCTATATCTTCTGTATCTAACTGTAAGATCGTAAACATTGATAAAAAGTTTATTGATTCTCCTACTGCTTATCAACATACGATTGCCGATACAGCTATTCCCACCGGATGGTTAAGCCCACCATCTTTCTATATCTGTATCTATATGGAAATCGGAGAGGATAAGCTTGTTGCTCCCGTATCTTATCGCCTGGTACGCTTTCAAACCAAAGAGTACGAGGAAGATAAGGAGCTTGCTAAAAAATCGCTGGAAAAATTGAGGTAAAGATCATGAAAAAAGAATTTCAATCTGTTGTATTTGATGATGAGAATAAGAAATTATCCATTCTTATCGGATCTTCTGGAGAGGTAGCTTATACGGATATCGAAAAAGTATCTGTGGCAAATGAAGATGCCAAATTCAAAGGGAAATCAACACCTTTTGCGCATCAAGTATTAGGTGGTGTTACCTTTATGAGCATTGCGGCAGAACCAAGTCTTTATGTAGGAATCAAGCTTACTTTAAAGGATCATTCTGTACGCGCCATTTATGTTTCGGATATCAAAACACAATTCAATACTTCGATTTATCAAAAAGATAGAGAAGAAGCAGAAGAGATTCAGAAATTGATTCAGGAAAGAATTCAATAAGCCATTACCGGGTGTGGACATTGTCTCAGCCCTGTAATATAAAGAGCCAAAACTATTGCGCCATCGAACACGTAGTTTTTGCTCTTTTTTAGTGGAGCAACCAAAAAGCAGGAGTTTAAAATCTCCTGCTTCTCACTCAATGCGTTTTTAAAATTACATTCCTTTGAATTTAAAGATTGCTTCTTCTTAGTACCGTAATGACTTTTCCTTTAATATCGGAACGAGAAATGGGCCCGAAAATTCTAGAATCCTTTCCACCTTCCCGCAAATCGCACAATAGAAAATAACTGTCCGCCGGCACTTTCACAGGAAGTGAGATTCCATTCTCATAACGACCGGTTTCATAATAGATATCTGATTCAATCATGATATCTCCATTGATTTTTAAATGGTTGTCTTCGGTAATATCAACTTCATCCCCTGCTCGTGCCACCACACGTCCAAGATAAGTTTTTCCATCTACCTGATAAACAAGTACTTCACCTATATTATAGCTGGGGTCTAAACGATAAAACAAAGACAGATCTCCCGCAAATATCTTAGGCTGCATATCCAAATTATTTACGACATGGAGACCAAAGATCCAGCCAAACATGATGTATAAAATCAAAAGAAGAACCCCAGCTCGCATCAAAAAGAAACGAATTTCCTCCAACGCTCGTTTTTTAGGATTCTCTTTTGGCTTTTGAACCGGACTGGATTCTACGGATTCTTTTGGGAAATACTGTTGTACTTCTTTTCGCTTTGCCTTTCTAAGAGCCATTCGTTTCTCTCCTGGAACGTCTATATAGAACGACCATCAAGACAATCATGGATGTACATAACATGGCATACATTTGCTCATTCGTCCGTGTTGAAGTATCGGTTTTATCCTTCTTTTCACTGACATTAACTACATTTTGATGATTCATTTGATTGGTAAACGCAAAGTTAGATACCTTTTGCGTATCCCCTTCTTTATAAGCTACAGCATCACATACCAACTCTTGGTTCGAATTATAAAAAGCATATACCGTAATATCATACACGGTAGGATCATAGCTCATATCCTGATTCGATCCAGCCTTTTGATAGAGACGATAATGATGCTCTCCCGCATTCTCAATCAAAATATTTTCTATCGAAGCCTTGCCTTCCTTAGTGGCAACGATGGATACCATCTGCACAATCTTGTATGTGCCACCAGATTCCTTTTCCAGTATAAATTCATAGGTATCCTTGGGCAGTAAATCAGGATACTTCCCATCAACGGCTAGTTCAATATCTAATTTTGTTTTTACCGTTTCCAAGGCTTGCAACGGTTGCGCAAACAAGCTAAAACAAAAAATACAAAAAAGAAAGCCAAACACAATAAAATGTTTCTTTTTTAAAAACATAATCATGATTGAACCTCCTTTTCTGTTTCTGTTAATGTTCCAAATACAACAACCCTTCCATTGGTTGTAGCACTCATGCAGGTAGACAACGCAATGATCTTATCCGTCGATTTGACTCCTTGATCTATATACGATGTGGCATTGGCTTTTACATACGTTTGAAACCCTTCCATATCTGACATCACACCAGCTAAGTTATAGATTCGAGTTTCATAAGCACTACATTCCAAAGCAGCATACAATTTCACCGAATAAGTTTTATCCGGTACATACAGTGTGCCCGTGGTATGTTCTTTTAAATAGTTTAAATCCAACATTTTTGTCAGATCCCCAAACATAGCACCATTTTCCATATGATGACCATATGTCATGTTGTAAATATCTGAAAAATCCGATGCATTTTTGGTTGACAGGAATATGGAACCGCTTAGTGCAAATTCACCAAACGGATCCTTATTTACATATTCCATATCATCTTTTCCCTGTAATACAGGATAATCAATATGTGTATTATCGATGGTAATCCAAGCTTTCACATCCGGATTGAGTTCTCGTAAAGCATCGAAGCCTAAGCCATTTTCCTGTCCGGGCTTATACTTTAATAACTCATCGGATATAAAGGCATTATGATTGATACGATAAATATCCCATAAAGAATATAGACCATACGTTAGAAGCAATATGATCAATATAGCCGTCAGAAGCGATACAATTTTATTCCCAAATCGGGCGATTCTTTCTGCCAGCAACATAAAGTTTACTTTTTAGCGTTCGAATTAAGCTTCGTTTTTACGTTTTTTGGCAAACAATGCGATCAAGGCAGCACCCAATCCTACCATAGCTGCAAATGGAGCGATAGCCATTAAGATACCTGTAGGAGGTAAGATAGAATCATTTTCTGTCTTGTTGGTAATTACCACATCGGTTGCATCGTTATTGGCATCGTTAGATCCTACACCGCTATATTTCCACTTCTTAGCTCCGTCATCATTTGTCATTTCTTTTGATTGGTCATCTACAGTAATAGTCGGCAATTTAAATCCTTCTACATGATCTTCGGCGATGTCAATCGTTGCACCTACCGGCAAACCTTGAATTTTGATTTTGTCATTTTTCGCCAATGTTACAGTATGAGTATTGTTACCGTTTGTTGTTTCTACCGTAGTTGCCGAATCACTATTCTTTTGATATCCATAAGTACCGTTGTCATCTGTTGGTAATGTAATAGTAAAAGAATAACCAGCATTGTTTGTTAAAACGCCATCTACTTTTTTCGTTAATGTTACATCATATGTAGAGTACACACTACTCTTTGTTGAGTCTACATTCCCACCTGTTTTCTCTTCCGTAAAACCGGCATCTTTTCCAGTAGAATCATTTGTTTTACTAACAACATAGCCTTTAATTTTATAGGCATCACCATCTTGTTCTACATATACATCGACATTACGTGTTTTGTTCGCTGTGGTTTGTGGAAGTGCATTTGTAAGCTGAGAATTGTCGTTAACCGTATAATCAGCTTCTGTAATCACATAACGATAGATACCTGCTTCAGTAAATGTAATTCCACTAAAATCCAATGCAATATCCTTAGTAACCTTACCCTGACTTGCTGTATCATCTTGGGTAAATACTACATTACCTGTAGTCGCTGTACCGTTAACTTTAACCAAATTTGCATCTTTACCGGCTTTTACCTGGAACACTTGATCCCCTTTATCATCTTGTTTAGATGTAAAAGTTCCTGCTTCACCATTGCTAACAGTGTAGCCAAAAGTAACGTTTGGTGTTTCTGGTGTATAATTCGCATCATCTAAATCTCTGACTGTCAAATCTTTTTTAAGATTTAATGTACTTTCCTCTGTCTCATTCAGACCATTTGAATTGGCATCAGTCCCTACAGCATATACAGGGTGTGCAAACGGTGCCACTACCATGGCCGTTAAAGCACTAACAGCCAAACCTTTTTGAAATCTTTTGTTCATTTTCTTTCTCCTTTGACTTTCTTACTTTACAATCCTCGTCTTTTACGGCGTATTAACAAGAATATCCCCGTAGCTAACACAGCATCCAATAGTATGGCCAGTGTAGGGCCCATTGGTACATCCAGTCCCGTATTCGGAACTTTGACCTTAGGACGATACACATACACAACAGTTTGATCCCCTTCTTGGACCGTACCCTTTGCCGGGGCCGAGTCCTCTTTCATATCGACAAATACATAATCCGTAAATTCTTCCTTTGTCGATTCATATTCGGTACCTTCCAATCCGTTATCAACCAGGGTAATCTCTTTCGTATCCGGCAATAAATTTCCTTCTGTATCTTCATATCGAACTTTTATAGTGCCTCGTGTTCGTACATATGTAAATGTCATAGAAGTCGATGTATCTGTAAAGGTTGTATATCCACCCCTAGGCGATACATCATCAGAAAGTACCAGTTTATACTTATTGCCATTGTATTCTAACTTATCCGGTGCGAATTTCTTTTCTCCGCTTTCCGTTAAGCTGGAATCTGTTCCATGAATAGAAACAAACGATCCAACCGTCGCTGTTCCATCTTCTTGTTTGCTGTCTTCGTTTTCTTTATAGACATGATTGATTGTAAAAACATCCAGCGCTCCTTGACTATTTTCTTCAAATACCGCTTTTAATCGAATCATATCAAAATTAACAGAACCATCTATATTGCTAATACGTCCAAATGTTTCTATATCTTTAAGATTCAAATCCTCTCCTGGCAAAGCCTCCATAACCGATTCTATTTCCTGTCCGTCCTTAACTTTCAGTACGTTCCAATGTAAGAATCTAGCATTCTCCTTTGTTGGAACTTCTATAGGAATATGAATGACCGGATTTCCTTCTACGTCATACATAAACTTTTCATTCCCAGGACTTCTAGATGCGTTTTCGTCTGGAAACTGTTCCCTATTTTGAACGACTCCTCCATTCAAAGAGTAATCCACAGGTAAATGTAGTAATTCTGCTTCTACACCAACTACATTCATTCCAGCAACTTTTACATATCCCTCACTAGCTGTGAAAGTTAATGCTAAACCTACCTGAGAATAAACAGGATATTTTCCATAGAATCCTTTGCCCGGAGCCTCAGTATTGTTAACGACAGGATCCGCAAATCCATTTGGATCCGCCTCCGTTCCATGAATAGCTGACACAGTATCATCGCGATATTTAGGAGATGTATAGCCATTTTTTACATTTCCTCGAATTTTTAACTGTGGATCTGCAATTTCTTGGATATAGCCATTGTCATCTCTAAATATAGAGTGCCTGGAAGCACCACCCATACCTACTGTATTAAACCAGGGATTTTGTGATTCTGGTTCTTGCCAAGAAGGTTTGTCTTCTGGTGTTGAAACTTGATTCGGTTTGCTGGCATATACTTCTACATTCTCCACTCCATAATTTAAATACATACCTATTTTAGATGAAGCGGTAGTAGCCCATTCCGTACGAGCTGTTATATTAGTTGGAGCATTATCAATTTGTATATCATAAGCCAGTCTCAACGAATTATGAGATCCCTTTCCCCAGCCATCGTCATGATTAAATTTATTGGGATCTAAATAATTAATATCAGTTTTAATGTTTCCTTTTTCATCATATTCCCAGCTTAATAGTTTATCAGTATAGTTATCTGTTTTTGCATCCATAATTTTTATGGTTATTCTAGCTCCTGCTAAAGGACCATGATCAACATCAATCACTGTTGTTTGTCCTATCACATTTTCCATAACTACATCGGAATACCATTGCCGGAATGAACGGTCTCGCGCTTCGTTGTACCAAAAATTTCCTCGCCAATATGAATCGAAACCTTCTGGACGGGTAAACATGGGCACTAATTTACCTCTATTCTCAAAACCAACCCCTCCATATACATTAGTCATTGATTTATATGCACCTTCATAAAATGGACGATCATAAGGGCCACGGTTATTGTTTTGCGCTGCCAATTCAGCTTCTGTTGGATATTTAGACAATCCAAAACGACTAAATGGTTGTGGAACACCAAACGGCTGATCATTTAACCAAATTGTGGATAAAAAAGTACTAAACACACCATCTTTTCTATCTATTGTTCTGTCTGAATATGCTTTTAAATGAACTGTTTGCCCATATTGAAAAGAGTATGAACTAGTATTCAAATTTCGACCATTTTGAATATCGTCATCGGTTACATTTTGTGTAACAACCATCGTTTTACTATAAAAATAATTTTCATTTGGATAACTCCCTGCCATAGTCCAATCATCTGAAATAGTTTTATTAGCTGTTAAAGTTAAGGTACTCTTTTCTTGTGAACTTAAAGGTATTGTCAAATCACGAGCTGTATTTATTTTATAGTGATAAACAGTTCGCGTTGTAGTTGATAAATCTGCATCCTTGACAACCTCTTGTATATTTTCATCAAAAACAGGCTCTGCATTTCGTGGAACAGATACCGTAAAATATCCAACAGCACTGCCATTCACTAACTGTAGATGTGGTGGCCCGGTGACAACAATATCTTTGCCATCTTCGGGTTGATATGTAACTGTTACTGTTTTCGCCAGATCTAAATATTCAAAATAAATCTTAGAAGCAGTATCTGTACTTAGATAAGAGCGTTCCAAGGCATCTACACTTTCATTGATTCGCTTAATGTAAGCACGTCCATCTCTGGATTCAATACTTTGAATCGCTTCTTTTTTATTGGTTACAGAATCAATCACATAAGCCCGGATAAATCGTTTCCCTTCTATTTTCGGTGCAGTGGCTTCGGTAATATCTCCCCCTGCAAAGGAAACCGTTTGCCCTAACGAATTTCCATCTAAATCTACGGCGGACACTTCTACATCCTTACTTTGTGCATATACCGTCAAATCCGGTGGTACACGAGCTAATATTGTGGTTAATGATAAAAAAACAGCCAGAGAAAAAATCCAGCATTTTTTTAATCCTCTTCTCATTTTCTCACCCTTTAACCTTCCTATTTCATTCTCTATATTGTCATTTTTATTCGTTAAATAAGATCATATTTTGACCCTTTTGTTATTTGAGTCATATAAGACTAATTCATTTATACCACATTTCATATCGCTTTACTAGTATATAATTTTACATTTTCCCGTTTTTATATAAAAAAATCACAAATTGTGTGATTTAATAGTATCGTACATAAAAAAACTCCTTAAAAATAAGCTATAAACACCTATTCTTAAGAAGTTTTTCAATATCCTTATGAATTATACCTTTATAAACTGATCGACATCCAAAACAAAGATAACGGCTCCACCTACTTGAACCTCTAAAGGAAATGTCGCAAAATGGCTCATATCATAACCTGCTGTATTAGGAACAAGCTCTGTTCGTTTACTGGAATATTTTTCAATGATAGAAATTGCGTTTTCTACTTTTTCATCTTCACATCCACAAATCAACGTCGTATTACCGGCTCGAAGAAAGCCGCCGGTCGTTGCTAATTTGGTCACTTGAAAACCATCTTTATTCAAGGCAGAACTCACCATAGGACTGTCATCATTTGACATAATCGCAAGAATCAATTTCATTTTGATCACTTCACTTTCTTTTTATCATTATACTCCTTCTAACACATCCACATCAATTTATTGGTGATACTTCCTTGCCTCAAACGTCAATTGCGGTATAATAAGTATTCAATAAAGGGGGTCATGTTATGAAAACAGCACTCGTTTTAGAAGGAGGAGGCATGCGTGGTGCCTATACGTGTGGAACCATTGACTTTCTTCTCGACAACAACATTCATTTTGACGGTGTCATCGGTGTCAGTGCCGGTGCCTGCCATGCGACAAGCTATATCAGCGAACAAAGAGGACGTGCCATTCGTATTGGTGCGCACTATTTAGTAGATAAACGAAGCTTTTCTTTCAAATCTTTGATACAGACAGGTGATTTGTTCAATGCACAGTTCATCTATGATGAAATTCCCAATGTGATCGATCCGTTTGATTATAAAACCTTCAATAACTCTAAAACTCGTATGTACTGCGTTTGTTTTGATTGCGAAAACGGAGAATCAATTTATGCACCGATTCCGCACATTCAGGAAAACATGGAATATATACGTGCCAGTGCATCCTTGCCGATCATCTCTAAGATCGTAGAGTTTGATGGTCATAAGATGTTAGATGGTGGATTAGGCGATTCGATTCCTTTTGAATTTATGATGGATAAAGGCTATGACAAGATCGTTGTGGTTTCCACAAAAGTCAGAGGCTATCGTAAAAGCTCCAACAAGCTGATGCCGATGATTGAAAAAATGTACAAAGAGTATCCTTATGTGATCGATGCTTGTAAAAACAGACACACTCGATACAATGCCCAATTTGAAAAAATGGAAGAATTAGAAAAAGAAGGAAAGCTTTTTGTCATCTATCCAAGTGATACGCATGGTGTGGGACGACTGGAACAAGATGGCGTAAAACTGGAAAGCCTCTATAAAACCGGTTATCAAGATGCACAAGATTGTAAAGATGCACTTTGCGAATATCTTCAGATCGCATAATGCATCTTTTTTGATGCATGAAAAAAGTGAGAACCTTAGTCCTCACTGATACTTGCGGCATAATACGCTAAAATATCTTTTAAAAGCTGAATGCTTCGATCCACCTGCTCCTCTGTCATCTGTTGTACCTGATGATAGTTTTCCAACAGGATCGATTTTGATACGTTGTACTTTTCCGATAAATAGGAGATCCAGTCTTCACTTTCCTTGATCTGCTGCTTAGAAATAACTCCTTCAGAAATGATCACACCCGTCAATCCCTTAACTTCTACCGGAACTGACCATTTGACAAGACCGGCATGGCAGGAATATGTCTGTACTTTCATGGATTGTAATGCCTGTGTATAGTTTTCTACTGTACACTCATCACAATGTTTTAAAGCACTGTTGCTGGTTTTCAGACATTTACAGAAAAAATTCTTCTCTTTGGCACTGGCACTGACAATATCTGTCTCGTCCTGTACAAAATAACTGTGCAATCCGGTAATTTCATGATAGGCATCCATAGCCTTATAGATTGCTTCCATAGCGTTCATATCTTTCACCCCAATACTAATAGTTCTATCCCTATTAAAGCATTTTTTTGCGGAAAATGAAAGCCTTTACAAGTTAAATTCCGGTAATCTCGTGAAAAGCATGCTGGGCAGCGATGGCACCATCGTTGGTAGCCGTCACAACCTGACGAAGTTCTTTTTGGATCACATCACCAGCCGCATATAAGCCTTTGATCGATGTTTCCATGTGCTCATTAACTTTGACATAGCCTCTTTCATCTAAAACGCCCAAACCTTCCAAACAAGATGTGATTGGATCCTGTCCGATATAAGGGAAGATTCCCTGGCAGGCAACCGTCTGTTTTTCTTTGGTATCTACATTTTCCAAAACAATGCCGGAAACTTTGCCGTTTTCACTCAATATTTCCTTTGGAATGTGCTTGACGATCACCTTGATCTTTTCATTGTTTTGAATCTGATCCTGAATTCGCTTTTCTGCGCGGAATACATCTCTTCGAATCACGATCGTAACCGAATTGGCAAACTGTGTTAAATACAAGCTTTCTTCCAAAGCGGAATTCCCGCCACCGATCACGACTACATCTTTTCCTCTAAAAAAGGCTCCATCACATACCGCACAGAAAGATACGCCACGTCCGATGTTTTCCTGTTCACCCGGTATGTTTAAAAGACGCTCTTTCGTTCCTGTCGCAACGATTACGGCCTTTCCTTCTACAACTGTACCATCACTTAAATACACTTTTTTATCCGCATCTACTTTTTCGACATCGCCATAGGCATACTCTGCGCCAAAGGATGTCGATTGTTCAAACATCTGTGTCGCAAGATCGACACCTGAAAGTTCTTTTACACCCGGATAGTTAGAAATCAAATGTGTTTTGATCAGTTTCCCTCCCGGTGCCCCGTTATCTAATAATAATGTTTTTAAGCCGGCACGAGATCCATATACACTGGCAGCCATTCCGGCTGGCCCGGCTCCTATGATTACCAAATCGTATTGTCGCTCCATGCGCGTTCCTCCTTACATAATTCAATCAATTCACGAAGATCTGTGATCTGTTTACAAGGATGTGCCTGTTTTTGTTGTTCCAGCTGTCTTTCGTCATTGCTGAAACCGACAGAATATGCAGCCATATTCTTGGCACATAAAATATCTGTCACATTATCTCCGACATATATTACATCATCATGTCCCACTTTTAACAAGTTACATGCTTCTAAGAGTCCGGATGGACTTGGTTTGGGTTCAGGAAGCTGCTCTTTTCCTAAGACCACATCAAAATAAGGCTCCAAATGAATGGCCTTTAATCCCATTTTCACTATACCGATTCGCTTATTGGAAACAACCGCCATTTTATAACCCTGTTCATGTAATGTCGATACCGTTTCAAAGGCATTGGGCATCGGTTTCAATAAAGTATCGTGTAATTGGATATTGATCTTTTGATACAAGGCGATCACATCATCCAGTTCTTCCTTTTTAAAGTATTTTAAAAAGGTTTCTTCCAAGGTAGGCCCAAAGAAAGAATACAGTTCCTCTTGTGACAGTTTATGTTCCGGTTTACGGATTCGAAATACTTCCTTGAAAGTTTCAAATACTAAATGTTGCGAATCCTGCAGTGTTCCATCCAGATCAAAAAGGATCACCGGCTTATGATTCCAGTGAAAGGCTTTATGTAAAAGACCACTTAAACCGAATATGCCAAACAACACAATGGCCAAAGAAACAAGCTGCGAGACTCGAAAAGCACCAATCATCAAAGAATCGGTACGCAGGCCTTCGACTAAAAAGCGAAGCACTCCATACCAGATACAGTACATAAAGGCACAATCGCCTCGTCTTTTATAAAACCGTTTACGAAAGATAAAATAAATAAACAGAAAGCCTAAAATATTCCCGGCACTTTCATAAAGAAAGGTCGGCTCACGATACGCTCCCTGAATATACATCTGATCTTTTATAAAAGATGGAAATAACGCATAGTAGCTTTCCGGTACGACCTTTCCAAAAGCTTCCTGGTTCATAAAATTGCCCCAACGTCCGAAAGCCTGCGCCACCATAACACCGGGCATGATACAGTCTGCCATTCGCAAAGCACTGATCCTCTGTCGCTTAAAGTAGTAGATGCTGTAAAGAACCCCTACGATCAAACCACCATAGATAGCCAGGCCGCCATTCCAGATCGCAATGATCTGATCAGGATGCGCACTGTAAAAATCCCACTCAAAGATCACATAGTACAAACGTGCGCCGATAATAGATAAAGCCATCATGGGAATTACATAATCTTCTAAAATTGTTTTACTGTAACCCCATTTCTTCATGGTGTTCTGCGCCAGAAAGTAGGCGGCCAGTACACCAGTCAGAATCAAAACGGCATACCATGTGACATGAAGTCCTCCTATAGAAAGAATGATCTTTGTATCAGGAAAGAGCTGCATTGTCTTCATCCTCTTCTTTATTGGCCGCAATCTTTTTTAAGACCATTTCTTCAAATTCTTTGGCCGAATCAAATCCATCCTGCAACAGCAGGTAATTCGTAACCGCCGTTTCAATGATCGTTGACATCGGACGTCCGCCACTGACCGGGATGCGCATCTTTAAGATCTTTACTCCCATAATTTCCGAGTATTCTTTTTCCTCGATTCCCACGCGGTCATACTCTTCGTTTCCATCAAAAGAAACCAGTTCGATCTGAAAATCAATATTGGTCTGATGGGCAAAAGCTCCAACGCCATACATACGACCTACATTGATGATGCCAACACCACGAAGCTCCATAAAGCCTTCCAACATCTTCGGGGTACGCCCTACCAATACATTATGGATTCGATAACAGTCGATGCGATCATCAGCAATCAACTGATGTCCCTTTTTGATCAATTCCAGGGCAATCTCACTTTTTCCCATGCCGGAAGGTCCGGTGATCATGACACCAATTCCATAAATACGCATCAATTCGCCATGAATGATGATCGAATGTGCCAACTTTTCATCCAGATAGTTAGTGACATTGACAATCGTATGGGCTGTCTCTACCGCCGTTTTAAAAATCGGAAAATTCTTACGAATCGCAATTTCCGCCAGGATAGCCGGACATTCATGCCCATGGGCAATTACGATGGCCGGTGTATCTTCACCCGTCAAAAATTCAAAGCTTCTTCGCTGTGAGACTTCATCCATCTCCTGCTCAATATATAAGATTTCTTTATCTCCTAAAATCGTCAGTCTTTTGGTTACTGTATTGGGAAAATAACCGGCCAGCTCCAACCCCGGTCGATTGGTTTCTGCGGTGACCAACTTTCGCTGCAGGCTTTCTTCATCGCCCGTTACTCTTTCCCAGTTAAATTTAGCCGCCAGATCTTTGACGCTGATCGTTGGCTGTGTTTCCTGCTGTGCCACGTTCTCACTTCCTTTCCAACAAAGGTTTCAAATATTGTCCGGTATAGCTCTTTTCACAGGCAGCTACCTGTTCCGGTGTTCCTGTGACTAAGATCGTTCCACCATCCTGACCGCCTTCCGGTCCGATATCGATGATCTGATCCGCACATTTGATCACATCCAGATTGTGCTCGATAACAACCACCGTATCTCCATGATCGACCAATCGCTGTAAAACTTCAATCAATTTTTGTACATCGTCGCTGTGCAAGCCGGTCGTTGGCTCATCTAAGACAAATAAAGTCTTTCCGGTTGCCTTTTTCTGCAATTCACTGGCCAGTTTAACACGTTGTGCTTCCCCACCGGACAAGGTCGTCGCACTCTGTCCCAGCTTGATATACGACAAACCTACATCATATAAAGTCTGCAGCTTATGACGAATCTTGGATACATTGGAGAAAAAGTCCAGTGCTTCCTCGACCGTCATATCTAATACGTCCGCAATATTCTTTCCTTTATAGCGCACCTGCAACGTTTCTTCGTTATATCGTTTTCCATCGCACTGATCACAAGGTACATACACATCCGGTAAAAAGTGCATAGAGATGCGAAGAATACCATCACCCTGACACGCTTCACAACGTCCTCCTTTAACATTAAACGAGAAACGTCCTTTATCATATCCTAACATTTTTGCTTCCTTGGTTTGGGCAAACAAATCACGAATATCATCAAAAACACCGGTATAAGTCGCCGGATTACTTCGTGGTGTACGACCGATCGGATCTTGACCGATCTCTACGATCTTATCAATATTTTCCAGACCCTTGATTTCCTTGCACTGGCCCGGTTTGATACGAAGACGACCTAGTGCATTTTGTACGCCATGGGTCAAAACTTCCGTCACTAGACTGGACTTCCCAGATCCGGAAACACCGGTCACAACGGTAAAAGTACCCAGTTTAAAATCTACGGTTACATTTTTCAAGTTATTTTGACTGGCTTTAACAATACGCAGCTTTTTTCCATTTCCTTTACGGCGCTTTGTCGGAACTTCGATGCGTTTACGTCCACTTAAATACGCACCGGTGATGGAGTCCGGATTTTCCATGATTTCCTGTGGTGTTCCTGCCGCAACGATCTGTCCGCCATGAATACCGGCCCCCGGGCCGACATCCACGATATAATCACTGGCACGCATCGTATCTTCATCATGTTCTACCACAATTAGTGTATTGCCTAAATCACGCATATCTTTTAAGGCAGAAATCAAACGATCGTTATCTCTTTGATGCAGACCGATACTCGGTTCATCCAATACATACATCACACCGGTCAAACGAGAACCGATCTGTGTGGCCAAACGAATACGCTGTGCCTCCCCTCCGGATAAGGTAGAAGCTAAACGATCCAAGGTTAAATAATTCAATCCGACATGATTTAAGAATTCTAAGCGGTTCTTGATTTCTTTAATGATCAGATGTGCAATATTTTCCTGCATGGGTGTCAGCTCTAAATGATTCATAAAATCCAAGGCTTCCTTGATCGACATCTGTGTCCATTCATGAATATTTTTTCCACCTACACGCACACTTAAAGCCTGTTCGTTTAAACGCGCACCATGACATACCGGACATGGGGCATCGGCGATAAAGGATCCATACCAGTCTCTGGACATAGCCGAAGTTGTTTCCATATACCGACGTTCGATCATCGGTACGACCCCTTCAATATATTCATTTTTCGTTTGATGGATACCACCGCGCGAATGAAGCTGATAGGCAATCGGTACATCCGATCCATATAATATATAATTCAGTTTTTTCTTCGGAAGATCTTTGATCGGAACACTTGTATCGATTTGATAATAATCAATTAATGCCTGCATACGCTGCCATTCCAGATTTTCCGTATTGACGATGTTTTTATAGTAGCGAATGCCTCCCTTATCAATAGATAAAGAAGGATCCGGAATCAACAATTGTAGATCCACCTTTTGTGTGATCCCCAAACCCTTACATTCCGGGCACGCCCCAAAAGGCGCATTAAAGCTGAACAATTTAGGTTCCAGTTTCGGTACGCTGAAACCACAGATCTTACAGGCATAATTACTAGAAAAAAGAATCTCTTCGTCCTTTGTCAGTAAAATGGCCAGGCCATCGCTTAACTTTAATGCGGTTTCCAGGGAATCATGAAAACGCGAACGATTATCCGATTTCACGATACGATCCACAACCACATCAATGTTGTGCTTTTTGTTTTTTTCCAATGGTTCCACTTCTTCCAGATAAACGATCTGTCCATCCAAACGAATACGAACATAGCCTTCCTTGATCAACTTGTCCAAAAGATCCTTGTGTGTCCCCTTCTTTCCGGAAATCACCGGTGCCAGAATCGTACAACGTGTTCCGTCTTCCAATTCCATGATACGATCGATCATCTCTTTGATCGTACTGCCGGTAATAGGTTCATTGTGATGTGGACAATAGGGCACACCGATCCGCGCATACATCAAACGCAGATAATCATAAATCTCTGTAACCGTTCCCACCGTACTACGAGGATTGTTTGAAGTCGTTTTCTGATCGATCGCAATAGCCGGCGACAGACCATCTATCTGATCCACATCCGGTTTTTCACTATTCCCTAAAAACTGCCGGGCATACGCCGACAGAGATTCCATATATCGTCTTTGCCCTTCGGCATAAATCGTATCAAATGCCAAAGAGGTCTTCCCGCTTCCGGATACTCCGGTCATAATGACCAGCTTATCACGAGGGATTTCCAAATCTATATTTTTCAGGTTGTTTTCACGAGCACCTTTGATTGAAATTGTTTTATGTTCCATTTTTTATCACCTGCTTTGTTATTATACCATAGGAAAAACACTTCACCTACCGACAAGACCATATCTCTGAAGTATAAGACAATTTTTTTAAAAAACTTTTAAACGTTTTTTGATTTTTTATCGTATTAAATAGTAGTACTTATTTTTTCCGGAATAGGTATAGTGCTGATTCAGGATTCATTCATAAAAAGAAAAGAAGGTGATATTTTGACA
>OLSE01001429.1_pt1 | contig 18968 bp, 14 predicted proteins | sample 1673191 | NCBI WGS metagenome assembly OLSE01 (sample SAMEA3136764, study PRJEB25190) | human gut metagenome | biome: human gut; feature: human-associated habitat; material: faeces | place: Austria | collected 2013
CAGCAGCAGCCATTAAGCCACCAAAGATACCGGCATACATATTTGCAGCCGTATCTTCACCATCTGTCTTTTCTGCATCCTCAGTCTGCGGTTTTTCTGAATCACCAGGTTTTCCTTCTTCACCCGGCTTAGTTTCCTCTCCGGTTTCTGAACCAATACCCGTTACAAAGATCGTAATATCCGTTGAATTGCCAGATAGATCATAGATTGTAATCTTTTCTTCTGTATTTTCTGTATATAGTTTTGTAAATACAGTATCGGATGCTTTTGTCCAGCCTTCCGGTGTCTGAATTTGTTCATTGGCTGTAATCGTAACCTGAACGCCTTCCGGTGTCGTGTCATATTCCACTTTTACAATTGGACTTTCTGTATCGATCGAATCTACTGTAACCGTAACCATTGTTTGATTTCCTACTGCATCCTGAACGATTACCTCTTCGATTCCATTTTCGGTAAAGAGCTTCTGCAGTGTTTGATCATCCACTTTTGTCCAGCCTTCAACATCTTGCACCGCTTCATCAGCTTTAATAGTTACAAGAACACCATCTTCCGTTATTTCATACGTAACGTCTGCTTTCGGGGCTGTCTTATCAATACCTTCGACTACAACATTTGTTTTTGTAGTATTTCCGGCTATATCCGTTACGATCATATTTTCAGATGTATTCGCATCATAACCTCTTTCCAATGTAGTTTCATTAACACGAGTCCATCCTTCAATATCCTGAATAGCTTCATTGGCTGTAATAGTAACTTTCACTGACTGATTAGTAGGCTGTCCGTTGTTGGAAGTTGTTACTGTCACTTCCGGTGCAATCGTATCCGCAGGTTCCGGAAGCTCTGGAACACGATAGATCCATGAAGAATATATCTCATTATCTACAGAGAAGGTTACATAGTTAATATTTGAATCAATATAACATACACCCTGCACACCACTGTACCAACTTGACACCCCCGGTAATTTTGTCTTTTCATTCATACCAGCCGAAATCATGTGCTTACCATCATCATAGCCCTGATAACGGAACGACGTCTTATCGTTGATAGAACCTAACTTTTTAAATTCTGTCGCACCATTAGCATTTGGAAGTTCTTCTCCATAGATTGGATGAATACCTGTGTTATTGAAGTTTACAACCAGTTTGACCTTTTCTTCTCCATCCACATAGACTCTTTCAGCAGATACAATTTCAAAAGATCCCTGCTCTTTATTTGTCTTTGAAGATTCGTTGGTAATACCAATATAGACCGCATCTTCTCCCGCTTTTTGTAAGCCTTCAATCGCATCCAGATATTCTTCATACCAGTCTTTCATTTGTCCTATATTACCTTGAATTTCATTTTCCTGATAATTTCCATTGGTACGATTATGTGTAATACCCCACATATTGATTACAGGTACCAATGATTCCGTTGTATAATCCATAAAGTTGAATTCATTTTCCGGATTGTAGATCTCATTTAGTTCCTGCACCTTGACGGCATAATAGCGAGCTTCCAAGTCAATTTTAGCTTTATCAACCTCATCTTGTGTCGCGTTTTCATCCTCTAATACTGTTTTCGCCTTGTTTAGAGATGTAGTGAAATACTTAAAGGAAATTACATCGCTTTGTGTATCTTTGACTTCATCATATAGTTTCTGCAGTTCAGATTTATCAACAGTCGATGCAAAGATTGGATAAACAACAGTATCTTCTGTCAATTTCGATTCTGTAGTAATCGTTGTTCCTGTTCCATCAGCCGTTGTGTTCCAACCTTTGAACTCTTTTCCTTCCGGAGCTTCTACAGTTAACATGCGTTTTTCACCGATGATTTCTTCGGATGGTATATAAGCAAACTGATCTTCCTGTCCTTCTACCTTATACGTGATCGTATAAGCTCCATCTACACTAAATTCAGAACCGTTTAACCAGGAAGGCAGATTTTCTTTTGTCAACAAACCACTTGTATCCACATCATTCAAATAACTGTTCAAGCCTTCATAAAGGACAGTTACTAAAACACCATCTCCTCCCGAATAAGAAGGATCTACAATTTTTCCTGTCATGGACGGTGCTGTATTTCCCTCAAAAATAACATGCACCTTTTCATCAGCATAATAACCAAATCGGGTACTATCCAATGTCTGAATCGTAGAAGGAATTCGTATCTCCGTTAATTTTCTACATCCATAGAATGGAGCATCTACGATTTCCTGCACTTTTGGCATAGAAATACTAGTCAATTCATCACAACTTGAAAAAGCACCTTCTTCAATACGTGTTACGGATGGCAATTCAAGGGATTGAAGTCCACTGTGTGCCAATGCGTTATAATGAAGCACTGTCACATCAGGTATAGAAATCGTTGTAAGTGAATCACATCCATAGAAAGCCTGCTCATCAAGTTCTGTCCATCCCACAAGAGAAACATTCTCCAAGCCAGAAAAGGTTTTAAATGTGGAAGCTGGAAAAACAGTCGTAGCTTCTCCATCGTCTTGATATACTAAATTATTGGATAAATTCAAAGAAAAGGTCTGTAATTTCTTTGGGGCAATCTCTTTGGAGATATATCGTAAATCATCATCCGTCACAACACCTTTTTCAAATACGATAGAAGTGACAAAATTTTCATTGGTAATTTTCCCTTCATCGATAGCCTGCTGAATGGCTTCTTCAAAACTATCGACCGAATATACTTTCTCACTGCCGGTACCATCTATCGTACCTGCAATACGTACAGTCACAGTTCCTTCCTGCTCTTCTTCAAACCCCATTCCCTGATTCACTTGATCAGCAGCTTGATTTACACTTTCCTGTGTTGCATCTGCATCCTGCAGCACGCTCTCTGCATTGGCTACAATTTCTTTTAAAGCTGTTACTTGATCTGCCGGAAACAAGTCAGGGATTCGATATGATGAAATAATGATCGCATTTGCTTCATCAATTCTTGCCGATAAAGCATCTTTATTCACAGTTGATGTAGAATCTTTTGTAAATAATCCATTTAAAGCCAACGTTAGAATTTCTTCAATTTCAAAAATTATTGCTTCCTGGGCTTCTTCATTTTCATACACTGACTGTGCTTCACTTAAAGCTGCAGATAAATTTTGCCAGGATGAACTGGAATAAGAACCAGCCTGCAAAGATAAAGCCTGATCAATTTTTTGTTTTAAAGATTCCTTGTTATCTGTTTCCACGGTTGATTGTGGTATCGCATACATTTCCACTTCTGCCGTTGTCACAACATTAGCCGCAAAATCTGAATATAAAGTCATTTGTACGACTTGTCCCTGCGTTGGTGTAAACGGTATTTCAATCCATGCGGTAGATGTTGGATCGGTCGTTCCTGAAGACACAGTTTGTAAAGATGAAGTATCCATACCAACCGCAATTGAGTATTGTGTAATTCGTCCATTTGTACTGCTTGATCTAGGTAATATACGAACACGACTCAATTCTTTGACTTCGTTTAGAGTAAATGTATAAATTTGCGGTAAAGCTCCTGTTCCCTGGGCATCGTTATAGTTACTATCCGTATAAGTGCTTGGATTTCCATCCAAAGACATTTCAATATTCTGTCCCGACATTTGTGATTTTGCCATAGCACTTACAATTTCAGAACGTGTAATCTTTGTTTCCTGTCCTACATTTTCCTGGGCTGCGATTGGTAATGCTGGCATCAAAGTCGATGTCGTAGAAAATGCCATCGTGGTTGCCAGAGCAATTTTGCCCAGTGTTTTTATTCTTTTTTTATCTTTCATAAATCCTCCAAAAAGTAGAAAGGATGAAAGTCAAGCCTTCATCCTCATTGATACTTAACTAATCTTTTTTACGATTTTTTAATCCTTTTAGAACGGCTATCCCCACTGCAGACACCGCCATTACCATTCCTAAAGCCTGTGCGTTGGTCGAAGCCGATGTATCAACCTTTTCATCTTTTTTTTCTTCTTTATCAGCTTCTTCTTTTGTATCCTCTGTTTGTTCCGGCTTATCAGTATCCGGTGTTTCAGGTGTTTCAGTAGCTGGCTGTAGCTTAGACATCGCATCTTCTAATGTTTGGGTTGCCGCATTGACTTCATCTTGTGAAGCTTCCTGTCCTTTTTCTAATACCGCATTCGCATTTTGATAAACTTCCATAAAGGCATTCCAGTTTTCATCCTGTGCATAAGCATCACCATCAGCGATGATTTCCTCTGCTTTTTCTAATGCCTCTTGTAGGGCAACAGATGTATTCTTTAATGTATAATACGTACCCAAAGAATATGTTCTGGCCGTATCATGAGCGGAACTTCCTATATTACCCCAAGACTGTAATTCCAAATCTACCGTTGTTCCTGTAGGTACAACAACAGTCTTTGTACATCCATCGTATTCATCTGGTGTTAAGTAAAGATCAGGAACATTTTCCATCGTAATCAGACAACCAGACACATCGATCCACCATTCATCGTTTTGTTCCCAATCGCTTTCAGTAAATGGACGCAAGCTATATTCTGTCTTTGATCCATAGTAAGTATTTCTAAATAGACCGCCGTTTACTGGGTTAATACCATTATTGATCCATGTAATCGTTAAAGTTGTAGTGCCATCACCATTAACAACCTCGCCACTGACATAAAGCTGTCCACCGCGAACCTTTGAATTTCCTTCATATACATAGGTTCCATCATTCGCACTCGATTTTTTCAGCCAATATTCATCAATACCATATTCAGCTCCAAAAGAAGATGCTTTTACCAAACCATCTTTTGCTTCTTGTAAGCTATCATATAATGCGTTGAATACATCTTCATCAATCGCTTCCAGATTCTTATTCAATTCCTCTTCAGCCTGAGCAATTGCAGCACCTAAATTTTGCCAGCTTTCTCTAGTGTAGTTATCATAGGCAATTGCCTTACATTCTTTTACAAAATCCTTCAATGTAATCAAGTTTGGATCTACTTCGACTAAAGCTTCTTCTGAAACAGGTTCTTCCTTAACCAAATCTTCTTGCGCATAAACACCTGAATACATGCCTAAGCTCATTGCTGAAGCTAACACCATCATTAAAGATGCTTTCCCAACATCCAAGATTTTCTTTCTTTACATATGTCTCCTCCCCTGCTTTCAATGAACTGTTATAAATTTGTTATAATTTATAACGTAAAAAATGTATGAAAGCGTTTTCTTGATTTACTTTTATTTTCCCCTTTAATTATTTTTCAATAATAAAAATATAACTGTACTAATAAGTGCAAATGTTTTGTTACTTTTTGGTTATTTTTATTGTTGTAAAGACTTTACATACTCACTGGGACTCATCCCAAAATAATCTTTAAACTTTCGTGAAAAGTAATACAATGAATGATATCCCAGTTGATATGCGATTTCAGAAGTCGTACATCTATGTTCCTGCAACAGAATTTTTGCCCTTTTCATCTTAACATCTACAATATATCGCTTGGGTGTCAAAACTAAAGCATTACGAAACATGACTTGTAATGAACTTCTGGATAAGGAAAAAGTATGACATAACTCTTCTACGCTAATATCTTTATCCATATGATTTTCAATATATAAAAGAATAGGGTCTAATTCCGTATTGGTTTCACATTCTTTATCTAACTTCACAGAATTTTTTTGTTCTAATAGAGCTTGGATCAAAATTCTTTGAAAGACAACTAATGACATTTCTTTATGCATCCACGAATCAAACTGAATTTCCTTTATGAAGCGCTTCATCTCTAAACGCATTTGTTGAGAAGCAAGTACGATCTTATTTTTAAGAATATCCGGAATATTCATATCCATTTCAAAAAGTATGGTCAAATAAGAACAGCCTGAAGATGCACTTGTGTACTGCGTATGCTTTTGGTTTGGATAGTACACCATACATTGGGAGGAATGCAGGATATATTCTTTCTCATCAACAACTGTATAAAGCTTTCCGGCATCTATATATGTAAATTCAAAATAAGGATGAGAGGATGGTAAAAACTGATAATTTGGTTTCCTACGTTGATAGAAACAGGCCAAAATTTCTTTAACTCTTACACGAGATTGAATCATACAACTTTCCCTTCCTTATATACAATAGTATTCCCTCCCTTTAAATATTGTTATAGTTATATATTTGTTATAGTTTAAGTTTTGACCATGAGAAAAGGATGAAAGCAATTAGCCCTCATCCTTGTTTAAAAATAATTCATTCTCTACATTAAATTAAAAATCCTTATAATCTACTAAAAAAGCGACTGCCAACAACACCTTAATTTCCAAAAAGCCTCCAAATAAAAAGTTAATTATATAAAACAAAACAACAATTGATAATAGAGAATATTCATGAAGATAAAGAAGTACATGAAACACATTACCAGTAAAATTCACACTTTGCATTACTTCATAAATTAATTGGGACACTATAATATTCGCAAAAAAAGACCACGTTATAAACATTAAAGACAAAAGAAATAGTTCCTTCCAATAGTTTTTTAAAATCTGAAAAGCTTTTTTTAGAATCGTTGATACTGATTTTTCTTCCTTAAAAATTTGATAGGAGACCATTGCGTTCATCAAAGTAAAATATAAAGATATAATCAAGGAGATTACTATGTAAATGTGGGAATCAAAAAAAGCAAATGTACTTAATAAATTTGTAATGATGATTTGAATTACTGTTAAAATTAATCCACAAACCAACTGTGGAACTAAAAAGTGAATATAGTGAATGAAAACTGATTCTTTACATTTTTGGCTTACACAACTCATAAAAGAAGAAAACATCAAGTTATTGATAAAAATAATTAAAATATATTGTATAACTGTACATGCTAAGCTTCTCATAGCATCTCCATAACCTACTACTGAGGTAATAAAGTTCAAAAAAATAGTTAAGAAACTGCCTAAAAATAAAGAACATAGCAACCTTTTCCAACATTGTTTTCTAATAGCTTTTGTCTTCTGATTCAGTTTATCATATCTGTTAATTGTTCTATTGGAATCCAAAGTTCCATTTAAACTTTGTCTAAAACTCATTACACAACCTCCTAAATGTTAAAAAGCCCAACTCAAAAATGAGCTGAGCTAATGCCTACAAAGTAGTAACATGCTTGTTATTACTATTTTGACATACTGGAACCTAATTTTCAATAGATTCTATATGAATTCTAATCATTTATGATTTGATGATATAACGCCTCAATGTCTTGAATCGTACAATCTCTTAATGTGTTTGCCGGTGATCCACTATTCATTGCATCTTCTGCCATCTTGGGAATATTTTTTAAAAAATTGTCCGGTGATACTCCGTAATCACGCAGGCTTGGGATTTCACATAAAGAAACCAGTTCCTTTACCTTGTTCAACAAATTCTCAGCCGCTTTCTGATCTGAATCCATAGATGAAGCAATACCAATTTCTTTTGCCAAATCACCAAAGCGTTGATAAGCACCACATATCGCAAACTGCATACACTTTTCCAAAAGTATTGCATTACTCAAACCATGAGGAATATGATATAAAGCTCCAATAGGCCTAGACATACCATGAATTAAGGTTACTGAAGAATTGTTAAACGCAATTCCTGCTTCTAAAGCAGCTAATGACATTTGCTCTCTAGCTTCAATATTTGTTCCATTTTGATAAGCAACAGGAAGATATTTAAAAATTCGTTTTAAAGCTGAGATACTAAATGACATAGATAAGGGTTGTGCCAATTTTGAAGTATAAGACTCCAAAGCATGACAAAGCGCATCCAATCCTGTAGCAGCTGTAACCTTTTTAGGAGCCGTCATCGAAAATCGAGCATCAATAATAGCTAAATCAGGAATCAAAGTTTTTCCTCGAAGAAGCATTTTTATATCTCTTTTTGTATCCGTTATAATTGTAAACTGTGTTGCCTCCGATCCTGTTCCTGCAGTTGTAGGGATTGCAACCATGGGAGGTGTGTCCTCTTTGATTTCGTCATACAAATAATCTGTTATCTTTCCTTTGTTCGTAATCATAGCACCAATTGCTTTCATTGAATCAATTGCACTGCCACCTCCCAACGCAATTAAAAAATCACAATGATTTTCCTTATAAAACTTTACTCCTGCCTCAATCATCATATCCGTAGGCTCTCCGGTAATCTGATCAAATACTGTATATAATATTTGGTCTTGTTTCAATTTTTTTATAAGTTCTTCTATATTTCCCAATTGAACCATCATAGGATCGGTTACAATTAATGCTTTATGCCCCAGTTGAATACAAGCCTCTTCCAATGCGTGATGCCCCGAAATAATCCTTGCCGGTACAATAAATTCCCGTGCCATAGTTATTCTCCCTTCTGAAATGAGTTTGTAGTTTCATCATAATAAGAATCATGTAGCCAAGTAAATGCCTCATCTTCACATCGATCCGTTTGAAGCCAAGGATTTCCATTCAAATGTCGAATCATCCAACATGTATACATTTGATATCCTGGAGCTGTAACTTGCGGATGCAGCTCTCCTCCAGGAATAGCCGAAAAGCTATGATTTACACTTTTAAATACTTGATCTCCTACAAAACTGGCCCCAAACCCCTCTGGATGATCAAACAAGAAATAATAACATTCGGGTTGTTTATGCCTATGTGGAAGATATCCTGACCAGTTTCCGGGATCATTTAATACTTCACCTAATACCATGTTACTATCAGGCTCTTTGTCATAATCAAAAATAGTATTAACTCTACGGTTCGCCACATTACCGAACTTCCCTTTAGATGAATAGGCCCATACAATATCTTTAGGTGTATACACTTTAGAAGAAAATCTCTTATCATTTTTTGTCTTTTGAACTAGTATTTCCATTTCAGACTCAGCCATCACTTCTATCTCATTATCCTTTGCGATATGTGCTGCATATGGGCCTTCCAAGAAAACACTTTTCCTAGAAATAGAATATCGTTTTCCTTCAATCAAAAAGCAACCTTTTCCTTTCAATAATAGTACTGCGACTTCTTCAAAATCTGTTCCGAATTTTTTTCTCTCTCCTGCCTTCAATTTATATACACGAATATCCATTTTCATATGTGAATATTCATTTTCGTATGTTGTCAATATCATTTCGCCATTACTATCAAATGTTGGATAGCCAAATACTTTCATCAAAAACCTCCTAATACTTTCTAGCTTGTTCTCTACCTTTTTTTACATCATTTTCCCAACATTCCACTACTTCTCTTTTTTCAGAATATTGGGCCAAACCCACATTCCACCAAGCATCATAACCATCTGTCATCGTCTTCGGCAAAACCTTAAGATCCATTAAAACCGATGATTTTTGTTTCTTTGCATCTCTTAAAGCCAATTCCAATTCGTCCAGATTATGTACCGTGTATGTTTTAAAACCAAAAGCCTCGCCAATTTTCGCATAATCTACGGGAATCAAATCTCCAGATAACTGTTGCCCATTACGATAACGAAATTCGGTTGCAATAGAGTCTATACCATGGGTCATTTCCAAATTATTAATACATCCAAATCCACAATTATCAAAAACAAGAATATTCACTTTAACTTGTTCCTGAACAGCAGTTGCGATTTCACTATGAAGCATTTGGAAAGAACCATCCCCAACCAATGTGTAAACTTCCTTAGATGGAGAAGCTAATTTTGCTCCTAAAACTGCGGCCGACTCGTAGCCCATACAAGAATACCCATATTCAGCATGATAGGAATCTCTTGCATCTGTTGTCCATAATCTTTGTAAACAACTTGGTAAAGAGCCTCCTGCTGTTATTAAAACAGCATCTGAATCTATCTCATCACGAATTTTTAAAATAGCAGATGTTTGAGTCAATACTCCTTTTGTCAATTGGACAAATTCGTGAATAGTACGAGGATCTCTGTCTTTAATCAATGGCTCAAAATAGGCATTGTAATTATAATTCTTTAATTTTTGAACTTCTATTTCCCATTCCTTTTTTGCCCTCTCTATTTCAAAATCATACATACTTTGATAATTCTTTTCTTTTAAGGCTTCACTTAACTGTTCAACTACCACTTTAATATCGCCAATGGCATATTTTGCGTCCATTTTCACAGCATCAAACCGATTGATATTTATATTTATAATCTGAACATCTGGGTTTTGAAATAGCCACTTACTAGATGTAGTAAAGTCTGATAATCTTGTTCCCAAGGCAATAATACAATCTGATTTTTGCGCCAACTGATTAGCAGCGGATGTTCCTGTAACACCTATACCTCCCAAGCAATATTTATGATTACTATGGCATGTGCTTTTTCCTGCCTGCGTTTCTCCAAATGGAATTTTAAAACTTTGACAAAAATCCTCGACTGCCTTTCCCGCAAAAGAATAGCGAACTCCACCACCAACAATCACAAGAGGATACTTTGATTTGAGTATAGCATTTATCACATCTTGCAACTCTTCTTGAACAGCAGCTTGACGAGTTATTCTATGTATTCTTTTTTGAAAAAAATACTCTGGGTAATCATATACTTCCCCTTCACAATCCTGTGGCAACGAAATACAAACTGCACCCGTATCTCTAGGATCTGTTAAAACTCGCATAGCCTGAATCATCGCTGTCATCAACTGCTCCGGACGAGATATACGATCCCAATATCGACATACCGGCTTAAAAGCATCATTTGTGGTAATGCTAAGATCCTGTGGACACTCTAACTGCTGAAGAACCGGATCCGGTTGTCTAGAAGCAAATGTATCTGCCGGAAACAACAATAGAGGAATATGATTCACTGTTGCAGTAGCTGCTGCAGTGACCATATTAGCAGCTCCGGGACCAATACTGGAGGCACACGGAATTATACCTAATCTATTTTTTTGTTTAGCATACCCTATAGCAACATGACACATACCCTGTTCATTACGTCCTTGCATGACTTTAATCGAGTGATTGGAGCGACTTAAGGCCTCTCCCAGCCCAACAGCAATGCCATGTCCAAAAATGGTAAAAAATCGTTCCACATATTTATATTGAATTCCATCAAGTTCAACATATTGATTATCTAAAAACTTTACTATTGCTTGTGCAACTGTCAATCTTGGCATAATTCATTCTCCTTACAATCTACAACATCTTCCCCGTATTTTCTTTTTTCTTCCAGAATAAAAGACTTTACTTCTTCAATTGTTGGTAAATCAACAGAACAATTATTCGAACGAACCATCATACTAGCCTGGGCACTTGCATATTCTAAGCATTTTAAAAGATTACATTCTTTAAATACACCATATAAGAAAGCTGAAGCATACCCATCGCCTCCACCAAATCCTTTACGAGAATTTACTGGAAAAGGCTTTATCGCATGAGATTCACCATTTGTCAAATAAGCATTGGACCCCTTTTTGCCATGTTTAATAACAACAACTTTTGCATTTTGATGTAACCAATATTCTGCACTTTGATGATCTGTATTTCCTATTTGAATCAGCCTTTCTGTTAAATCAAATTCTTCTCTAGATCCCATGATAATATCAGCTTCTTTGGCAACCATAGAATAATAAATGGAGATTTCATCTTTAGATGACCAATTATACTCCCGATAATCAATATCGAATATAATAGGTGTTTTTGTCTTTTTGGCTAACATAACCGCTTTTAATGCCGCTTCTCGGCTTGGCGATGCAGCCAAAGATGTTCCACTAATCAATAATGCTTTTGCCGAAGCAATATATTCTTCGGAAATATCATCCACGCAGAGTTGAAGATCAGCTGCCTGATTTCTATACATTAAAATGCTACTTTGCGTACTAGAAAGCATTTCTGTAAACGTCAATCCTAATTTTTCTCCATGTTGACATCTTTTAATGTGAGACGTATCAATTCCTTGTTTTTGAAAATATTCCACTACAAAATCTCCGAATTGATCATCAGACACTCTTCCAATAAATCCAGCCTTAAGACCATGACGCGTAATTCCACATGCAATGTTTGCCGGTGAACCACCCACATACTTTTCAAATTTATGGACATCTTTTAAAGGTTTAAACCCTTCACTGGATATTGGATTCAAATCAATCGTCAATCGCCCAAGACAAACTATATCTAATGATCTCTTATCATCTATATTTAAATATTTCATATTTCCTCCCAACTGTAGAAAAAGCCCAATGAAAGAATCACTGAGCTTAGGCCTGCATGAATCAGTAACCTGCTTCCAGGCTTTGATGTTTTAATTTTTTCGAAGCTTGTCTATCTAAATAAATGGTACTGTTTTTTACTTTACGTATTAGACTTGCCGGAACTTCATTTGTTAAAGGTCCTTCAATTACTTTCTGTACTATATCTGCTTTTCTTTCTGAATCTGCAATCAATATGACTTCTTTCGCATTTAAAAAATGTTTAAAACCTAAAGTAATGCCATGTGCAACATTAAGTTGTTCACCAAAATATTTGATAGAAACAGATTGCGTAACAGCATCCAATGGTACAATCGTGCAATATTGATTCTCATCGACACCAGGTTCATTAAAGCCAACATGACCGTTCATACCGATACCCAATACCGCTAAATCTAGATTTCCATGATCAAAAATAAACTGGTCCACCCGCTGACATTCCTTTCCTAAATCAGCTTTACCATCAAAAAAGCAAACTTGTTTTTCTAAATCAATAGGAAGCTGCTTATATAAATAATCAAATAATGTCTGTTTGCAACTTCCTTTAGTTTCATATCCAAGATTTTCCCATTCATCAAGTGATACAAAGAAACATTTTGAAAAATCAACATTTCTTGTTTTTGAAGCGTTCACTAATTCTTTAAATATTCCTAATGGTGTATCTCCACCAGGAAGTTCAATCAATGCATTCGGTTTTTTCTTAATCATTTCAATGATATGATCGGCAACTGCTTTACTCATGGATTCATAATCTTTTTCAACAACAATTCTCATTTTTATCCTCTATTTCTTCTGTGCAACAAACAAATCTGTTTTACCTGATTCAGCATGTCCATGTGCTTTCTGATTTAATAAAAATTCATTAGAATTCGTTATTACAATCGGAGTAATCAAATCCAATCCTTTATCTTTTAACAGGTCATAATCCACTTTAATAACGGCTTCTCCTTGATGAACCATTTCACCCTTCTTTTTTAAAAGCTGAAAACCTTCTCCTTTAAGCTTTACTACATCTAAACCAACATGCACCAAAACATCTAAACCATTTTCACAACGAATACCAAAAGCATGACAGCTTGGTAAGATCACAGAAGTAATCTTACCAGTGACAGGCGCTACAACATCGCCTCCTGCATACTTTATAGCAATTCCATCTCCCATCATTTTTTCCGAAAAGACAGGATCATTCACTGATTCAATAGGAAAAATCTCTCCATTTACAGGTGCCTTAACTTCAATCCCAGATTCTTTTTTTAAAAAAGAAAACATTATCTCACCGCCTCAGCTGTTAATCCTTTTTCTATTTTCCTTAAATATTCATAGGATTGCTTCATACTTTCGTACATTCCAATTTTGGAATAATCTTGCTCTATCGCAAATGATCGAACATTGTTTTCCAGGCCCCATTTCATTAAAGAGCGGAAGTCAACATTTCCTTTGCCACACTCTCTTAAGTTTTCATGCATATCCATCAAGTCTTTTGATGTATCAATATCTTTCATGTGCAATGTTAAAATGCGACCTGCATACTGTTTACAGTAAGCTAGTGGATCAACTCCTGCAACACTTAACCAATACGTATCAGGTTCGGGATGAATTTGAATTCCCTGATTTTCTTCACAGATATAATCCATAACTTTCTTTCCATCAACTACGGTATTAAAATCATACTCCGGAGAATGAAAGCCTACTTCATATCCATGTTCCATCAAAACTTTCGCAGCTTTCATCAAAGCATATTTTGTAAACTTATAACCATATTCCACTTGAAATTCATCTTCAATATATTTCAAATAAACTTCTTTACATTGAAATAAATCTCCTTCTTCCATGATTCCATCTACATCATTTATAAATCTTTGATGTTTTATATGCATGCTGCTGACAGTTAATCCTGCTTTATCCAAAGCATCTTTAATCACTTGTGGGGAATGTCCTCTCATTCCATCTAACTGTACTTGGTCAAAACCTATTTCATGTATCTTTTTAAAACAATCATATGGATCTTTCGCTATTTCATTACGAAATCCATAAAGCTGACAAATCAGCTTACTCATAATGATCCACCTCTAAATTTAAATATTTAACTTCATCCTGAGAAAGAATGATTTCACTACCTTCTATCGAACTATCTAATTCTTCTAATTTTTCCGGCCCGATTACAGCCGCAATATTAAATGGTTGATTCAATACCCAGGCTAAAGCTATCTGAATCGGACTTTTTTGTTTTTTATTGGCTAATTCAATACATCTATCATAGCGTTCCCAGTTTTCATCATTATAGAAGCAATCACGGATTTCCTCATCATCACAATGATCTCGAGTAAAACGCCCGGAAAAGAACCCCCCAGCTTGACTAGACCATGAAAGTAAAGCAATATCATTTTCTTTGTGCCAATTGACCATTTCTTCATCTGCAGATACGCAGCCCGGCCAACGAGGATGCATAGGTTTTGCCAAACTCAGATTTGGTGAATTAAATGTTATAGGATGCAACCCATTTTCTTTGGCATAATTATTCGCTTCCTTAATTCGATCTAATTTCCAGTTAGAAACACCGGCAGCATAAATATGTCCAATCTCAATTTGATGATTCAATTCATCCATGATTTCTTTCACTGATACACTTTCATCATCACGATGTAAAGCAAATAATTCTACATGATCTACATGCATTGTTTCCAAACTATGCTCAATATCTTCTCGAATACATTTGGCATTAACACGTTTTACATCCCTTGCTTCTCTTTTTGGATGGCAGCCCTTTGTAAAGATAATTAATTCATCTCGTCGACCTGTTTCCTCAATCCACTTTCCGATTGCAGGTTCAGCCCATCTATAATGCTCTGCTGTATCAATTGCATTACCACCCTTTTTTAAAAATTCATCATACATCGCATGAACTTGATCCATATTATCCGGACGAAGAAAATCAGCGGATCCTAAAAACAAATTACTTGGCTCAATCCAAATCTGCTTTCCATTCTTCCAACCTTTTATTTTGATTTTTTTCATATCGATTCCTCCATTCTATATTCCCATCACATCATGAACATCAGCAGCAATCCCGGCCACCTGTGGACCATAAACAATTTGCACAGCGTTTCCCATATGTATTACGCCCATCGCTTTTAGTTTCTTTTTAAAAATTGCATCAGACTCCATCTTTGAAGGATCCTTAAGAACTATTCTCAAGCGAGAAATACAATTATCAACTTCATTAATATTTTCTTTACCACCCAAAGCCTGGACTATATTTTTTGCAAGTTCAATGCCTTCATTTTCTGATGGATTACCATTAGCACTATTTTCACCGTTTTTCTGTGCCACTTTATTTTTATAATCTTCTTCAGTATAAAGACGAATTTCTTCGTCATCATCTTCATCCCTACCCGGAGTCATAACATCAAACTTGATAATAAAGAATCGGAATAAGAAATAAGATACAATAAAGAAAATTGGGAATAACCACAAATACGGCATAATATTGATTTTTTCCGGTCTTAAGAAGAAGGGAATCCAATCTTTTAAGTTTCCTTGATAAATTGATACTTGGAAAACCTCACACAAAACTTCTCCTAGTGCCGCCAATGGAGCATATACTAAAAAGTACAACCATGGAGCAACAAATAAGAAAGTAAATAAGATTGGCTCAGTAACTCCAAAACAAGTTGTTGAAACAATAGCAGGAATCATTAAACCGGCAACTTTCTTTTTATTTTCTGGCTTAGCGCAATGATACATAGCTAGTGCTGCACCTGGATAAATAGCCCAATTTATGATTCCTAATCCTCCCATAAATGAACGAACAAGAATTTTACTAGTGTCTGGACTTGCTAATTGCGCTAATTGGATAGCTGAGTTACCCACAACACGAACACCATCTACCATTGCTACTCCACCCAATTCTGTCCAATACATTGGAGTTTCTAACATAGGATGCATACCAAATGGAACTAAACATTCATCAGAGAAACGATATACAAAAGTACCAATTAAACCTGAATCGTGTACAAAACCAGCCAAATTGGATAATCCATATCCAATTGGTGGATATGCAAAGAAAAAGAAAATTCCTAAAACCCCACCTGCTACTAATGAAATAATTGGTACAGTTCGTGTACCCGCAAAGAAAGATAATGCAGTCGGTAATTTTGTATTATAAAATTTAGATGTTATCCAAGCAACTAAGCATCCTACAACAATGCCACCTAAAACTCCCATACTATATGTAAAAAATCCTAAATGTATTGTATATAAGGCACTCGCTTTACTTGCCTCAATTACAGACAAACCAGAAGCTTCTAATGCCTCTACTGTAGTATTTGCCGCATTTAATCCTTGTGCATCCAGCAGTACATTAATCGTATTATGCATAGCTAAATAACAAATTAAAGCCGAAAATGCTGCCCATCCTTTTTCTTTTCGAGATAGTGAAAAGGCACAACCTACAGCGTATAATGGTCCAAGGTTACCGATGATAACATTTCCTAATCCCTTAATAACCGAGAAAAAGTCAAATAGAAAAGAAGTTGAATACCAGTCCCAATTCACTCCAAGAGATGTCATCGTTAGCTCTGTTGTCAGAGCACCACCAAGACCAACCAATAGTCCAGACAAAGCAATCAAACTAATCGGTACAAGCATTGCTTTTCCAAACTGTTGTAATTTTTCCTTCATAATTTCCTCCAATATTATTTGTTCAATATTGGTTTTTTCTATTTCTTAAATAATAAATATGTAAAGTAAGATAGCCTATTTCATTTTCATCTAGATCAATTCTATATTTCCTTTTCAATAATGAATTGATTCTGTGTGCAATTTCATACTCTGTTTTACATGTGTCTTTAATGTTATCTAAAAGGATATTTTGTAGTTGTATTCCATTCTTATATCGTTGAATCGCATATTCTAAATGTTTGGTGAAACGTGCATAATAAATAGATTTTCTATCAATATGATCATCTACAGAATCTTCTATGATTTTAGTAGCTTCATATAAAATCTCATTATTTAATAACACCTTAGAAACTTTAGTATCTGTTATAGCTGCATGAATATGCAACACAAGAAAACCTAATTCAGCATCTTCGAAATATGCTGTTCCCTTTAATTGGTCATTTAAATAATTAAATGCTTTTAGCGAAAATTTATATTCTTTAGGATATATAAATTGCAGTTCATTTAAAAATGGATAATTCATAACAATCTTATTTTTTTGTCTTTCTAACGCAAAATTCAAATGATCTAACAAAGTAAGATTCAATTTAGCATTTACTTTTCCATCAAAGAATTTATTAGCTTCATAGACTAAATCTTGTACTAAATCTACAAGTTTTTTATTATCCACCATATTAATTAAATGATTATATTGAAGCGATTCTTCTGAAGATAAAACTAACAAAGATTCTTTTACATTATCTGTATATTTAAATTCATCACCTTCTCCTTTTTTAAAACCGATTCCTTTTCCAAAAAAGACATATTGTTTTTTTGTTTGCACAGCTTCACATAATAGAGCATTATGATTCAAAGCTTTAAGAACTATAAAATCTTTGCATTTCATATATTCTCCTTTCTGAATAGGTAGTCAACACATATTACCAAGAAATAAAAAAAGCCCAATGTCCTCATTGAGCTAATGCCTAGTCGAACTAGTAACATGTCTACATACATAAAATAGCACAAGCGCTTACAATATTCAATAATTTAATGACTTAATTTTACATTTATTCATAATCACCTTATAAAAAAGGATGAAAGCATTTAGCTCTCATCCTCATGCAAAGAAGTGATTAGTTTTTTCTTCTTTTCTTTAATGCAGTTAAGATTCCCATACCAGCTAAAGCACTTGTAGCCAGCGATGCAAAGATACCTACATTTGTAGCTGCTGCCGTATCTTCACCATCTGTCTTTTCAGAATCTTTATCAGAATCTGAATCTTCTGGTTTTTCAGCTGGTTTTTCGGTTACAGTTAAAGTTCCTTCTACCAATGTAACATCATAGTTCTTTTCCATCTGTTCATTAGCATAAGTCACTTCAATCGTATTAGCGCTGCTTCCTACTTCTGTTTGTGATCCAGTTGCCTTGAATGTGATATCTTCTTCAGATACAAGGCTTCCTTGAGTTACTGATACATTTCCATTTGTTAATGGAGTGCCATCGTAAACTTTGGTATCATCAGCAGAAGTGATTGTTATAGCACGTGGTGTGATCTGGTATTCACGCGTTACTGTACCTGCATAATTTCCAGTACCAGTAATTGTAACAGTGATCTTACCTGTAACGTTTACAAAGTCTTCTGTATCATAAGAAACTTCATAGTTTTCAGGATCTAATACAGTTCCATCTGATAAAGTTACAGTTGGTGTCCATTTATGTTCTCGACCATCATAAACTTTGTCTTCTGGTTTATCGACTGTAATACCTGCATAAACTGGTTGATCTGGATCTTCCGGTTCTTTTGGATCCTCTGGATCAATAGATTGTGGCACTACAGTTAATGTACCTAAATTTTCAGTAATCTTGTAATTACCTTCTTTAGCTGAACCTGTCCATTCAATCTTGTATGTATTTTCAGATGAACCAACTTCGGTTTGTGCACCCGTAATTACAAATCCATACGTTTCACCATCAACGATACCTTCAACACGTCCATCAGCAGTTAATGCACTACCATCATAAACCTTAATGGCACTGTCTGTAGTAACAGTGATTGGTTTACGTGTGATTCTGTATTTACGTGTTACCGTTCCACTATAGTTTCCAGTACCTTCAATCGTTACTTTAATTTTCTGAACATCTTTAAAGTTTTCGCTAAATTCAACTAAAAAGTTGATGATTCAACATGAATAGCGTCAGATTCAGG
>OLSE01001433.1_pt1 | contig 18883 bp, 18 predicted proteins | sample 1673191 | NCBI WGS metagenome assembly OLSE01 (sample SAMEA3136764, study PRJEB25190) | human gut metagenome | biome: human gut; feature: human-associated habitat; material: faeces | place: Austria | collected 2013
GGCTTTTTTAAGACCTTCCAGAGAGTTTTCTGCTGCCAGGTCACCACCGGCACGATGCGCAATGATTTCGATGTTCCTGTTTGTTTTAAAGATTTCATCAAAGTATAAACTACCAATATATCCTGCCAGACAATTTATGAGGATTAAACTGGCAGCTGTAGAACTAATCCCAATAGATCTCCACCTTCTTTTCCATGAAGTTTCCCCTTTTTTTAGATATTTATCTGGAATTGACAGACTAAATGAAAAATTCCGGCCTTCTTCCCGGTGGAAGCGATAAAATAAACGGGTAAGCTGATGAGTCATTAAAGGGACTCCGATAAGTGAAAAAAACGTGATGATTTCTGTCATTGTCAGAATAAAAAACAGGATCATTGCTCTACGTAGTGCCACATCTGTCATGGCTTCCAGTCTAAAAAATATTCCAAAGAAAATAAGCATGCAACCAAGAATAATGCCTACATAGGCCATGACTGTTTTCAAAAGGAAGTCACGTATAAAAGATTTTAAAATGAACTCGAACTATGCAAAAGGATTCTTTCAAGGATTTTATGAGCGGTTGATTTTTCAATAGCACAAAATGAAAAAAGAAAATAGACCCTAATGTTGTAATGGTTAAAATAAGCAAAATGACAACATAGGCTGTCGTATATAAAGGGTTTAAGTATATAACATCAGCAATAAAATTGGGAATTTTAAAGCTTTCAGTCATGGATATACTAAATCCTACGCGAATTATTGGTATGATTAGAGCAATATACAAGGTAATGAGAAATCCTATCGGATTCAATAATCGTTTTAAAGAAGTTATAGATAAAACAATGAGTCCTGACATTGTTGGAAGAGATCTCTTTTCTTGGTATAAAGCACTCAGCCATATAAAAGAATGTATATCTAGTCCGATAAGAAACATCCAGGTAAAAATAGTTATTATCAGCGCAATAATGCCTTGTGGTGTTAACAGAAAGTCTAAGTAATCTCCACTGGAAATTGACACGCGCCCGGTTGAGTCAATGAGTCTTTGCAGCATCCATCTGTAGAAAGGAAAGATCAGAAAGAACCATAGGGCTTTTGTGAAGAGCTGATATTTTATATAATACCATCCTATATCTAAACGTTTTAATTTTGCACTCTCTTTATTCATGTTTTCCTCCGATTCATATAGATTATATAAAAAAGCATTATAAATAACACTACAAGGATGATTAATGGATTGCAAATTTTGGCGATTCTATTTGAAATAGTTTCCATAGATCATTTTATTGGTTTGCAGATTCTATCGGATGATAAAACGCTTTCATTAGTATAAAAACTGTATATTTTTTACACAAAAATGCATTTTTAAAATTTTATAGAGGAAAATATAATGTAAATGTAGCTAGCTAACTTATATAAAAAAGAAAGGATAATGTTTATGGCAAAGAAAATTAATATTCTTGTAGCTTGTGGAAGCGGAGTTGCAACATCCACATTGGCATCAAAAAAAGTTGAAGAGGTTTGTAAAGAATATAATTTGGAATATTCAATTGAAACTTGCAGTATGAGTGGGGTGCAAGGTTTATCGAAAAATTTTGATGTTGTTTTAACCACAAATAAATATGATAAACCTTTAGATGTTCCTGTTATGAGTGTGACACCATTCATTACTGGCATTCGAATGGATAAGACAAAAAAAGAATTGGGAGAATTACTTAAGAAAATTTCAGAAGATTAGAAGATTAGGAGAAGATTATGGAAGTATTGTATAACATCGTACAATCAATTTTAGGTGTTGGCGCTGCAGCTATGTTGCCTATTTTGATTTGTTTATTAGGTTTATTCTTTAGAGTTAAATTTACAGAAGCTCTAAAAGCAGGGCTTTTAGTTGGTATTGGGTTTCAAGGAGTTAGCCTAGTAGTTGGCTTCTTGGTTTCTACAATGAATCCTATCATTGCGCATTATACAGAAGCAGGATCAGGTTTTACTATCATTGATGTCGGTTGGGAAACTCTTTCCGCAGCCACTTGGACTGTATCCTTTGCGGCATTGATGATTCCGTTAGGGTTAGTTTTAAACTTTATTTTATTACGTGTTAGATTTGTAAAAACATTAAATGTAGATATTTGGAATTATTGGCATCTAATTAGATCTGCTGCTTTACTTTCAATTGTTCTGAATTTTGCTGGCATTACAGGTGCAGCAAATCTAGTATTTAGCTTAATTTTTGGATTGATTCTAACTGTATTTGTAGAAAAAGTTGGTGACTGGATTGCTCCGTATTGGCATCAGTATTTTGGCTTAGAAGGTACTACATGTACAACAATTCTTCAGTTAGGTACAAACTTACCAATCGCTTGGGTATCGAATAAAATTATTGATTTGATTCCAGGGGTAAAAAATATCAATATTTCTTATGATGTATTAAATGATAAAATTGGTGCATTTGCAAATCCAACAATTATCGGATTCATTCTGGGATTGTTATTAGGGGTAATTACAGGACAAGATTTAACAACTATTATCAAAATTGGTGTTGGATTATCCGCCGCAGTAACATTGACACCAAGAATGGTAAAACTGTTTATGGAAGGAATTAGTCCAATTAGTACAGCTGCTAGAGACTATATGATCAAGAAGCTTGGTGAAGATGCCGAATTTAATGTTGGTGTAGATATTGCATTAGGTGTTGGAGATGAAACAGCGATTACAACTTCCGCTATCATGATTCCAATTGCTATCGCTATGGCATTTATTTTCCCAGGGAACAACTTCTTCCCAACAGCTTTCTTTGGATCAAGTATGTTATACATGATGGCAACAGTATGTATGGTTACTAAAGGTAATGTATTTAGATCTATTGTTATTGGTATTGTATGTATGTTATTTGTTTATTTCTCATTCAACTTTACGGCTGCTTTATGTACGATGTTTGTAGAAAATGCAGGTGTAATTGATATTGCTTCTGGAGCTCAAGTTATGGCTGGAGGAATGAATAACTTCATTGATACAATTATTGCATTCTTTGGGCACTTAGTAGGAATTAATTAGTTAATATAGGAGGATGAGAAATGTTTAGTGGAATTATTACTCCAATAATGACTCCATTCTATAGAGATGATAAACAAACAATTAATTATGAGGCTACAAAAAAATTAATTGATTATGTTATCGAAAATGGAGTTTCAGGAATCTTCATTTTAGGTAGTAATGGGGAATTTCCTGTTATAACATATGATGAAAAAATTGAATTTACTAAGAAAGTGGTAGAGTTTGTAAATCATCGGGTACCGGTTTATGCCGGTCCTGGTGCTTGCTCTACTCAAGAAACTATTTGCTTGGCACAAGAAATGGAAAAAATTGGCGTCGATGCATTATCGGTTATTTCGCCATATTTTGTGAAGTTAACCGAAGATGAATTGGCTAATCATTTTAAAATGGTAGCGGAGAGTGTGAATATCCCGGTTATTTTATATAACATTCCTAGAATGACAGGAAACAGTATTACAAAATATGTATTTGAAAAAGTAGCTTCCATTCCAAATGTTGCTGGAATTAAAGACAGCAGCCAAGACATTGATAATTTGAAGGATTATTTAGAAGTTGCAAAAAAATATAATTTATCTGTTTTGATTGGTTCTGATGGAATTATTGCACAAGGATATAGAATGGGTGCTTCTGGAGCTATTGCAGGAATGAGTAATGTTATTCCTAAACTGATGTCTGATATGTTCACTGCTTTAGAGAATCATGATGAAGAAAAGGCGGATCAGTTACAAGAGGAAGTTAATTATATTCGAACTGTAAATAAAAAAGCAACTATGCCGGTTGTTTTGAAGAGAGCTTTAGAACTAGGAGGCATTGCTGAGGCAGGGCCGGCACGTTTACCAGTTAGTGAGTGTAGTCCTGAATTAGATGAAGAAATTAGAGAAATGTTAAAACATTATAAATTAATTTAGGAGGGATGGCGTTGAAAGTTTTAGTTACTTCGAATAGCTTTGGAAAATATAGTAATGAGCCACAAAGGAAACTAGAAGAAGCGGGATTTGAAGTTATTTTAAATCCGTATCACAGAATGATGAATGAAGAAGAGTTTATTGAATGTTTATCTGATATTGATGCAGTTATATTAAGTACAGAAAAAGTAACGAAAAAAGTTATTGACTCTTCTCCAAAATTAAAAATGATATCTAGATATGGTGTTGGCTTAGACAATGTAGATCTAGAATATTGTAAAGAAAAAGGAATACCAGTAACAGTAACTAAGGGTGGAAATAGTAATGCGGTCGCTGAATTTGCAGTGTCATTGATGTTATCTTGTTTAAGAGGTGTTGCATCTGCTAATCAATATGCAAAGCAAAACATTTGGAAAAAATTTACCGGATTAGATCTTGATGGGAAAACAATTGGTGTTGTAGGACTAGGTGCTATAGGAAAATTAGTAGTAAAAAAGTTGCAAGGTTTTGATGTTAAAATTCTTGGATATGATGTTTATTACGATGAAGAATTTGTAAAAAAATACAGTGTGGAGAAAGTGTCTATAGATGATTTAGTTAAGAATAGTGATATTATCACTCTTCATGCTCCATCCAATGGTAAAGCAATCCTTGGTAAGGAAGAATTCAAAAAAATGAAAGATAATGTGGTGGTTATTAATACTGCAAGATCTGATTTGATTGATTTAGATGCCTTATTGGAAGCAATAAAAAATAATAAGGTATTTGCAGCAGGTTTAGATGTTCATGAAAATGAGCCGAACTTTGATATTAGGTTTGAAGGGCTAGATAATGTGATTTTAACGCCTCATCAGGCTGCAATAAGTAAGGAAGCATCAAATAAGGCTTCACAAATGGCGGTAGATAATATTTTGGATTATTTTGGGAAGGAGAAAAAGAGATGATAGTAGCACCATCGATTTTAAGCGCTGATTTTTCAAATCTAGAAAAACAGTTAAAAGAAGTTGAAGCTAGTAATGCGGAATGGATTCATTTTGATGTTATGGACGGACATTTTGTCAAAAATATAACTTTTGGAACAGATGTATTACATGCTGTTAAAAAATCAGTAAATATGTACGTTGATGCCCATTTGGTTGTATCTGATCCAGAATACTATGCAGATATTTTTATGGATGCAGGGGCAGATGGTATTACATTTCATCTTGACGCAATTAACAACATAGAAAGAAGTTTGTCCCTGATTAAGAAAATAAAAGGTAGAGGTGTTAATGTTGGGATAACTCTATATCCAGAGGTAGATTTGCATGAATACCTTCCTTATTTGACAGAAGTAGATCTTGTTTTAGTTATGTCAATTAAACCAGGATTTGGTGGTCAAAAATTTAGACAAGATGCTATAGAAAGAGTCAAATGGTTAGATGAATTGAGGAAGAACCATAATTACACTTATAAAATTCAAGTAGATGGTGGGATTAATGCTGAAACAGGGAAATTATGTGCAGAAGCAGGTGCGGATATTTTAGTAGCTGGTAGCTATGTATTTAAAAATGATATAAAATCTGCAGTTGATTCTCTATATAACTTATAGAGAGAGGATTTATTTCCTCTCTTCAATTATATTGACCATCGATAGGAATAGGAGGTATTTATGAAAATAGTTGTCAGTGATGGAGTGGCTAAAAATTGGGAGGAAGCAATTATTTTAGCTTCGAATAAATTATTAGAGAAAGGATATGTTCAAGATTCTTTCGGAAAGCATTGTATCGAAAGAGAAAAAAAGTTTCCTACGGGACTAGAAACTGATTTTCCAGTTGCTATTCCTCACACTGAGTCTGAATATGTAAATGAAACTGCAATTTCAGTAGTTAGACTTAAAGATCCTGTAGTCTTTAAAAATATGGAGGATAGTTCTAAGCAAGTTAAAGTTCATTATGTAATGAATCTAGCTATTAAAGATAAAAATCAACAAGTTGTGTTTTTGTCCAAAGTGATTCAGATTGTTCAGGATAGTAACTTCCTAAAAAGACTATTTAGTTTAGATGAACACTCATTTGAAGATGAGTTGTTAAAGAAATTTGCTTAGTTTTGCTTATAGTTGGCTTTAAAAATAGAAAGGTTGGTTATGGATTACAGAAAGATTATACTTTTATCCAATCTACAGAGCAGTAAATCAGTTGAATTAGAAAGGATTATACAAGAAACTCAAGCATCTGAGAGAACTATTAAAAGTGATATTGCAGAATTGAATGTAGCATTAGGAGGAGAGTATATTTTTCTTTGGAAAAATATAATAAATGTTAATAATCGAGAAGATTTTTTATTGAAATCAAATTCCATTTTAAGAAATACTTCTTTTGCCACTTATAAGTTATCTAAAGAAGAAAGAACTCAGCTTGAAATACTTTTATTTTTCTTCTCTGATGGGTATATTACTGCTGAGTACTTTTGCAATTATTTAATGATTAGTAGGGGAACAGTTTTGAATGATTTCAAGTATTTGAAATCGCTTCTTAAGAAATATGATTTGAAGTTATTGGCTTCTACTAATCATGGTTATAAAATCGAAGGACCTGAGGTAAATTTTCGAGATTTGGCATTGGAAATCATAGATTCTAAAGATCCAGATTATGGAGTTTTCTTTAATACTGAAAAACAAACTATTGTGTATGATAAAATTGATATTGATAAACTAAGTAATGAGATTCTGCTATTTTCAAAAAAATATAAATTAGAGCTAAGTGATTTTTCATTTCACAAATTTTTGAATTATATAATTATTTCTGTTAAGCGAAGTGAAAACATGCGAAATTTAGAAAGAAATACTTTGTCTAAAATAGAAAATTCGGCCTTGTTTACAGATTATAATAAACTTTTACTTAATTGTGGAATCAAAAATAACACTAAGCAAATTAATGAGATGGAAATTTTATGGATACATAATAAGATAGACTCAGTAAAAAATCATCAGGAGAACTTAGGTGATAGTGCAGATGAACAAATGAAAATTTCATCTTTTATATGGAAGGTTTGCCAAGATTTTAACATTATAACTTTATTTGGATACGATAACTATAGTAATTTATATCAGCATATTGCTTTAACTATTTCATATCTTAGAGATAATATTGATGTTTCTGTTAATCCATTTTGTGAAGAATTAAAAACACAATACCCAGAAATATTCCATAGTATAGAAAAAAATATTTATATTATTCAAGAGTTGGTTGATAATCGAGAAATTAGTGAAAATGACATATCTTATATTGCAATGCATATAGCCACGGTTATAGAGGGGAAAAATAATAATTTTAAACAATTGACAGCGGCTATAGTTTGTTCTAGAGGAAGATGTGTATCACTTCTTTTAAAGGCAAGAATTTTGAAATATTTTCCAATAAAGATCAGTGATGTATATCCAGCTTATATGTCAAGTGCTATTGATAATGTTGATTTTATAATTTCAACAGTTCCGATTCATGAATCAAAAGTTCCGGTAATACAGGTAAATCAAATGTTTTTGGAAGAAGATGTCGATAAATTACAAAGTTTCATTAAAAAATTGAATTCTAAAAACTTCCAAAATGGCATAATGAAAGAAATTGAACACTATATGAGTGAATATGAAAATTTAAATTTGAATTCTCCTGAAGCTAATGCAGAACTAAAAAAGTTGAATTATAAATATCAAAGAAAAGATGATTCGGAAAGATTATATTTTTATCGAGCTTTACAAGTGGACCACATTAAGTTAGATAAAGATGCAAAAGATTGGGAATCATCTATACGACAAACAGGTCAATTGTTGCTAGATGATGGGTATATAGAAAATCGATATATTAACCAAATGGTCGAACTAATTAAAGAAAATGGACCTTATATTGTTTTTCAACCTGGCTTTGTTATAGCACATGCAGGCCCTAAGGATGGAGCAAAAAAACTAGGGGTCAGCGTTATTCGGTTTAAGCATCCAATAGATTTTGGTATAAGTGAAATAAAAATTCATTTTGTTGTTTGTCTTAGTATTCCAGATAAAACAAGTCATATTTTTTTGCTATTTCAAATTTATAAATGTTTATGCAATGAGGATATATTTCAGTATCTATTGAATGTTAGTACAGAAGATGAATTTATTTCAGTATTAAGAATTTTTGAAACAAGTACTGTAGATGAGTCTTAGATGGAGGTAATTATGAAATTTTTTTTGGATACAGCAAATGTTGAAGAGGTAAAACGTATAGCTGATTTAGGTTTAGCCGATGGTGTAACTACAAATCCTACGATTATTGCTAAAGAAGGTAAAAACTTCAAAGAGGTTATTTTAGAAATTTGTAATATTGTTAAGGGACCGGTCAGTGCAGAAGTCACAAGTGATAAGGCAGAAGATATGATTAAAGAAGCTATGGAATTAGCTGTATGGGCCCCAAATATTGTAGTTAAAATACCGATGACAGAACAGGGTATAAAAGCCGTTAATATTCTATCTAAAAAGGGGATTAAAACGAATGTTACTTTGATTTTTAGCGTAACACAGGGGTTGATTGCTGCTAAAGCGGGAGCTACCTTTGTTAGCCCATTTTTAGGTAGATTAGATGATATTGGTGGTGATAGTTTAAAAGTAGTAAGAGATTTAAGAAAAGTATTTGATGTATATGGGTTTAAAACGGAAATTATTTCAGCCAGTATTCGAAGCTTAAAACATGTAGAGGAAGCAGCTTTAGCTGGATCTCATATAGCAACTATTCCAGGTAATTTATTTGATAAATTATGGAGTCATCCTTTAACAGATAAAGGATTAGTTCAATTTAAGAAAGATTGGGATGCCTATTTAAATACCGAAAGATAATTATGAAGGATGTTAAACTTGTTTTATGCGATTTAGATGGAACACTGTTAGATGACAATAAGAATGTAGATTTGGACATAAAAAACATTGTTCTAAAAAAGAATCTTTTATTTACACTCGTTTCAGGAAGAAATTTGGGGCAGGTACTTACTTATGTAGATGCTTTAGATATAAAAATCCCTTTTATAACAAATAATGGAGCTAGCGTTTGTCTAGGTAAAGAAAGATTGTATGGACTTTTTATAGATAGGCATTGTATAGAAGACATACTAATGTTTTTGATGAATTACAATATAAGTTTTTTAGTGAACTGTGATTCCGGTGTTTATTCATATGGTCAAGATTCTTTAATACAGCAATTCAAACTTAGGTCTATAGGGAAATGTCCCGTGTTTGATGCTGTTCCAATATCCAGTTTAGTTGAAGAAAATATCGAAAAAATTATCATGTCTCATCCTGATGATGAACTGATGACTGAAATCAGTAATATTCTAAATGATAAATTTCCAAAAACGCATTGTGTTCGATCAGAAGGAAGAGCTTTTACGCTGACAAACAAGAGTGCATCAAAAGGCAGTTCGGTAAGATGGTTATTAGATCATTTAGGAATTGAAAAAGAGCATGTAATTGCTTTTGGTGATAATTTTAACGATATTTCTATGTTTAAGAGCGTAAAATACAGTGTGGCTATGGATAATGCTGCATCAGAAGTGAAACGAAATGTGATTTATATTACTAAATCAAATAATGAACGAGGAGTATCATATTTTATAGAACATTATGTAAAATGAAAGAGGTTATTCCAAATATAGGATAACCTCTTTTTCTTGTAAGCTCTTTTTTAAATCGATGACTCTTTGGTTTTCGCTGCCACGAAAAGCTAAAGAAATATTTTTTTGTTCCTGTTTAAAAGGACCGTCCACCAATACATCAATATACGAAAGCATTTCATCGGTTACTTCACAATACCTTCTTCCGCCTTCTAATAAATCTTGATCCAGGATAAAGCCGGTATAAGACCAGATATCTTTATCGGGATAGGTTTCTTTGACTTTTTTTAAAAGATGAACCAACTCTCTTTGATTTTCAGGCTCAAAGGGTTCTCCTCCCAATAAAGTTAATCCTTGAATGTAGCCGGGTTTTAAAGCTTCCAGAATTTCCTGTTCTGTTTCTTTTGTGTAAGGTTTTCCATAGTTAAAATCCCATGTTTCGGGCTGAAAGCAGCCAGGACAACAATTCGTGCAGCCGGATACAAATAAGGTGACGCGAACACCTTCACCATCGGCAATGTCATAATGTTTTATATTTCCGTAGTTCATGTTTTAACCTCTTCTGTTTTTATTATATAGGGAAATGGATAAAAAAAGAGAGAAAACCTCTCTTTTTTACAAATGCAGTACGCGTTCTTTGATTTCCTGTGTGCGTCCCTGATTCCAGAACTGTGTTCCGATATAACCACAGGTACGACGGGCTACATTCATTTTTTCCTGATCGCGGTTTCCACAGTTTGGGCATTCCCATACCAGTTTGTGGTTTTCATCTTCTACAATCTGAATTTCTCCGGTGTAACCGCAGATCTGGCAATAGTCGCTCTTCGTATTTAATTCGGCATACATGATGTGATCATAGATATGTTCGATGACTGCCAATACAGCCGGAATGTTATTTTCCATATTTGGTACTTCTACATAGCTGATGGCACCACCTGGTGATAATTTCTGGAACTGTGCTTCAAAAGTCAGTTTGTCAAAGGCGTTGATTTCCTCAGTTACGTGTACATGATAGCTGTTTGTGATGTAGTTTTTATCGGTTACTTTTGGAATAATGCCAAAGCGATCCTGCAGTTTCTTGGCAAACTTATAGGTTGTCGATTCCATTGGTGTTCCGTATAAAGAGAAATCCATGTTGTTTTCTTTTTTCCATTTAGCACAGGCATCGTTTAAATACTGCATTACTTTTAATCCAAAGCTTGTACCAGGCTCTTCTGTGTGAGGAACACCGGTCATATATTGTACACACTCACAAAGTCCGGCATAGCCTAAGGAGATTGTAGAGTATCCGCCATATAATAACTTATCAATCGTTTCGCCTTTTTCCAGTCGAGCTAAGGCACCGTTTTGCCATAAGATAGGTGCTACATCACTTGGTGTGCCCTTTAATCGGTTGTGACGACACATCAATGCTCTGTAACAAAGATCCAGTCTTTCATCCATGATCTTCCAGAAGCGTTTTTCATCACCTTTGGATGAGCAGGCTACATCAACAAGGTTGATTGTGACAACACCCTGGTTAAAGCGTCCGTAATATTTTGGCTTACCATTCTCATCTACATAGGGTGTTAAGAAAGAACGGCATCCCATACATGGATAACATTGTCCATCTCCGTTTTGATCAACTTTAAGCTGTTTCATCATCTTTTCAGAGATGTAGTCCGGAACCATACGTTTGGCAGTACACTTGGCAGCTAATTCTGTCAAATAGTAGTATTTGCTTGTTTTATGAATGTTGTCTTCTTCTAAAACATAGATCAGTTTTGGGAAAGCCGGAGTGATCCAAACGCCTTTTTCGTTTTTTACACCCTGCATTCTTTGTTTCAGAACTTCTTCGATGATCAAAGCCAAGTCATCGCGAGTTTGTCCTTCTTCGACTTCGTCCAGGTACATGAATACGGTTACGAATGGAGCTTGTCCGTTGGTTGTCATTAAAGTGATGACCTGGTACTGGATCATCTGTACCCCTTTTTCAATCTCACGAAGTACACGCATTTCAGCAATCTGATTGATTTTTTCTTCGCTGACATCCATGTTCATGGCTTCAAACTCATCTTTGACTTCTTTGCGAGCCTTTTCACGGCTGATTTGTACAAAAGGAGCTAAATGAGACAAGGTGATACTTTGTCCTCCGTATTGCGAGCTTGCCACCTGTGCGATAATCTGGGTTGCGATGTTACAGGCGGTTGAAAAGCTGTGTGGTTTTTCAATCATGGTTTCCGAAATTACAGTTCCATTTTGTAACATATCTTCCAGGTTCACTAAGCAGCAGTTATGCATGTGCTGGGCAAAGTAGTCTGAATCATGAAAGTGAATCAATCCCTGCTCATGAGCTTCGATGATATCCTGCGGCAATAAGAAACGCTTTGTGATATCTTTAGAAACTTCGCCGGCCATGTAATCACGCTGTACGCTGTTGACCAAAGGGTTTTTGTTGGAGTTTTCCTGTTTTACTTCTTCATTATTTCTTTCCAACAAGCTTAAAATTTGCTGGTCAGTTGAGTTGGCTTTACGAACCAAGGCTCTTTCATAACGATAGGTAATATAGTTGTGTGCCACCGAATAATATTGTTCTTTCATAATGGCGGTTTCTACCATATCCTGAATTTCTTCTACACTGGGGCTTCGTTTCATGGCTTCGCACTGGGCTTCTACCTGCTTGGAAATCTTTAAAATGGTTGCCTCACTCATTTGAGAGTGAGAAGTTGCTTTGTTGGCTTTTCGAATAGCATTTTCAATCTTATGGACATCAAAAATGACTTCTTCACCGCTTCGTTTGATAACTTTCATGATGCATTCTCCTTTATCTATCCAAAAAATAGTTGAACATTCAACTATTTTTATTAACTGTACTTCTAGTATATCGATTTTAGATAAAAAAACAAGGTCAAAATCGAGACCTTTTTGGACACCTCCTTTAGATAAAGGGAGTTTATACAAAAAAAATTTACTTCTTAAAAAGTGCAAACTGAAAAAGAAGTAGAATATAAATATGTTCATAAAACAAGAACATATATTCACGAAATATTGACAAAAATGATATTTAGGTGCAAAATAAGGAAGATTTTAGGAAGGGAAACGGTATGGAAAAATATGTAGAAATCAGCAGTATGGGCTATACCTTGCGCGGCATGATGCATGTACCGGAAAACAGGGATGAAAAGATTCCGTTTGTGATCTTGTTTCATGGCTTTCAAGACGATCGAAATGAGATCAACTTTGTGCATACAGAGCTTTCCAGGCGATTATGTGAAAAAGGAATCGGCTCAGTGCGGTTTGACTTTTTAGGTAGCGGAGAAAGCGATGGTTGCTTTGAAGATATTACGGTATCTCGTGAGGTACAGAATGGATTCGATATCCTGGACTATGTAGATGCATTACCTTTTGTGGATTCATCACGAATTGCCCTGCATGGTTTATCCTTAGGTGGTTGTGTGGCCAGTATGGTAGCCGGATTAAAAAAAGAAAAGGTTAAGGCGTTAAGCTTATGGTGTCCGGCGCTGGATCTTGTCTATAACATGCGTGAAAAGAATCTTTGTGGACAGGATGTATCGGATATTGAAGAAAAAGGGTATGCGGATGTGGAAGGACTTCGTCTATCCGTTGATTTTTATAAAGATTGTCTGCGTATCGATCCATATGCGATTGCTTCACAATTTGATAAGCGGGTCAATCTGGTTCATGGCGATCAGGATATCACTGCCTCATGTGATGTTTCGCGAAAGCTCAAAGACATGTATGGTGATCGAGCGGATTTGTTGATCGTTTCAGGAGCTGAGCATCGTTTTACTTCGGTGCCATATCGAAAAGCACGAATGGAAAGTGCCTTACGATTTTTGTGTGATGAATTAAAGAAAGGATGAGAGATATGAAAAGAGCAAGAAAAGAGCCAACGACGTTATTTGCGTTAACATCATTTTTGTTGATCATTGCGGTTTTGGTGGTTTTGATCAACCTGGGGGTAAACACGACGATTTCCATTTTTTTAGGAGCAGTCGTTGCGGTAGGCATTGCCCTGGCTTTGGGAATTTCCTGGGATGAAATTGAAAAAACGATCAAAAATGTAATTGCGGACAGTACGCCAACTTTCTTAATTGTCTTAATGGTAGGCATGTTAGTTGGGATATGGATGGCTTCGGGAACAGTTCCGGCTTTAATGTATTATGGTATGGAGCTGATTTCACCGACGATCCTGGTGCCGCTTGCTTTTATTTTGAGCAGTGTCACTTCGATTTTTACCGGGACCTCTTTTGGTTCGGTGGCCACGATGGGATTGGCGATGGTTGGTATTGCCATGACGACTCATATATCCATTCCACTTGTAGTAGGTGCTATCGTATCCGGAGCCTGGTTAGGTGATAAAATGTCGCCGTTATCGGATACGACCAATATGGCAAGTGGTGTTAGTAAGGTTCCGTTATACGATCATATCGGATCAATGATGTATACAACACTGCCGGCAGCCTTGATTGCGATCGTTTTATTTGCGATTGCCGGTTTTACCTTTGGCGCCGGATCTATGGATGCCAGTCAGTCGCAGCTGATCATGTCCACATTACAAGAGCACTTTAATATGTCATTGATCTTGATTCTTCCGGCCATTCTAGTTTTACTGGTTTCTGTATTTAAGATGCCGGCAATTTTGGGGATGGGCTTGACCGTTATTATCAGTGCTATTTTTGCCATGGTTTTTCAAGGTGTAGGCTTTGTCGATTTGATGAATTATGCGTTTAATGGTTTTAGTATTGAAACTGGGGTTGCGATTGTCGATCCGATGTTAAATCGTGGCGGTGTCACCAGCATGATGGAATTGTTGGGTATCTTTATGATGGCTTCTGTCATGGGTGCGGTCATCACTTCGACCGGTATCCTGGATGTCATTGCGCGCAATGTATTATTGAAGTTTATCAAAAACCGCGTTGTTTTAGTGTTTACGACATTGATTTACTGTTACGTGGTGAATTTCTTGGCTGCCGGTGGACAAATTGTATCGATCATCGTTGCCGAACAAACGTTTGAAGAAGCTTTTGATCGCATGGGAATCCATCGTAAGGTCTTATCAAGAACGTTGGAAGATGCCGGTACTTTAAGTGCACCGATCGTTCCCTGGGGTGTTGCGACTATTTATGTTATGAGCGTGCTCAATGTGGATGCTTCCTACATTCCCTATTGTTGGTTTATATTCCTGGTACCTGTCTTTTCTATTCTATGCTCTGTTACCGGAATCGGTATATGGAATACAAAGGGAGAAAAGATGTGGGGCCGTCAAAAAGCCAGTGCCACACCTCTTGTCAAATAAGCGTCTTAGGGCGCTTTTTTTGTGGGATTTACGATATAATAAAAGGTAGAAGGGAGGCATGGAAAATGCGTCTAAAAGATAAATCAATCGTAGTAACAGGAGCCAGTTCCGGTATGGGAAAAGCCATTGTGGAGCGTTTTGTAAAAGAAGGAGCTTTTGTTGTGGCTGTCGCTCGAAGGAAGGAAAGGTTGGATGCTTTAAAGGAAAGTCTGGCACAGGAAAAGGGGCAGGTGCTGGTTTTCCAGGGCGATGTATCCAAAAAAGAAGATAATGAAAAGATGATCGAACTGGCCGTTCAACATTTTGGAAAGCTGGATGTTTTGGTCAATAATGCCGGCATTATGGATGATATGTCCGGTATAGGGGATGCCACGGATGAAAAGTATGAACAGGTGATGAAGGTCAATGTATATGGACCGATGTGTGCCATGCGAAAAGCAGTTTCTGTTTTTAAGGAACAAGGTCATGGCAATATCATCAATGTGGCCAGTGTCGGTGGTATGCGAACAGCTGCCGGTGCTATTTATTGTGCCAGTAAGGCAGCTTTGTTGGCGATGACCAGAAATACCGCATTCATGTATATTCCGGATCATATTCGATGCAATGCGATTGCGCCCGGCGGTATTCAAACGGAAATTGCCAATTCCATGGGAATGCCTAATCCAAGTGGGTATGCACGAGTACAAAAGGTTTTGGCAGCAGCACCACAGCCTGGAGTGCCGGAAGATATTGCGGCTGCCGCGCTCTTTTTAGCCAGCGATGAATCACAGTATATCAATGGCGATACCTTAGTTGTTGATGGTGGATGGATTGCCGGTTAGTCCAGGCATATTACATTGAATTTAGTGATGGTTAGTGGTATATTTATGTCGATAAAATGGAGGAACAAATATGAACAAAAGACCTGTAATCTTAGTGGTTATGGACGGTGTCGGAATCAATGCCAGTGAATTTGGAAATGCCGTTGCCCTAGCAAATAAACCCACTTTAGACAAATTATGGAAAGAATGCCCTCATACGCAGTTGCGTGCTCATGGTTTGGCCGTTGGTTTGCCAAGCGATGGAGATATGGGGAACTCCGAGGTTGGTCACAATGCGATTGGATGTGGACAAATCTATTCTCAGGGTGCCAAGCTTGTTAATGAAAATATCGATACAAAAGAAATGTTTGAATCCAAAACATGGAAAGAATTAGTAGAAAATGCCAAAGGCCACACGATGCATTTCATTGGTCTTTTAAGTGATGGAAACGTACATTCTCATATCAATCACTTAAAGGCTTTGATCGAACAGGCCAAAAAAGAAGGAATTCATGAAGTTCGAGTACATGCATTATTAGATGGACGTGATGTTCCGGAAACCAGCGCATTGACGTATGTGGATGATATTGAAAACTTCATGAACGGATTGAATGATGATACATTCCATGCCTGCATTGCCAGTGGTGGTGGACGTATGCAGATCACGATGGACCGTTACGAAGCTAACTGGGGTATGGTTGAAAAAGGATGGCATATTCACGTATTAGGTGATGGTCGTCAGTTTGAAAGTGCTACACAAGCCATTGAAACATATCGTGAAGAATTAGGTGTGATCGACCAGGATCTGCCGGGCTTTGTCATTGCCAAAGACGGTAAGCCGGTTGGAACCATCGAAGATGGCGATAGTGTAATTCTGTTTAACTTCCGTGGTGACCGTGCTCAGGAAATTTCTTTAGCATTTGATACGGATGAAAGCTTCGATAAATTCGATCGTGTACGCAAACCGAATGTGATGTATGCCGGTATGCTGCAATATGATGCCGATCTGGATATTCCACATAAATATCTGACAGAACCACCAAAAATCAAATATACTTTGACAGAAGAATTGTGCAAACACGGAATCAAAGAATATGCGATTTCCGAAACACAGAAATACGGACATGTAACTTACTTCTGGAATGGAAACCGTTCTGAAAAATTCGATGAAGCTTTGGAAACCTATGTGGAAATTCCTAGTGATGTCATTCCATTTGAGCAGCGTCCTTGGATGAAATCGGCCGAAATTACCGATCAGCTGATAGAAGCCATTGAAAGCCAACAGTATGATTTCTTACGTACCAACTATCCAAATGGAGATATGGTAGGACATACAGGAAGTCTTCCGGCTACGATCATTGGTGTTGAATCTGTCGATTTGGCTTTGGCTAGATTGATCAAAGCGGTTGATAAAGTTAACGGTATCTTGTTAGTGACAGCCGATCACGGAAATGCTGATGAGATGTATGACAAACCGAAAAAAGAAGGAGCGCCAATCAAGGCTAAAACTTCACATACATTGAATCGTGTACCATTCATCGTATATGGGGCCGATGTTGAATTAAAACAGGATGATTCTTTAGGATTGTCAAATATCGCCAGCACGGTAGCTGATTTCTTAGGTGTAGAACCAAACAAACACTGGAATGAATCTTTGTTGAAAAAGTAAAAAAACAATTAGAAAGGATCGAAGGAAAACTTTGATCTTTTTTTTACTTGCGAAGCAAAAAACTGGCGGCTTATAGAAAGGATAGGTATGAAAACAATAAAAAAAGTATGCTTTTGTCTATTTCTGTGTCTAGGTTGTATTGGGTGTAGTCCATCAACTTCTTTAGACTTTTGGACGATTACATACGATCAAATCGAGAGATATTTGAATGAAAGCGGTAACCTGGGCGATGATTGGCACATTGGACTACAAGGAAAAGATTTAGCTGTTGATAAGGATTATCCAGAATTGACGATCCATAAATATGGAGATCAGCAGGAATGTGTTTTAAGCTTTCAAATGGATGCAAAGGATAAGCCGTATATCGTATATCGATATACAATGGAAACGAAAGCGGCATTAGGAAGAACTAAGCAAAAATCACTAGAGCTAACATCAACGGATGCCGGATTTACAAAGTATGATATGAAATATACAGAAATGATTTTAGAAGATGGTAATTTTATTTCACAGGATACTGCCAGTGGGATATTACAGATGCAGGAAGATCAGACCTTGCGTTTTGACTCCATTCCATTGTTAAAAGAGTCTATGGAAAACTTAAATGCTATGATCGATGATATAGAAAAGACATTTGATATTGATTATACAAAAACCTCTTTTGTCAATGTACCGGCTTTAGCACAGAAAACAAATATCCCGAAAACAGAAGAAATTCCAGAGGAAACGGCCGATAATATTGCTTATTTCAGCAAGCCAGATATCAATGCCAAAGGCTTTTCTTTGGTGACATGTCTTGAAATTAATAAAACAAATCCTAGTAGTGCCATATTTTCAGAGTTTAATGTGGAAAGACAAAGTGATGAGTTTTCATACAATATTTCTTTAGAAAAACAATCTCAGGAAAACTGTTATGCACTTGTATTTCCTTTTGATTCAGATTTTTCATATATCGCTTATATTGATGAAACACAAGCCTACTTGTATGATGCATCATTTACTGTGGAAAAAATGGTACAGGATGTTGCGCAAGGTGGAAGTCAGGCAGTGTTTGTTTTATCAACGGAAAATGAAAGTTATAAAGAATGATAAGAAAACTAACATTATATAACCTAAAAAGGCACATCGTGCCTTTTTAGTGTGTAGATAGTTTTAAAACATTATCTAAGTTAAGCCCTGTGATATCGGCAATAAGATTATGTTGAAAACCTTTAGCTAACATGTTTAATGCGATTTCTGTTTTGCCTTTTTCAATATATTCCTGTTTGAGTTTTTCTACAGCTTTGCACATATTGATCTTTCCTTTAATGATTTGAAAGCTTAAGAATGACATCTAGGCTAAGCCCTGTCATACGAGAAATGAAGTCATGTTGTAAACCTTCGGATAACATGTTTATTGCGATTTCTGTTTTGCCTTTTTCAATACATTCCTGTTTGAGTTTTTCTACAGCTTTGCACATATTGATACTTCCTTTCTGACTGTGTGTTTTTATAAATTTTTCATCAAACTCGACAAATACATTGGCATGATAGAAGATATCCTCTTCTACGTTCTCCAGTAAGGAAT
>OLSE01001441.1_pt1 | contig 18772 bp, 20 predicted proteins | sample 1673191 | NCBI WGS metagenome assembly OLSE01 (sample SAMEA3136764, study PRJEB25190) | human gut metagenome | biome: human gut; feature: human-associated habitat; material: faeces | place: Austria | collected 2013
TGTAAACGCCAGTGTTTTCAAGGGGTATAGAAATTTTAACTGAGAAATTGTAATTGTACTGTTAATAAAAGATAAGCGATTAAGAAAGTCTTAATTATTTATTTGTAAAAGATGTCATTTCTGAAACAAGCGTAGTTTCTTCTTGGCTTGCCTCATGAGTTGGGTTGCTAAGAATAGTGTCTTCTAAAGAGCCTTTTAGTTTTAAACAACATGGTTTGAACGACAGATAGGTCAAGCCTCCACCTATGACACCTCCAACAACAGGAATGGCTTTCTTGAAAAAACCGGAAAATACTTGTTTAGTCATATTTACACCAAACCATTCTGAAATACTTTTAACTATCGGATATATGGTGCCTTTTGTAAGAGCGGCATTCATCATCTTTTTTTGAACACCATCAGCAAAAGCTTTTGCTAATGCTTTTATAGCGGTATTGGCACCTTGGACACCATACATTGTTCCTAAACATAAGATTAATATATTCAATGTTTCGGAATCAAACTTTTGATTATTTTCATTAGTGTCAATTTCAGGGAAACCGTAAAGATACATCAGTTTTTGAGCAGCACGTAACATATATCCATAATATTGCACGATATCAGCAGGAATAGTTGCGACCATAGAAATACCTCCTGGCATACCTAATGCAGCTGAAATACCAGAAACACAGTTTCGCTCGTATTGAATGACTTGATCAGCAATTCTATTTATATCTTCTATAGAAATTCCAGCTTGAGCCGGTGTTAAGGAAATGGCTTTCTCTATGATATCTTTAGGAAACTTTTTCATAAACTCAGCACGTAAGAATTCTTCACGTTGAATACGAACACCCGGTGTTTTCAAGCCCAGAATAATAAAGTCTTCAATATCTACTTGTCCATTTCCATTGGTATCAATTGCCTTTACAACGGATTGCTGCGCATCGTTGACCTTATCTTTTGTATAAGATGTAATAGATGAGACTGTTGAATGTGTCGAATCAATAGCTTTTTTAGCAGTATTTTTTAATGTATTTATTTGAATTTTGTTTTTCATGATCTCTAATCTCCGTTTTTTTTAATATAACAAAATAATAGCAAAATCACTATGTAAAGATAGATTGGATTAAGTTTTTGATTTTATACAGAATCATCTATAAAAATACTCTTGTCTAAAGTCCGCTAGAGACTATATACTGATTTTGTTAAGTAGGAGGAATAGATTATGAATAAAAGGATTGAAGAAGGAAAAAGGAGCAAGCATAGTAAGACATCTAAAGTTTTAAAATTTCTTACCTCCAAGGGAATTATCATATTTATTTTGATCATTTGTGTTTTTGGGACAGGGATAGGATTAGGGAAAAGCTTTTTTACAGATTCTAAGACCACAAAATTAGGGTTTGAGGACATAGGAGAATTGGCAACACAGAGTGCATATAGTTCTAATGTTAGCGTAATTGATCAGTCGCGAGATTTATTTGGGTTTGAAATTCCATTTACACAAAGTAAGTATGTATTTAGTTATGATACTATCATTAAAGCAGGAATGAACTTTAGTGATATCACATGGAAAGTGGACGAAGATAACAAGAAAATTCAAATAAATTTGCCGGAGGCTAAAGTTTTAAGTAACGAAATTGATGAGCATTCACTGAAGGTATATTACGAGTCAGAAAGTATTTTTACGAATATTGAATTAGAAGAAACAAATAAAGCTTTATCAAATTTAAAAGAGACGGCCCAAAAGGATGCTATAGAGAATGGTTTGCTTGATAATGCAATTGCAAATGCAAAAACTCTTGTTAAAAATTTTGTTGGGCAAGTATATGATTTAAATACATATCAAATTGAATTTGAATAGGAGAATAGTGATTATGAAGAAAAAAATAATGACTTTTATTATAGGCGTTATTATTATAGTTGTTTTGTTTTATATGTATCTTGCATTTACACGTTAAATTATGATTTTTAAGAATAAGCTGTTATCTTCACCATATGATTTAGATCAAAATAAAGTGGAGACTTTTTCGCTAACTTCGTTGTCAAAAGAAATTTATAATATAACACAAACGATATATGGGTTATATAAATCTGGGGAAGTTATCAAAGTAGAAAATGGAAGTAAAGAATTATATCTGGATGCTGGTGCCATAGACGATACAGTGTGGTTTAGAAGTGTTCCGGAAATTAGAGAAATCTTATATCGAAATCGCAAGAGCGATGGTTCATATCCTATACAGTTTTCTTTGAATAAATTTTTGTTTCAACTTGGATTGAAAGAGCCGATAGATTCGAAAAACAATACAGAGTATCTCAAACTTTTATATCTCTTTTACATAATGCATTACTTTATTTTTCCTCATCAGAATTTATTTAAAAATTGGAAGCATCAAAATTTCGACTTTGAACAAGGATATGATGATGGAGCATTGGATGCAGAGCCATTGCATTTTTTGATGAATCAACTTTTATCAAATTTTGATGCACTGGAATCTTATTGCCTTCATCATATAGCTATTGATTCCATGATGAATTCTTTGAATGGTTTTATAGTAGAAAATCAAAGGATGCCTATAAGTATAAGAGATTATGAAGTACCTCATACTTTGATAATTCAAATGTTGTATTTGTGTGATCGTTATAATATCTGCGCTTATTGCCAAGATTTACGAAAAACACTTACATCCATTGTTTTAGAGGAAATCATTCCTACACCTAATGTTCCGCCTTTTCCAAATTGGAAATATCAATATTTATGCATGGAAGAATTAGATGCTTTTTTTATGAGCAATGCTTTTTATTGGTTTTGTACACAATCTACAAAAAATGTCGCATCAAGGGAACGAATAAAGTTTGCGCAGAATAACGCTGTAAAGAATTTAAAGCAGATGATTAAAAATGATCGAATATGGATGGAGAACAATCAGTCAGGATTATTGATCGAAGTCATTGATAAAGAAGAAGTGATTTATGCCTTACGGGCTGCCATCGCAGTGAAAACGTATTGGGATATTGCTAAAAATAGCAAATTACGGTTGTTAATAGGGAAATATAAAAGATCATTATCTACTTTATTACTTCATCCACAACGTAAAGTTTATCACTCATTAAGTGAAAGATTCTTTATCTTAATGTGTCACATTGAATATGACTTGATGACGAAAGATATAGAAAATTATGATGTTTTTTATGAACGAATTACCAAAGAAACCATCTTTTTAAATTTAATCTTTGCCGCGTATCAGCAGCCATCATATGAGGATTGCGAGAATTTTCTAAGAGATATATTATTTAATCTTTCATAAACAGGATAGTAACAATTCCTGTTTTTTTGTCCAAAACTTTTGTAACTTTTGCCTTTATAGATATAAATTGCCATGTGATACAGTGACAGTGACCTCAAGGAGCAAAGTATCAGGCCTGTTTGTACTCTTTACTCTCGAGCTAGGTCGAGTGGTACATTGTTACAAAAGAAAGAAATGGGATATTCAATGTTAAAAATCAAAGAATTTGCTCAGCTATGTGGCTGTAGTATTTATACGTTACGTTATTATGATGAAATTGATGTATTGAAACCGGCATATGTTGATGCAAAGTCAGGGTATCGATTTTATGAAGAAGAACAAATCAAAGAGTTTAATCAAATCAAACGATTTCAGGAGATTGGGTTTTCCATTGGTGAATTTAAAGCACTGCAGGGAAAGGAGGAAGAGGATATACTTAGGGAAATACAATCAAAAATTGAGCATATGAAAAAAAATGCATATAAGGCAAATGAATTAATGAAAATGTATAAGGGTAAAAGAGAGGTTTAAAATGAAAAAAAGAAGTGTATTAGCTTTGGTATTGGCATTTGTTTTGGCTGGATGTTCGAGCGCAGATATAGAGACTCAACTATCATCAGAAAATAACAAAAACGGAGATGTATCAATAGAAGACATTGACTGGAATATTGAAGAACAAATCCGAGATAATGATCGTTTTGTTTTAATGGATTATACCAATAATTCAGATGTTGTTCTTGTCGGATTTAAACTGGATTTTAAAGAAAAAAAGGATGTGAAAGAAGAAGTAAAAACAAGTCTTCTTGAACAAATTCAACAAGATGTTGGACTTAGTGATGAACAGATGGAACAGTTTTATGATCGTCCGCTAGAAATGTATGCCAAATCTGAAAAAATTGTAAATCCCGAGGAAAGCGTGACAGGACAAAATTGTTATTATTATCAAGGATATGTGTATTTAAAAAATCCAGATTTATATGAACTCGTGGAGCCTGATATTGCAACGATTCAATATCTAAAAGATGATGAAATCTATACAGAATACTACGATTTTCACAAGAAAAAATATTCGTTAGAGGAGAAAACAGAAGAAGCTGATTATTGGACAGATTCAGAACTTGGAAAATTAATCACTAGACCAAAGGATAAAATAGTTCGTAGTGATTTAGATATAGAAAACGCATTTTCGTTTAAAATAGAGGGTTCATCCCAAGAAGATTTTGAATCCTATGTAGAAGATTGCATTGGAAAGGGATTCACAGTAGATAGTTTAAGATCAGATATGAATTATTCGGCAAATAATGAAGATGGATATGATTTATATATATCGTATGATGCAGATCAAGAGGTAATTGACGTTAATATTTCATCTCCGCAATAAAATGATTGCAGAACTGCTTTTTCGCAAATGGTATCTACTAGATAAATACCATTTTCACAGACACAAAATTTATATAACGTAAAAACTTATCTTTTAACTTTGACTAAGTTAAAATACAAAAAAATAAGTTAAAAGAAGATGAAGAACTATTTATTAACGAATTTGTAATTTTTGTTAAATATAAATTGAGGTTTACAAAATACTTTTTATTGGAACAAAATTGTGCGTTCCCGTTGATAAAATATTGCAATAAGTTATGGATAATGATATGATTTCCACCGTAGTAAAAAAAGGAGGACATTTTCATGTCAGAAGTAGTAAGTAAAAAAGACTTAGTTGAAAAAATGGCTGAAGAATGTGGGGTATCTAAAAAAGATGCAACTGCATACGTTAAATTCTTGCTTGACGAAATTACAAACACACTTGTTCAAAAAGGAACAGTAGATTTGAACGGATTTGGAAAATTTACGGTAACAGAAAGAGCTGCTCGTAAAGGAATCAATCCTTTGACAAAAGAATCTATTGAAATTCCGGCATCCAACGCTGTTAAATTTAAGCCAAGCAAGACTTTAAAAGATGCAGTAAAATAAGGGTTATCCTACCACATAATTATTGTTTGAGAGATAGATGAAGTTAAGGCAGACACAAAATTGTCTGCTTTTTTCTTTGGTCAATTATTGGTATAATGAGATGTAGTTGAAAAGGAGATGTATCATGACTTCACCGGTTTATATTGTAGGTCATAAAAATCCGGATACGGATTCTATTTGTTCTGCTATGGCGTTAGCCGAGCTCAAGCAGAAAATGGGAATGCATGCGGTTGCTGCTCGTATCGGACACTTAAATCCGGAAACCAGTTTTATTCTAAAAAAATTAGAGCTGGATCCACCTTTGTATATGACGACAGCCAAAAATACGTTGGCTGAAATAGAGATTGACGAGGCAATCACGATTCCTCGCCATGAAACTCTGCGCCATGGATGGGATTTGTGTCTGGATAAGGCAAAAGCACTCTATGTAGTGGATGACAATGATAATTATATTGGTATGGCTACCATTGGTGATGTTTCTAAAGTGCAAATGCAGGATCTAAATATCACGAAGGATCTGTTAAAGGAAACACCGTTAGAAAATATCGTAAAATGTTTGAAGGGAAGTTTCATCTTAAAAGGAACTTTGCCGATGAGTGGAGAAGTTCGCATTTCGGACAAAAAGCTCATGGAGCGTGATCTGGAAGGTGCTATCATGGTTTTAAGCGACCATGAGGATGATATGATCAAGAGTATGGCTAAAGGTTGTGCTGTGATCGTGATCGCGGAAAGCTTTGTTCCTAACGATTATATTATTGAAATGGCTAGAAAGTATGGGGTAACTCTTATTTCGACCAACTATAATACAATGAAGATCATTCAGATGATCTATCGAAGCATCCCGATCGAATTGATCATGACACCGACCAGTGCGATCACATCCTTTAATCGCGGAGAGTTTTTGGAGGATGTGGAACGGGAAATGTTGAAGTCTCGTCATTCCAGCTATCCGGTATTGGAAAAAGGGAAAATCGTTGGTTCCGTGGCACGTTATCATATTTTAAAAGCAGAGAAGAAAAAGTTTATTTTGGTGGATCATAACGAAAAGAAACAAGCAATCAACGACATTGACAGTGCTTATATCTTGGAAATTGTCGATCATCATCGTATTGGTGATATCGAGACGGATCATCCGATTCAGTTCAGAAATATGATCGTAGGCAGTTCTTGTACGATCGTTGGTTTGATGTATCATGAAATGAATATCAAAATGTCGGATACGGCAGCGCGTTTGATTGCCTATGGCATTATTAGTGATACGATGAATTTTAATTCGCCGACATGTACGCAGATCGATAAAGATTTGGCAAAACGTATTGAAAAAGAACATGGTATCGATTTTGATGCGATGGCTAAAGAACTATTTGCCAATACCGCTACGATTCAGGATAAAAGTTTTGATACGATTTTACATAGAGATTCTAAAGAATATACTTTATCGGGAAAACGTGTGGCGATCTCACAGGTATTTATTTTTGATTTAGATGTAGTGGATCAGATCCGAGATGACTTCTTGAAATATATGGAAGAAGAAAACAAAATGCGTCATTTAGACTTGTTACTGATGGTATTTACCAATGTGGAAGGCAAGGGAAGTCGCTTCCTTTATGTCGGAGAGCTTTCTCATGCGATAAAAGGATTAGTGGATTCTTTTACCAAAATGGGATATGTATCGCGTAAAAAACAAATCGTGCCAAGATTGGCTCAGGAGTTAGCATAATTATGAGTGTTACAGAAAAATTTTTACATTATGTATCGTTTGATACCCAATCCGATCCGGAAAGTACAACAGCGCCAAGTACAGAAAAACAGCTGGTGCTGGCAAAAGAATTGGAAAAAGAATGCAAGGCTTTAGGTTTTCAAAAGATGATGGTGGATCCACATGGGATCGTATATGCGACATTGGAGGCAAATGATGAAAGTCTTCCTTCCTTTGGCTTTTGTGCGCATATGGATACGGCTACGGAATTAAGCGGAAAAGACATTCATCCTCGAATCATTGAAAACTATGATGGTTCCACGATCGTTTTAAACGATCAATACCAAATGGATTGTAAAAAGTATCCGGCCTTATCCAACTGTATCGGTGATGATTTAATTGTGACCGATGGAAATACTTTGCTTGGTGGCGATGATAAAGCGGGTATTGCGATCATCATGCAGGCTGTAGATGAAATGATCAAAGAAAATCTGCCACATGGAAAGATCATCGTGGCCTTTACCCCTGATGAAGAAGTAGGACGGGGAACAGAGAATTTTGATTTAGAACAATTCCAGGTTGATTTTGCCTATACCGTTGATGGGGGCCGAATTGATGCCATTGACTACGAGAACTTTAATGCCGCACAGGCTAAAATCACGATTACCGGCAATACGATCCATCCGGGCTATGCCAAAGATAAAATGATCAATGCCTGTCTTTTAGCACATGAGTTGATCGAAGCATTCCCAAAACAGGAAACACCGGCGCATACAGAAAACAGAGAGGGTTTCTATCATTTGTTGGAGATGGAAGGAACTTGCGAAAGTGCCAGTCTGGCGTATATTATTCGTGATCATGACTTTGAAAAATTTACGGCCAGAAAGCAGTTTGTTCAAGATGTAATCAATTCTTTGAATCAGAAGTATGGCGATCGTTTCCAGTTGGAAATGCAGGATCAGTATTACAATATGGTACAATTTATGCATGGTGACATGCATTCTGTGACAAGGGCAAAGGAAGCCTTGGCAGCCTGTGGTCTTGATCCGGTTTCCATACCAACACGTGGTGGAACCGATGGTGCTATGTTGACGGAAAAAGGATGCATTTGTCCAAATTTTGGTACAGGATCTTATAATCATCATGGTCGATATGAATTCTGCAGTATCAATCAGATGGAAACCATGGTTCAGGTTTTAAAAACATTGATGCAAAAGCCTTAGAAATTCTGAGGCTTTTTGTACTTTTTAATGCTTTAGAATCTAAAATATCACCTTTTATTTACAAACACTCTTTTTTAGTTTATTCTGTAAACAGACAATTTAGTAAGGGTGAAAATTATGTATTATGTCGTAGCAACCGTATTGTTAGTATTATGCTTACTGGGAATTCCCTATCTTATGCGCAGGAAAGTATGGAAAAATTTAAATTTGGAAATCATGAACAATGATTTTGATACCTATTATTTTACGATTGATTCACTCAAAGCACAGCTAAGTATGAGTGCATTTGAAAGAGAAAACATGCGTTTGAGCGGTTATATTGCGCAGGATCGTAGAGATGATGTGGAACAGCAATTGTCTATGATGATGAATATGCGTATCAAAAAAAATCAGAAATTGGCGGTCTATGAACGTGCGTTTTATTATTATCTGCAGTTAGGACGAGCCAAAAAAACCAAAGACATGATGGAATTGGTACGATCTATTGATGCAGAAAGGGCCGAAGATTTAGATATACAGTATAGTATTTTGATCAAAAAAGAAAGTAAGTATATTCCTGAAGTTGTGGCTAAGATTGATCACTTATGGGATGGAAAAAGTGAAATGGAACCGCAAAAGGAACTGGCGGTGGGAACACTAGAGTATTTATTGGGCTTACAGTATTCCTATAAAAATGATACCGAAAACATGAAAAAGGTGTTTGCGTCGGCTTTAAAGCATTGTGCAGGTACACCTTATGAAGATTCAATAAAACAGATCATGGAGCAAAAAGCATAGAGTAGTCTATGTTTTTTCTGTTTGAGAGGAGAGAGTTTATGGATTACGCAAAAGAAGCTTTACGTTTACACAAAGAATGGCAGGGGAAACTGGAAACGGTTGCCAAGATGAAGATTGAAACAAAAGATGATCTTTCTTTGGCCTACACCCCAGGTGTTGCGGCACCGTGTCTGGAAATTGAAAAAGATAAAAGTCAATCTTATATCTACACGGGTAGAGGACATACGATTGCGGTCATAAGTGATGGAAGTGCGGTACTGGGGCTTGGAAATATTGGGCCGGAAGCCGGTATGCCGGTCATGGAAGGAAAATGCGTTTTATTCAAAGCTTTAGGTGGTCTAGATGCTGTTCCACTTTGTTTAAATACACAGGATACGGATGAACTGGTCAATATTATTGCAGCTTTGGAGCCAAGCTTTGGCGGTATCAATTTAGAGGATATCGCGGCCCCTCGTTGTTTTGAGATTGAAAAACGCTTACAGGAGCGTATGAACATTCCGGTTTTTCATGATGACCAACATGGAACAGCCATTGTGGTATGTTCGGCTTTGGTCAACGCTTTACGCTTAGTCAAAAAAGAGAATCCGACCATTGTGATCAATGGTGCCGGCAGTGCCGGTTGTGCGATTGCCCGTTTGATCTTAGATTTAGAGCTTGGCAATGTGATCTTAGTCGATCGACAAGGCATTCTTGTGGAAGGAATGAATCTGACAAGTGGACAAGAAGCACTTCTTTCAAGATTGAACAAGGAACATAAAAAAGGCGATTTAAGTGAGGCTTTAAAAGGAGCCGATGTCTTTATCGGTGTCAGTGCCGGCCATATTGTTTCTAAAGAAATGATCACCAGTATGAATGAAAAGGCTATTGTTTTACCAATGGCCAATCCGATTCCGGAAATCGAGCCGGAGGATGCCAAAGAAGCCGGAGCCTATATTGTAGGAACCGGACGAAGCGATCATCCAAATCAGATCAATAACGTATTAGCCTTTCCGGGCATCTTTAAAGGTTCACTGGATGCTCAGGCAACACAGATCAACGATGCGATGAAAAAGGCTGCTGTGTATGCGATTGCCTCTATGGTGGATGAAAAGGAACTGTGTCCCGAACATATTATCGTTTCGGCTTTGAATAAAAGAGTAGTGCCGGTCGTGGCTAAGGCCGTCAAGCAAGCCGCCATTGATTCCGGTGTCATTAGAAAGTGGGAAAACGAATGATTCAGGCAGGGCTCGTCTGCGAAGGAGGAGGCACGAAAGCCGCCTATTCGGCCGGTGCTTTAAAATGTTTTCTGGAACATAAGATTTATGTACCTTATTGTGTCGGTATTTCGGCAGGAAGCGAAATTTTGTTGAGCTATACTTCTCGACAGATGTATCGCATGGAGGTAACCGGTATCGAAGCACCTTGTCAAAAAGGTGTAGTTGGTCTTCGCCCTTTTCTAAAAGAAAGAAATATCTTTGGTATTGAAGCTACAAATGATTTTATCGAAAGTAAGGCGCCTTTAGATTTCAAGGCTTTAAAAGAAAGCACAACGACCATGGAGATCGGTTTATACAATATGGAAACGCATCAGGTGGAATATTATGATCAAAGTTATGTCGATCAGAGTCAGACATTGATCAAAGCCAGCTGTGCTTTGTTGATATTGTGTCGGCCTTACATGTTTCGAGGTATTCAATATATGGATGCCGGCTTGATCGATATGATCAGTATCCATCAGAGCATTCGCCATGGCAATCAAAAACATATCATTGTTTCCACCAAAGAAGAAGGATATGTAAGAAAACCAGCTCCTTCGTATCAATTAAAACTGGCAAAATGGTTATACAAGGATGAGCGGATCGTAGAAGATCTAAAAAAGCGTCATGAACGATATAACGAACAATGGAACACGATTCACGCATTAGAACAAGAAGGGAAGGCCCTTGTTCTTCGACCCCATAAGGATCTGGGAGTGACTCGTTATACAACAGATCCCAAAAAGCTTCGACCGTGGTTTCAGCTAGGCTATGATGAGACACTGGAGCGACTGGATCAAATTAAAGAATTTTTAGAAATCGAGTGAATTCTCGATTTTTTTAATTATAATGTAAGTATGAGTACAGGATATTTTTTTGATTTAGACGGAACTTTGTATTCTAATCATACACATTCCGTCAGCAATCATACGATAGAAGCTTTATCAAAACTACAAAAAAAGGGAAATAAAGTCTTTTTGGCGACAAGTCGTACCCTTAGAGAATTGGATCATTTACCGCAAGCCATGCGAGATTTTCCTTTTGATGCCCGTATTATGGATGGAGGAAGTCGGATCATGGATGCCGATCAAAATGATTTACGGTGTGTATTTCTATCATCAAAAACGATGCATTCAATCGATGCGTTCTGTAAAGAAAACCATTTGATCTATCGCTATAGCACATGTTCAGAAAATCTTTGGGGCACTAAGCCAAGTCTGTATGCACATCGCGCTTATTTTGATCTCTATCTTTGTGCGCCATCCTATAAACCATATCAAAAGGACAAGGTATTAAATGTACTTGTCTTTTTAAAGGCAGAGGATCAAAAGAAACTGCAGCCTTTATTAAAAGATTGTGGTATTGTACATTTTGATCATGCGATGGAGATACGAGCCAATCATGTTGATAAAATTGAAGCCATTCAATGGTGTAAAGAAAGATTTGATTTAGATACGCTGATCTGTTTTGGAGATGGACAAAATGACATTGAGATGATACGACAGGCCGATTTAGGTATCTGTATGCAGAACGGACATCCGAATTTAAAAAAGGTGGCTGATCTTGTGATTGGGGATGTCAGTGAAGATGGAATTTATCAGTTTCTAAAAGAAAGTCATAGAATATAGGAGGCGAGCGATATGGCATACGTATTAGAAGATGAACAATGTAGAGTGGAATGTATAGAAAGGGCCGGACAGATTCAGCATTTCCTGGATAAAGATCGTCAGGTGGAAATCATGTATCAGGGAGATCAAGGCTGGTCCGGATTAAATCCGACATTATTTCCCATCGTAGGAAATACATGGGCAAAAGACTATAAAATTAACGGACAAACATATGCGATGAAAAACCATGGTTTGATTCGCTATGCCGATCTTGTCGGAAAACAGGAAAAAGATGCTATCGTCTTCACTTATGATTCCAATGAAGAAACGCGGAAACAATATCCTTTTGATTTTCATTATGAGATGAAATATCGTCTGGAAGGTAAAAAATTATATATTGATTATACGATTACGAATACAGGAAACGAAATCATGCCTTTTACCTTTGGTCTGCATCCAGCTTTCCGTATCCCGCAAGAAAAAGGAGAAGCGTTTGAAGACTATGCTTTTGTGTTTGAAAAAGAAGAACATGCCAAGCAATTTGTGATGGATCCAACCGGACAAACACCGTATTCTTTAAAGGATGTGACTTTTAAAGAATGGAAATGCAGTCGTCAAGATATTGAAGAAGCAGCAACGATCATTTATCAAGATTTACAGTCTAAGTATTTGACAGTTTGTTGGAAGAAAGAACCACGTCTTCGCTTTGATTTCGAACAGTTTCCTTATCTTGCGATTTGGACACATCCAACCACATCGGATTTTATCTGTATCGAACCATGGTATGGTCATGCCGACTTTGAACCCGGACATGATGATTTCTATCAAAGAGAAGGCACAATGTTGTTAAAGCCACAGGAAACATTTACGACTGGATACTCTTTTGAAGCTCTATAAATAAAAAGAAAGCGAGATTTAATTTCTCGCTTTCTGACGTTTTTTCACTTTCAATAAAACCAATAATTGAAATACGGCATAAACCAGACATACACCTAATACTGCCCAGGAAGCCAAAGTATACATTCCTGTATATCCGGAATAATAGCTGTTATAGACAATCAGTACGCCAATTGCCACATATAGAACTGTTTTGAGGAGTACTTTGTTTGTTCCCTGCATTTCAAAATTATCGTAATAACCACTATATTCCTGCGGTGTAAAGTGTTTTACGGGCTGTTCATTTTGCAGGAATTTATAAAATTTAAATTCCATGAAGATCCAGATCAACAAAGAAATGAATATAGTAACCCACCAGGGAATGCTAAACCAGTCACTTAATAGGGTAAATAATACAACAAATACCGAAATAACCAAAATATACCTTTTTCTGTATAAGTCAAACGTTTTAAAATCATAGACAGGTATATAAACAGCCTTCTTTAAAAAAGGGTGCTTATAGATTGTTCTGCTCTTTTTATCTTGATAGATATTAAAACCTACGGGAGGTGTGATTTCTTGTTGAATGTTTGTTTTTTTTGCCATAATTCACGCTCTCTTTCCTTTGGTAATTATAAGAGAAATTGAAAGGGAATACAAATGGAATAGAAAAAATACAACAAATTTGTACATTTTAATAATAATCATTTTATATTATTTAAAAAGTTAAAAAATAGTTTATAATGAAATCAGTACAAAACAGTCGAGAAAGAGGAGGCAAAATGATGTTTGGAAAAGAAAAAAAAGCTTGGGAAGAACTGACAGGAATTTATACAGCACAGGAAATCTACCAGCAGCCTGCAACTTGGGCAAAAACAATTGCACAGATCAAAAATGAAAAAGAAGCATTGAAGAATTTCTTGGAACCAGTATTGACTGGGGGAGATGTAGAAATCATCTTTACCGGTGCCGGAACGAGTGAATACGTTGGAAATGCGGTATATTCTTATGTAAACCGTTATACCGACTTCCATGCCAGCAGCTATGCTTCAACTGATATTGTAGAAACACCGGAAAATTATTTATCAAGAGATAAGAAAACGCTGTTGATCAACTTTGCGCGTTCTGGAAATTCTCCGGAAAGTGTAGGAAGTGTACAGATGGCTGAAGAAGTCTGCAAAGAAAATGTATCTCATTTGTTTATCACTTGTAATGAAAATGGTGCTTTATCAAAAATGGCAAAAGAAATGGATAATGCCTACTGCATCAATTTGACACCGGAAACACACGATCAAAGCTTTGCGATGACTTCCAGCTTCTCCAATATGTATTTGGCAAGCGTATTGTGCTTCCGTTTGGATGCTTTAGATGAAATGGAAAGCGAAATGCAGACCGTCATTGAACAAGGACAGAAATTCCTGGATGAAGGATATGCTACATTAGTGGATTTAATCAATGATTTTGATTATCGTCGTTTGATTTATTTAGGAGCCAACTGCTTAAAAGGGGTAGCGCAGGAAAGCCAGTTAAAGACATGTGAATTGACGGCTGGACAGGTTGCGACTTTCTTTGATAGCCCATTAGGATTCCGTCATGGACCAAAATCAGTGATCAATGATGAAGCATTGACAGTTGTCTATGTATCGGATGATGCGTATCAAAGACAATATGAATATGATTTGATCCAAGAAATGAGCGGGCAGAGAAAGAAAAACCGTATTTTGGCTGTAGCTGCGCATGAATATTCGGAAATTCGTGAATTGGTCGATACGTATGTTAATTTTGATCTGAATGCAGATAAAGACAATATCTTCTTAGGTTTGGACTATATCTTGGCAGCGCAGGTTCTGGGATTGTTTAAATCGATCTCTATGGGATGCACACCAGATAATCCATGTCCAACCGGAGAAGTAAACCGTGTTGTTCAGGGTGTAACAATCTATAAATATACAGCAGAATAAGAAGGAGGAACAAAAGAGTGATTGGTTTAATCGTAACAGGACATGGGCATTTTGCTTCCGGATTGACAAGCAGTCTGAAACTGATTGCCGGTGAACCCAAAAACTATGCAGCAGTCGATTTTGAAGAAACAGATTCTACGGAGGATTTAGCTAAAAAATTGACAGATGCCATGGATTCGCTAAAAGAATGCGAAGAAATCATCGTGTTGAGTGATTTGGCCGGAGGCTCTCCGTTCAAAACCGCTGTGGAAATCGGATATCCACGTCAGAATGTAGAAGTGATTGCCGGAACCAACTTAGGTATGTTGGTAGAAATCAATTTAACACGTACTTTTGCGGAAAGTGTAAAAGATCTGGCAGAATCCGCTGTGAATGTAGGAAAAGAACAAGTAATGCGCTTTGTCTATAAGCCAGTGGAACAAGTAGAACCTACAGACGGAATTTAATCAAAAAATGCGTACTTTGAAGTGAACCCAGAAAGTTGGGCAACCAACTGGAGGGTTCACTTCAGTACGCATCTTTTTTATTGGTTGATCGATTTCGCATAGTCGGTAGGTGATAATCCATATTGGAGTTTAAACTTTCGAGAGAAGTAATGAATCGAAGTAAACCCTAACATATCCGATATTTCGGAGATGGTATATTTATGCTCCTGAATTAAGAGTTTTGCCTGATTGAGCTTTAAATTTGAAATATAATGCTTTGGCGTAATATGAATATTGGTTCGAAATAAGCTTTGCAGGCTGCTTCTGGAAATGGAGAATTTCTGGCAGAGATCTTCTACGGTAAAAGCGGTAAAGATATTATTGTGAATAAAGACCAGAATTTCATTTAACAAGGTGTTTTCATAATGTTCCTGCATCGGATTGACATTAGATTCTTCATCGGTTTTCGTATCAAACTGATAGAGTAGGATCAATACTTCTTTTAAATAAGCCATGGCCATTTCTTCGCTTAAATACTCTTTGGATTGAATGGCTTTCATAAAAGCCGAGAGAACGTTATAAATATCTTTTCTTGTCTTAAAGACACGATTCATTAAAGAAATATCCATTTTGGTTTCCATATCAAACATGATGGTCAAATAGGAACATGTGCTTTCATTATCGGTGCTTTGTGTATGAAATTGTCCGGGATAATAGATAATCAAATCATATTTGTTTAGATGATATTCCTTACCATCCAAGGTCATATCTAATTTTCCGTGATCAATATAGGTCAATTCATAATAATCGTGGCTTTCACCAGGAAATACATAGTTTGATTTACGCACCTGATAAAAACAAGTTAAAATTTCTTTTAAATTGATCTTGGAAACCATGCGTTGATAGATAAAAGGCTCCTTCATTTTCTTCTGGTTTAAACCAGAGGGAGAATAGACGACTTGCACTTTACTGTCATTGGAGATGGATACAAAATTAAAATAAATACCCGGTTGCAGACGAATAGCCCGATGAATGACAAATTCATCGTATTGAACACCATCTTTACTGACAACTAATAAGACGATTCCTTTTTCACAGGTAATATAGACCGGTGCATGGGAATAGTAGAAAGAATCAAATTCCTTATTGGACAAATATAGTGAATTAGAGACGGTAGATTCACCTTGAATGGCTGATTTCATGTCATAGAATACACTTCCAAATGTTTGAAAGAGATAATTAGTAGTTCTTTTTAACATAGTTTTTACAACCTTTCCGTTAATTAAAGATAATTTGTGATATTTTGCTCTTAAAAGAGTTAATGTTTATGGCTTTTAATTATAAATTACATTTCTTTAATAAAAAGTATAAACTTATAAATAAAATGTGTAAAGTAAAAATGAAAGGTTGTATTATAATAATATCAGATAGATTTTCGTGGAAAGAAAGCGCTATCATGAAAGGAGAGAGAATATGCCAAACATTTTATTAACTCGAATCGACAATCGTTTGATTCATGGTCAGGTTGCGACACAGTGGTCTGGTGTTTTAGGGGCCAACTTACTGTTAGTTGCCAATGACGCAGTTGCAGGTGATGAATTCCGTCAGGGATTGATGAACATAGCTGCTCCGGCTTATGCTCAGACTCGTTTCTTCTCTATTCAGAAGACGATCGACATTATCGGAAAAGCAAGTCCTGCGCAGAAAATCTTTATCATCTGTGAAACTCCACAAGATGTTTTGAAACTTGTGGAAGGCGGCGTTCCAATTAAAAAAGTAAATATTGGAAACATGCACATGGCCGAAGGTAAACGTCAGGTAGCTACTTCTGTAGCTGTAAACGATGATGATGTTGCCTGCTTTAAAAAATTGCAGGAACTGGGTGTTGAATTAGAAATTCAGCGTGTACCTGATATCGCACCGGAAAGCCTAGATAAGCTTTGGAAATAATCTAAAGTGTTTAAGGAGAAAAGAATATGGACATTAATGTTATCGAGTTAGTGTTGTTGGCCATCGTTACTTTTATCTTTGCGATTGACCAGTTCTCACTGACAGAAATTATTTACCGTCCTATTATCGCTTGTCCAATCATGGGTATCATCTTGGGTGATGTTCAGACTGGTCTTGTAGTAGGCGGTACTTACGAACTAATGATGATTGGTAATATGCCAGTCGGTGGAGCACAGCCTCCGAACGCTGTATTAGGTAGTGTTGTTGCCATGGTATTTGCTGTAAAAGCAAACTTGGACGTAAACGCTGCATTAGGTGCATGTATGATCTTTGCTACATTTGGTCAGTACATTGTTACTTTATTGTTCTCAGCTGCATCTGGTTTAATGTCAACTTGTGATAAAGCGGCTGCTGAAGCAAATCCAAAAGGAATTACTCGTGCCTTGAATATCCATATGGTATGTTTAGGTGGATTGTTCGCTGTTATCGCTATCATCGCTTATGTTGGTGGTACAGCAATGTCTGAACCTTTACAGTCTTTGGCAGAAAAGGCATCCTGGTTTATGGGTGGTTTAAGTGCTGCTGGTGGAATGATGCGTTTCGTAGGTTTCGGTATCCTGTTAAAGATTATGATGTCTAATGATTTGTGGGGATGGTTGTTGGCCGGTTTCGTGTTTGCATTGGTAATCGGAAATATCGCACCTCTTGCAAGCGCAACATTAATCTTAGTTGCATTTGTAGGTATCTGTTTCGCATTATTAGACTTCAAACTAACAACTATTGAAAAGAACGCTCAACAAGGAGGTGTAAGTGATGGAATCTAATGTAATGACTTCTTATAAAGATACAACTCCAGCTCCTAGACTTGACAATAAAACGTTAAATAAAATGGTTTGGCGTTCTTGCCAGTTGCAGGCATGCTTCAACTATGAACGTATGCAATCTGCTGGTTGGTTGTGGTCCTTGTTACCAGGTCTTCAGAAAATTCATACTAATAAAGATGACTTGGCTGCTTCAATGACACACAATATGGACTTTATCAATACACATCCATTTGCCGTAACATTTGTTATGGGTATCGTTCTTTCAATGGAACAGATGAAGACGGATATTCAGACGATTCGTTCTGTACGTATTTCTGTTGCTGCTCCATTAGGAGGAATTGGTGATGCATTGTTCTGGTATACTTTGATTCCTATTACTGCTGGTTTGACTGCTAATATGGCAATTAAAGGAAGCTTCTTAGGACCAGTTCTGTATTTCATCATTGCCTTTGGTGTTGAAATGGCTTTGCGTTATGGACTGATGTATTGGTCTTATAACTTAGGTATGAAGGCTGTTCAGATGATGACAGCTAACGCAAAAGCATTTACACATGCTGCTAGTGTATTAGGTGTATTCGTGGTAGGTGCTTTGATTTCTAACTACGGTGCTGGAACTAAATTAGGTATTTCCATTCCTAATGGTCAAACAGTAGCTGAAGATGGAGAAACAATGGTAGATGTATTCATCAATATTCAGGATTACTTGAATATGATCCTTCCTTGTTTGATTCCATTACTGTTCACTTTGATGTGCTACTTCTTGATTTCTAAAAAAGGATGGACACCGGTTAAGTGTATCGGATTGTTCTTATTGATTGGTATCATTGGTGGTGTCTTCGGTATTTGGGCAGGAAGCTATACTCCATTAGTACCAGTTCCTTGGAAAGTAGTTGCTTAATAAAAAAATGGGTATGAATTTTTGAGGGTGGTTTTCTTTGATTTTGGGAAATCATCCTCTTTT
>OLSE01001465.1_pt1 | contig 18482 bp, 14 predicted proteins | sample 1673191 | NCBI WGS metagenome assembly OLSE01 (sample SAMEA3136764, study PRJEB25190) | human gut metagenome | biome: human gut; feature: human-associated habitat; material: faeces | place: Austria | collected 2013
CTAACTCATCTTTGTCATTATAAACTTCTATAAGAGTATTTGGTAGAGGCTCACTCGTAGATACATCTTGTTTTGTTATTTCTACTGTTCCTGTGATAGGTTTATTTTTCATTTCTGCTTTGACAATTTCTCCATTATCTTTGATTTCAAAATAAACTTTCTCATCAGTAATTACATAGCCCGTTGCTGCTTCCTTTTCTAAAATATAGTATTTTCCTACTTTTAGTTCATCAATAACAACTTTACCATTTTCATCAGTAGTACCTGTAAATATTAGTTCATTATTTTCTGTATAAATTTCAAGAATAGTATTAGGTATTACATCTCCATTAACTAAATCTCTTTTAGTTATTTCAACTTTACCTTTCTTTAAAATATTAGTCATTTCTAGCGAATCATAAACAACTGCTGTCTTATTATCAATTTCTGTAAGTTCAATATGATATTCAGTTTCATCTAATACATATTCATCATCAGTTGATACTTCTTTTACAATATATTTTCCAAGTGGCAATTTTTCACTTATAGCATAGCCATTTTTATCAGTTGTCATTGTTCCAACTAAATCGCCTTTATTGTAATAGATATAATTACCATCTGCTGATTTAATATCTTCTTCAGCATAGATATTATAAACAATTCCCTCTAATGATTTTCTATTATTATAATTGAATGTTTCGTTTTCTATTTCAAATAATTCTCCACTTTTAGAAATTTCAATTTGTCCTTTTATTGGTGTATTTTTATAATACACAGTAATAAATGGACCATAAGTTGTGTAAGCATAGTGAGTATTTTCTCCAATAGTAAAATCTAGTCCGTCAGTATCTAATAAATAGCCTTTTGGACTTTCTGTTTCAATTAGTTTATAGTTTCCTGCAACTAATTTTAAATAAGAAATAAATCTTCCGTTTTCATCTGTTTTAAATTCACTATAAACTTTTCCACCTACATATTGAGATACATATTGTTTAGTATCTTTATTATAGATTTTGAAAGTAGTATTTGCTAATGCAATCGTTTTTCCTGTTTCAACATCTGTTTTAAACACTTGTAAATAAGCAGATAAAGCATTATTTAAAATATTATAATATTGTTCCTTTTCAGAATTATAATCTACTGTAATAAAGAAATCATAAATCTTTTCATAGCCTGTTGTTGAATTTACTTGATGGAACTTCCATACTCCATAAGGAAGATTTATTGTTGCATATCCATTTTTGTCAGTAGTTATTTCATCAAATTTATCTCCATTTGGATAAAATATTTCAAAAGTTATTCCTTCTTCTGCATTTAAGAAAGTAGTGTTTCCATCTACAAAATCATATTGTTTTAGTATGCTAACATAATTCTTAACTACTGTTTCAAATACTTCTTTTGATTCAAGTTCTTTACCCTTTAAGTCAAAATTATATTTTGTATTATCCAACAAATAACCTGTACTAGGGTTTATTTCTTGTAAATAATAAGAGTTATATGCAAGTACAGCAGGACTTTTACCATAGCCATTCTCATCAGTTTTAATAGTTGTAACTAATTTACCTGTTGCTTGTTCATATACTCCATATTCTGCATTTTTAAGAGTCCCTTGTCCTTGTGCCTTTGTTGTATTAGTTTCTTTATCTTTTTTAGTTATCTCAACAGAACCATAATAACTATTAACTCTTATTTTGGCTATAACAGGATCTGTTGTTCCGGGTACATACATATTTTGTATTCCATCTCCAATAAATAACTTATAGCCAGAATTATATGGCATTTTTTTAGTAAGTGTTATATCTATTGTTCCATCTTTTGTAGGCTTTATAGTAAGATTATTTCCATTTATGCTATAATCTGCTCCATTTACACTTACATTGTAATTTCCTAATACTCCATTAGTATCTGTTAGTGTTAAAGTTTGACCTACTTGTAGTTTATACACACCACCATTAAAAGATGGTCTATCATAATGATGAGCAATCAAATTTTCTATTTCTGCTTGTTGAGCAGACACATTAAATTGACTTCCACCTTTCCAACGCTCTGTCCAAAAAGTTGTATGTGCTCCACTACCAACAATAGTATCCCAAATTAAACCTTGTGTTGCTGCTCTATATTCTAGCGTTTGGTGTCCCGGATAAGTATATCCATAATAACCAATTAAAAGTATTCTTTCCTTTATTGAATTAGGAAGACCTGTTTGTTCCCAAGTTCCTTGTGTATAAGTTTTTCCTTCTGGAATATTTGGCTCTATACAATAAGCAACTTCACCATCTACTTCATATAAAGTCCAATGCCAAGAATGATGGTCACTACCATCTGCTTTTGCTCTATCATACCAATAATCAGAGTAATTCATACTCAATGTTGCTGCTTGAACTGCATTTGCATTAACAGTAAAGCCAATAAGTAGTCCAAGCATTACTAAAAAATATTTAGCACATTTTTTCATTGTTTTTTTCCTCCTCTCGTGAACATCTGCCCGAAACAACACAGGCAGAATAACAAAAAAGCACTACCAAAATTAGTAGCGCAATTCCTATAATTCCTATAATTTTTAACATTTTAATTTCCTCTTTCCATAAAAAAATGACTCATAATTGAGCCATCTTAATATTTTGATTTTAGTGTTGCGTCCAATCCCTCTCCGGATCTACAAAAGAAATGCAAATACCAACCTTCTCCTGCCTCATCAATAACTGGATAACATCTAAAATAATTTATTTCCGGTTGTATTGGTGCTTCTGGGTGATGTTCATTGTAGTCAAGAACATAATCAAGTTCTGCATTTTGGATTTGTGTACCTCGTGCAAAACAAGCACTTTCAGAACTAAACTCTTTTTTGCCACCTGTTATTGAATCGTAAAATGAAGTTGATACAGTAGTTTTTTGCCCCGAATTATCACTTTGCGTATTAGAACTCTGCTGTGTGTTTTGTTGTGTATTTTGTGCAGGTTGTGAAGTTGTAGCATTATTTGAATTGCTATTACTTTTTTGTGTAGTTGGTGCTTCCTGTTTTGGAACATTACTAACCGAAGAACTAGGTTTCTCTGTTGATTTGGATTTAGTTTCTTTTTTCTCATTTTTTTCAGTTTCACTAGGATTTTCTTCAATGTTTTCTTGTTTTTCCTCGTCTTTAACTGACATATCTTCCGTATCTATTTTCTCATCAACTTTCTCAATTTTGGTTTCTTGTTTTAGTTGTTCCAATGGTTGCTCCTTTATTGAAGTATTCAGCATTGAATTAAATCCAACTACTGTACTTGCTATCACTGAGCATAAAATACTCAAAACAAATTTTTTCATTCTAATCACTCTCCTTTGATTACTTTTAATCTAGCATAATGCTTAAATATTTGCATTTGTACGATTTAGTTATTTATACATACTTTTTTCAGTTAGTAATAAATAGTTAGTAATACTAGGGAGGATTGTAAGGAGGGATTTGTGGAATACAAACTCCCACTACCTTTCCATTGACTTTTGCTTTTGTAAGTGTTTGTTATAAAATTCAATAGCATTAACAACAAAGTCTTCAATTTTGTCGTCAGTAATATTTTTAGGGAGTACATTTCTTATTCTACTTTCATTGAATTTTATTTTGGGAATCTGATTAGGTTTCTCTTGTGATAAAATATCATCTATTTTGTCTTGTGTTAGTGTACCCTCTTGGCTTAATCGTTTTAAGATTCTTGCCTGTGCGTGTGATGGTGTAGCAACATTACACTCAATACAATCTAATACTGCATATTGTTCTTCATCTTTTAGAAAAGCCAATTCAAAAGCAGGTAGCAAAGCAATTTCTTTTTTATCTACCATTTCTAACAATTCGGGTATTAGTTCAGTAAGTTTAATATATCTAAATACTGTATCTCTGCTATCTCCTTTTTCTTTACCAATTATAGTTGCAGTATCTAACCTTGTCGCAAGTTGCGACGAAGTTAAATCATTTCTTTTGCCTTTACTACTTAATGCTTCTAATTTCATTTTATAAGCAAAGGCTTTTTCACTTGGTAGTATTTCTTCTCTTTGAATATTGCTATCTACCATTATAATAATTGCTTCATCATCTGTAAGTTCTCTTACAACACAAGGTAGTGTTTCTTTATTTGCTAGTTCACTTGCTCTTTTTCTTCTGTGTCCAGAAATCATCTCATATCTTCCATCTGGTTTTGGTCTAACTAATGCAGGTATTATTACTTTATTATCAATAATACTATTTTTCATTTTCTCCATTTCGTCATCATCAATAACCTTAAACGGGTGGTCTGGAAAGTCATCAATATCACTAATCTTAATATCAACAACTTTTTCTAAACTAGCATTTACTCTTTCTTCTTCTGTTGTAAAGAGGTCATCTAACTTTGGCAGTGGCATTTTTGATAGGTCTTTTACCATCATCAAGCACCTCCTTTGTCAACGAAGAATATGCTTCTGCTACAACACCACTTTTATCATAAGAAAATATACTTTCCCCAGATGAAGTGGATTCAGCAGTTTTTACAGCACGAGGTATTTTAGTATCATACAACTTTAATATACTCCCATAATTGTCAGTAATCTGTTTTGCTATTTCTTTTGATAGATTAGTTCTTTTATCTACTAATGTTAAAAATGCTCCATCTATTTTTAGTGTAGGATTTATCTGTCTTCTTACCTTATTTATTATCTTAAATAAGTCGGTCATTCCTCTTAATGCGAAGTATTCACTTTGCACAGGAATAAGAACACTATCTGCACTAGCAAGAGCGTTTATAGTTAGCATACCTAAACTAGGTTGACAATCTAATAAGATATAGTCATAATCATTTTTAACAACTGATAAGCAATTTCTTAAAGTATATTCTCTACTCATTGCATAGGCAAGTGAGTTTTCTAATGCAGATAGATTTAAACTAGATGGAATTAAGTCTATCTTTTCTTTGTGGTGTAATATACTTTCTTTTGTTTTGATTTCTTCATCATTCATTGACTGTTCCATTAAATCAGATAAAGTATATTTTAAATCTTCTTCATTATACCAACCTGCATATGTTGTTAGATTACTCTGTGGATCAACATCAACTATCAAAACTTTTTTACCTTGTTTCGCTAATGCTACTCCTAGATTAAAAGTAGTTGTTGTTTTACCAACGCCACCCTTTTGATTTGTAATAGCAATTACCTTGCACTTACTGTCTTGCATATATTCTCCTCCTTTCTTTTTAATTTAGCCACTCTATGATTAAATAAAATGGCTATGTATGGGCATAAAAAAAGAACTGACTATTTTTAATCAGTTCAAATATGTATCATTTATTTTTACAATAAGTTCATCAATAGGATTAGTATATCTTCCTTGAATAATAATCTTATTTCTAAGCTCATTTAAAGCCCTTAATATTATCTTTATTTCATTATTATATATAGGCAATTCCATTTTTTTATCTTTCTTTATAAACATTTCAATCACTCCTTATGTTAAATATGGCATTTCAACAGTTTTAGGTATTTCTAGGGCATTGGCATATTCTTCAAACTTATCTACTGTATCACTTTCCATTTTATTAGTCACTCTAACATATATATTATAAGTTGTTTGAATTGTTGAATGTCCTAATCTCTTTGAAACTGCCTTAATATCAGCACCACTTTCAATTAATTTAGTTGCGTGAGTATCTCTAAAATCGTGAAATCTACAATTTATTCCTAATTCATAATGAATAACCTTAAAAGCATACTTTGGTGAATCAGTACCTAGGAATTGTCCATTTTCTTTAACAAATACTAATTGTGCCTCTTTCAAACCAACACCTAATTCTGCTTTTGCTTCAAGTAATTTTATTTCTTCTCTATTAGTTATTTCATTTAATACCTTTTTTTCATAATAACAAAGATAAGAATCTCCATAAAATTTTCTATTTTCTTCTTGTTCCTGTTTGTATTCCTTTAAAGCATTTATTAAAGTATCTCCAATAGATATTGTTCTTCTACTTTGTGGATTCTTACAATCTCCATAATACCACACACCAACTGAATGACCTTTTGTTATGTTTTTTCTTTTAGGAAGTCCATACTGGTTTTTCTTTATAATGTTTTTATTTATAGTTAATGTTTTATTATCAAAATCAACACAGTCCCAAGTTAATCCATACACTTCTGAAACTCTCATACCTGTATAATATGCTGTTAAGAATGCATAATAAATGGAATGAGTACCTTTAAATCTTTCTAATATTCTTTCAAATTCTTCTTGTGTAAAAATATGTGCAGGGTCGTTTTGTATTTTATCTATTCTAGGTGCGTGTACGTGTTCTGCCGGATTAGAGTTTATATAATTTAGTGTATAACACGCATATTTTAAAGACCCTTTAATTACTTTTAAAATACTCGCCATATAATTTTTAGAAAAAGAATAATCAACATATATTTTATTTATAAATTCTTGAAGTAGTCTAGTATCTAACTGCCATAATTGATAATATCCTATTCTAGGTTTTACGTGATTTTTTATAATGTTTATATAAGATATAGTTGTTGAATAATGCAAATTAAAACTTGCATAAGTATCTATCCAATAATCTAAAAAATCTGCATACGACATCTTTTCTCTTAATTGTGTTTTAGTACCATTATAATAAAAGTCATTATATGCTTTCGCACCCTCCTTAAATGCTTCTTGTCTTGTTGGAAATCCTGACTTTGATATCCACTTTCTTGTTCCTTCAACTGTTGCAATTTCAAAACGGTATTCATATACCTTTCCACGTTTTCTAACGCTTACCATAATTATCTCTCCTTCACTATATTAGTGAACGAAAAAATGCCAACATTAACGAATGCTGACATTTATATAATATTGTCCACAAAGTTTGTCCACGTAGATTTTCCCTTGATTTATATAGGTTTTTCTAGTTCTCGTCCTCAAAATTATTTTTTCGTGGACGAAATGTGGACATTTTGACCTCCGTGGACATTTTTTTAATTTTCTGTTTTTCTACATTTCCTTATTTTATAAGGGTTTGTGAGATTATTTACCACAACAGTTCTTATACTTTTTTCCACTTCCACATGGGCAAGGATCATTTCTTCCAACCTTTGGTCCATCATTTACAATAGTTTGTTGTACATGGTTTTTATCAGATTGTGATAATTTTCCATCTACTAAACTAATTGCTGAGTCATCAAATCCTTCATTTGTTACTTTAACATTTGATGTTCTAACTACATTTCCAACTTTTTCAACATGAGAAAGAATTTTAACTACATCTAATTTGATATTTTCATTCATTTCGTCAAACATATCTGTTCCTTCAATTCTATATTGAACAACAGGGTCTTTTTGACCATAAGCACGAAGACCAATACCATTTTTTAATTCTTCCATGTTATCAATGTGATCCATCCATTTTTGATCAACAACTTTTAATACAACAACTCTTTCAAGTTCTCTTATTTCGTTTTCTCCGAAGTCTTTTTCTTTAGCTTCATATTTTTCATGGACTTTATTTGCCAATTCTTCAGAAACTTCTACTATGTCTAAAGTTTCTTTATTCATACTATCTAATTCTATAATACCAAATACATCTATTATATCTTGCATTAAAGCTTCTTTATTAACATTTTCATTCTCTGCTACATTAAAGTGTGTTGATACTACATCATCTACTATAGAATTAAACATTTTCTCGATATTATCTTTTAAATCTTTACCATCAAGAACTTCTCTTCTTTGTTTATATATAAGTTCTCTTTGCGCATTCATAACATCGTCGTATTTTAATACGTTCTTTCTTATACTAAAGTTTCTACCTTCAACTCTCTTTTGAGCATTTTCAACTGCGTTTGTTATTATCTTAGACTCTATAGGTAGATCTTCTGAAGCATTTAATTTATCATATACTTTTGTAATAGCAGCTCCACCGAATATTTTCATTAAATTATCATCTAATCCTATATAGAATCTAGAGCTTCCTGGATCTCCTTGACGACCACTACGTCCACGTAATTGGTTATCAATTCTTCTTGATTCATGTCTTTCTGTACCAATTATTTTTAATCCACCGGCTTCGATAACTTTTTGTTTCTCTTCTTCTATTTCTTTATCATATTTTTTAACTAATTCTCTAAATGTTTTTCTTGCATTAATAATATCTTGATCATCTGTTTCGTTAAATGCTGTAGCTTGCTCTATCATTTCTGGAACATATTTTCTACGTTTCATTTCTTGTTTTGCTAAATATTCACTGTTACCACCAAGCATAATATCTGTACCACGACCAGCCATGTTTGTTGCTATTGTAACAGCACCATATTTACCTGCTTGTGCAATTATTTCAGCTTCTCTTTCATGTGCTTTAGCGTTTAATACTTGATGTTTAATTCCTTCCTTAGTTAATATTTTACTTAACTTTTCAGATTTCTCGATTGAAACAGTACCAATTAATACTGGTTGTCCCTTTTCATAACTTTCTTTTACATCCTTAACAACAGCTTTAAATTTAGCTTTTTCATTCTTATATATAATATCTGATAAATCTTTTCTTATCATAGGTTTATTTGTTGGTATAGAAACAACATCTAAATGATAAATTTCTTGGAATTCTGATTCTTCTGTCATCGCTGTACCAGTCATACCAGATAATTTAGCATACATTCTAAAGTAGTTTTGGAATGTAATTGTTGCTAATGTTTTAGATTCATCTGCAATTTTAACATGTTCCTTTGCTTCAATTGCTTGATGTAATCCATTATTGTATCTTCTACCATACATTATACGTCCAGTAAATTCATCAACGATTAAAACTTCTCCATCTTTTACGATATAGTCTATATCTTTTTTCATAACACCATGTGCACGTAATGCTTGGTTAACATTATGAACGATTTCAGAGTTTTCTAAATCGTTAAAATTATCTACTTTGAAATATTCCTCTGCTTTTTTAATACCTTTTTGTGTTAATGATGCAGATTTTGCTTTTAAATCTACTATATAATCATATTTCTCGTTATCTTCTGCTTGGTCATAATCTTTTACATCTTCTTCAACTATAACTTTTGCTTCTAGCGTTCTTACAAAGCTATCTGCTTTTTTGTATAATTCTGATGATTTATTTGCTCTACCAGATATAATAAGAGGTGTACGAGCCTCATCAATTAAGATACTATCTATTTCGTCTACTATTGCATAGTTTAATTCTCTTTGTACAAGTTGTTCTTTATATAGAACCATATTATCTCTTAAGTAGTCAAATCCGAACTCATTATTTGTTCCATATGTTATATCTGCAGCATATGCTTTTCTTCTTTGATCTGGTTCTAATCCATTAACAACAAGTCCTACTGTTAATCCTAAAAATTTATATAATTTACCCATCCATTCGCTATCTCTTCTAGCTAGGTAATCATTTACTGTAATAACATGAACACCTTTACCTGTTAACGCATTTAGGTATGCAGGAAGTGTTGCAACTAAAGTTTTACCTTCACCTGTCTTCATTTCTGAAATTCTACCTTGGTGTAGTATAATACCACCAATTAATTGAACATCAAAATGTCTTAATCCTAAAACTCTTCTAGACGCTTCCCTAACAACTGCAAAAGCCTCAGGTAATATATCATCTAATGTCTTTCCCTCTTCTAGTTGCTTTTTAAAGTACTCAGTTTTTCCTGTTAGTTCTTTGTCTGTTAATTTTTCCATCTCTGGTTCTAATTTGTTAATCTGCTCTACTATTGGCATTACTCTCTTTACTTCTTTTTCACTGTATGATTTAAAGATTTTCCTTAATACGCCCATTCGTCTTTTGCCTCCTAAAAATAAATATCATGTGTACTATATCACTAAAATAATTTTTTCGCAATATTTTACCCAAAAAAAACATATATAAGAAACTTTTTTCATAATATTTATAAATGGAGGTGCATTTGCTTTGTTTATATATAATATTAAAGTTAGTGGAAGCATGTTATTTAAGATTTTTTTTGTGATTGTTACAATTATAATTCTTACTGTTTTTTCTATATGCTGTTATAATTTGTTTGTAGATGCTAAGAATAATGTTAATATAGCAGATAATTCATCAGCAGTAATAGAAATAGACCCTAAAAATTATACTAATATATTAAAAGATTCTCATGAACACATAGATAATTATGTTGGTAAATCATATAAGTTTTCTGGATATATTTATAGAGCATATGATTTTACTGATGAACAATTTGTGCTTGCTCGTGATATGGTAATTAGTTCTGACTATCAAACTCTTATTGTTGGATTTCTTTCTGAATATAAGGATATTAAAAACTATGCAGATGATACATGGGTAGAAGTTACAGGAACCATAAAAAAAGTAGATTATCATGGTGACATGCCAGAGCTACAAATTACATCTTTAAAAGAAATAGATAAACCAAATGATGAATATGTATATCCACCAGATGAATCCTATGTTCCAACAGTATAATATTAATCCACCAACGAAATTGTGGTTTTCGACGGTGGATTAATTTTGTTACTTATAACTTTATCTTTCTAATATTGCCTTTACTACTCCTTTATCTATTAATGTGCTAAATATATTTTTTAGAATAATAAGTATTATTGGCCCTAAAACCATTCCCCAAACTCCTATAAATTTAAATCCTGTATACATTGCAATTAGAGTAAATATTGGATGAATTCCTAATTTATTACTTACTAATTTAGGTTCTAAAAACTGTCTTACAACAGACATTATTCCCCATAATACTAAAAGACCTACTGCAAGTTCTATATTTCCATCTGCTGCACTTATTACTGCCCAAGGTAGCATTATCGTTCCAGAGCCTAAAATTGGTAGTGCATCTACAAATGCAATTCCTAAGGCTATTAATAACGGATAACTTATTTTTATTCCTATAATATTTAATACATAAAATCCTATTAAAGAAATAACAAAAGAAACTAATACCAATATAAATTCAGCTTTTAAATAATTTCCAACTGAGCTTATTATTTCATGTATATGGCTACCTAGCTTTTTTACCCATTTGGCTGGTAGGTGATGCTCCATTTCATCTATCATATATACTTTGTCTACACACATAAAATATAACGCCACTAATGTTATAGAGGTATAAATTGCAATTGTTGGAATTTGCATTAAAAAATCTAAAAGTTTTGATAAACTATTTTTTACCCATGTTGTTATATTATTAAAAAAATCGTCGTTTGAAGTCTCTATTACTTTTTCTACCTGTTCTGGCAAATGTAATCTCTTTATATCAAATTGCGAACTAATATTTTCTATTTGAGTATATGCTTTATCAATATAAGTATTTAATCCTTGCATTAAATTAGATGCCTCAGAAACTAATGTTGATATTCCCCAAACAAGTAGACCTGTAATTATCGAAATTGCAATTAAAAATATTATTATACTACTCGTCCTTCTTTTAAAGCCAAATTTCTTCATAAAAAATTTTATTGGATGTTCTAATGTTAATGCTATAATAAATGCTACTAGAAATGGCATGTAAAAAACACTAAGTTTAAACAAAAGTATTAAAACAACAACACTTATAGCAATTATTCCTATTCTTTTTATTACTTTTGTAAAATAACCCAACTCTACAACCATTTCTTCCTCCTATATTTATTATATGTATATTTGTGTTATTTATGACTCGCTTTAATTATTATTTTTAGAAGAGGGATTTTAGGAACGTCCCCCAAATCCCGAAGAACGCCAAAATCCCAAGGAACGTCCCAAAATCCCAGTTATTAAAAAAGAGAATTTCCAATTATGAAAATTCTCTTTTAAATATAGTTAACTTATAAACTTTACCTAATCCAATGCATCAGACATATTTTTGTAAAATTATTCTGCATTTTTATTTTTATTTGTACAACAAATATCTTCTAATGTAGCACATACTCCCTCTGAATTAATTTCTTTATTTTTAGCTAAATCTCCTAATGTAATCATTCCTATAACCTTATTATTATCAACTATAGGAATTCTTCTAATTTTATTCTCTGCCATTTTATTTTCTACATTTTTAATGTCATCATCTAAAGTACAGCTATAAACATTACAAGTCATTATATCGCTAACTTTAGTTGTATTACAATCTTTATTAGATGCTATACATCTTAAAGTTATATCTCTATCTGTTACTAACCCTACTAAATTTTTTCCTTCATCACAAACTGGAATACATCCTACATGTTTTTCATTCATAATTTTAGCGCATTCTGTAACAGTAGAGTTTGGCAAGCAATAGTAAATATTATTACACATACAATCTTTAACTTTCATTTAATATACCTTCCTTGCTCTAAGTTTAAACAAATAAGTTACTGGTATACTATTATGATGTCCTTTTATAAAAAAATAATTCTTACATTTTTAGCCATTTTTAAAAATCAACATATGGACTATATCTTCTCATTCCTCTATTTAAATACATATTTTTATTTTGGATTTCTGATTGTCTTTCTGCTACTTTTTCTTTTATTATTAGAATTTTTAATAAATCAATTATAAGGTTTTTCATGTCTTTTGTATTTTCTTTTATTTTTAGTTCTTTATAAAGATTTTGGACTATTTCATCAAAATTATTTTGACAAGTTTGTATGTCTATTTGTTTTATTTTTTCACTTAAATCTTTATAAATATCAGGGTAATTTTTCTCTAAATCATACGAAAAATTATCGTAATCATAATTACAATATGTATTCTCCTGATTTATATTATATCCCAAAACCGTACTCATATATTCTTCATAATTTTTATCGTACATTTTTATAACCTCCTTATTTTATTTTATAAAAAAAAGACACTTGATGTGCCTCTTTTTCTTATAATTCATTAACTAATTTTTTAAACTGATTTCCTCTATCTGCAAAGTTTTTGAACATATCAAAACTTGCACTAGCAGGTGAAAATAATACAACTTGATTTTCTTTTGCAACTTGTTTTGCTGCTTTTACAGCATCTCCTAATGTTTGACAAAAACAAATTGGAAGTTCTACTCCTTGTTTTTCTATTTCTTTTGTAGTCGCATCTAGTATTTTCTTAGCTGTATTGCCAATTAAAACTAATGCTTTTACTTTTTTTACAATGTATTTTCCTAAAATATCATAGTCTAAATTTTTATCATATCCACCAGCAATTAAAACTATTTCCTCATCATATGCATTTAAACCTGCAATTGTACGTGATGGGCTTGAACTTGCAGAATCATTGTACCATTTTACTCCATTAATTTCTCTTACAAATTCTAACCTGTGTTCTACTGCATTAAATTCTTTTATTGCTTCTACAGCTGTTTTCTCATCTACTAATTCTCTTGTTGCTGCAAGTGCCGCACAAATGTTTTCAAAATTATGAGTTCCTCTTAGTTTAATCTCTTTGACATTTAAAATATGCTTTCTTAATTTGTTTTCACATTCTTTTATGATATTTCCATCAACTATATATCCATCATTTAATTTTTCTTTACTACTAAAATATATTACCTTAGAATCTGCTTCTGGCTTACATTTTCTTGTAATTTCATTATCATAGTTTAGTATTAGTGTATCATCTTGTGTTTGATATTTAAATATTGTTTTCTTAGCCTCTATATATTCTTCATATGAACTATGTATGTTCAAATGATTTGGTGTTATATTTGTAATTACAGAAATATTTGGGCTTACTTCCATTTCCATTAATTGAAAACTACTTAATTCTAAAACAACTATATCATCTGGTAAGATTTCTGAAAGCTTTGTAAATAAAGGTGTACCAATATTTCCACCAAGATAAGTATTATATCCTGCATGTTTTAATATCGCATATATTAAACTTGTAGTAGTTGTTTTACCTTCACTTCCAGTAACACCAATTATTTTACAAGGACACATCTTCATAAGCATTTCTATCTCTGTAGTAACTATTGCCCCTTTTTCTTCTTCAGCTCTTAACTCTGGTCTTGTAGGTAAACAACTTGGTGATCTAAATATTAAATTAAATCCATTTAAATTTTTTAAATTGTCTTTTCCTAAAAAATATGGAATAGCATGTGATGTTAATTTATTTACTATTTCTCCAGGAAGTTCATCAATTGTTCTATCGTCAAAAACTGTTACATTAGCTTTTTTGTCATATAAATAATCTAATAAAGGAATATTGCTTACTCCTAACCCAATAATTGCTACTTTTTTATGATATATATAATTTTCAAATTCTTGTAATTTTTCGTTTATGTAATCCACTATAATACACCTCTCCACAGGGATTTAGGGACGTTCCTTTTTTCCCTATTAATTTTTTATTATTATTTTTTTATATATTCCATTATTTTATTTGCTTCATCTTCTATTGTTTTACATTCTGTTACATCTAAAACTTTTGTAATTGGATGAATTTTATAATAACCTGATTGTTTTTGAAGTTCATCTCTTTTTTGTATATGTTCTTTTAATTCATCAACTGTTATTTCCCCTTCGTATTGGTTCATTTTTCTTCTAACTCTTTCATCTATATCTGCAATAAGAAGAAAATGATAATCAATTTTTGGATACATATTTACTATGTCTCTTGAAGATAATATAACATTATATTTTTGTTTTAAATTTTCTACTATATTTCTTCCGAAGTCATATAATTTATCATTATTTGCATAACTACTAATTTTAGAAGTAGCTATAGAAGTTTCTAATGATTGTAAATCTTTTTCGTTAATTTTTTTGTCGTGAATATATACAACACTTTCTCTATCTTCTATCTCTATTCTTAACTTAAGTTTATCCATTATGTTTTTTATGTTTAAACCACTTAATTTATTATTGTCCTCTTTAACATTTATTAATCCTGTTTTTAATATACCATATGTAATTGCCCTGTATATGTTTCCACCATGCAACAAAACAGAATTTGGTATCTCATCTAATAATTTTTTACAAACAGAAGTCTTTCCTGTTCCTACATAACCTTCAATTCCAACAACTATATTTTCCATAATATTCCTCCTATATTTAGCTTTCGTAATTATATAACAATATGTTTATTTTTTCAAATAATTTAAATTTTCATTAAAAGAAGTGTATTTTGCGTATACATTGCATAATATTATATACTTAATTTATGTATATTTTTATTTTTTATGTAGAAACTAAGTATATATTTATTGGTAATACCAATAATAACTGTGGCACTAAATTAATGACCACAATCTATTATGGAGGTGCTTAAATAATGGCTAAAAATAAAGAAAAGAAAAATAAGAAACAAGGAAATAATGCTGAAAAGCATAAACCTGTTAATAACGAAACTTTAAACGAACAAAAATAAGTGATTATAGGGATTTAGGGACGTTTCTTAAATCCCTATTTTATTGGCTTAGCCAATATAAATATGACAAAAGAGAGGTACTTGTCTAATACAAGTCCTCTCTTTCACTGTAATGTTAGCCTCTATAAAATTCGTTATTTTTACAGAAAGATATACTTTGTATGCTTCTGCAAATATATGTACACTATTTTAACTTAGTCTTCCAAATATTTCTTCAAAAATTTACCAGTATAAGATCTATCATTTTTACAAATTTGTTCCGGTGTTCCAACAGCGACTATTTCTCCACCACCATCTCCACCTTCTGGTCCTAAATCTATTATATGGTCACAAGTTTTTATTAAATCCAAATTATGTTCGATTACTATTATAGTATTTCCAGTATCTACAAGTCTTTGCAATATATCAACTAATCTATGAACATCTGCTATATGAAGACCTGTTGTTGGTTCGTCTAAAATGTATAATGTTTTCCCTGTTGCTCTTTTAGATAATTCAGTAGCTAGTTTAACTCTTTGTGCTTCTCCTCCTGATAAAGTTGTAGATGGTTGTCCTAGTTTTATATAACCAAGGCCTACATCATATAATGTTTGAATTTTTTGTTTTATTTTTGGAATATTGTTAAAGAAATCCAAAGCTTCTTCTACAGTCATGTCTAACACATCTGCAATAGTTTTACCTTTATATTTTACCTCTAATGTTTCATGATTATATCTTTTACCTTTACATACTTCACATGGTACATAAATATCTGGTAGGAAATGCATTTCGATTTTTATTAAGCCATCACCATTACAAGCTTCACACCTACCTCCTTGCACATTAAAGCTAAATCTACCTTTTTGATAGCCACGCAATTTTGCCTCATTAGTATTGGCAAAAATCTCTCTTATTGTATCAAACACGCCTGTATATGTCGCTGGATTCGACCTTGGTGTTCTACCGATTGGTGATTGATCTATATTTATTATTTTATCTATTTTATCAATTCCAACTACTTCTTTACATTTACCTGGTTTTTCATTAGAACCATTTAATTGTTTTGTAATTGTTTTATATAGTATTTCATTTACTAATGTACTCTTTCCAGAACCAGAAACACCTGTTACACAGTTAAATACTCCTAGTGGAAATTTAACACTTATATTTTTTAAATTATGTTCTGTTGCACCCTTAACTTCTATTGCTTTTCCTTTTACTGTTTTTCTTCTCTTTTTTGGTACAGGAATATTTTTTCTTCCACTTAAATATTGGCCAGTTATAGAATTTTCTACTTTTTTAATTTCTTCTGCTGTTCCCTGTGCCATTACATTACCACCATGTACACCAGCACCTGGACCTATATCGATTATTTGATCTGCTGCATACATAGTATCTTCATCATGTTCTACAACAAGAAGTGTATTTCCTAAATCCCTTAATTTTTTTAGAGTCGCTAATAATTTATCATTATCCCTTTGATGTAAACCAATACTAGGCTCATCTAAAATATAAAGTACACCTGTTAAACCTGAACCTATCTGAGTAGCTAAACGTATACGTTGCGATTCTCCTCCTGATAGAGAACCCGCTGATCTTGATAATGTTAAATATTCCAACCCAACATCTATTAGGAAATTTAATCTCTTATCAATTTCCTTAAAAATCTGTTCCCCTATTAATTTTTCTTGGTTAGTTAATTCTAGACTTTTTAAATAATCCCTAATTTTATTTATAGGCATATCTGTTAATTCATTAATATTTTTATCTCCAACTTTTATAGAAAGAATTTCTTTTCTTAATCTTGCACCATGGCAAGCATGACAAGGACTTTCACTCATATACATTTCATAAAATTCTCTCATGCCTTGTGATTTTGTTTCATTATGTCTTCTTTCTAATGTCGGGATAACACCTTCAAATGGTGCACTAAATTTTCTTATTCCAAAAGGAGATTCATGTTCAAAATCAATGCATTCATCTCCAGTTCCATATAATATCTTATCCAAGAAATCTCTTGGTAATTTTTTTATTGGAACTTTTATATCTACACCATAATGTTTACCAATGGTTTCAAAATACATTTTAGCCATTGTTTCTCCTTTTTTCATTGTACTAGATCCAAAAGCTTTAACACCATCATATAAAGTCTTATTTTTATCTGGTATAATTAAATCTTCATCCATTTTCAATAAATAACCAATGCCTGTACATTCTGGGCAAGCTCCTTGTGGATTATTAAATGAAAACATTCTAGGTGTTAATTCTGGGAAGCTAAAACCACAATCTGGACAAGCATAATTTTGACTATATAAAGTTTCTCCATTGCCAGGAACATCTATTGTAACTATATTATCTGCGTGTTTTAAAGCAATCTCTACAGATTCTGTTAATCTACTTCTTATGTCTGGTTTAATTACAAGTCTATCAACAATTAAATCTATATTATGTTTTTTCTTTCTATCTATTTTAATATCATCTGATAGCTCTATATTTTCACCATCTATTCTTGCTCTTATAAACCCTTCTTTTAATAAGTCTTGAATTAATTTTGTATACTCACCTTTTCTTCCACGAATTATTGGAGCTATAACTTGAATTTTAGTTCCTTCTTCTAATTTCATTATATTATCTATAATTTGGTCTATTGTTTGCTTTTCAATTTTCTTGCCACAAATTGGACAATATGGCACACCAATTCTTGCATATAATAAACGAATATAATCGTAAATTTCTGTTACAGTTCCAACTGTTGACCTAGGATTCTTTGATGTTGTTTTTTGATCTATAGATATTGCAGGTGACAAACCTTCTATTGATTCTACATCTGGCTTTTCCATTAAGCCTAAAAATTGCCTTGCATATGAAGAAAGGCTCTCTACATACCTTCTTTGTCCTTCTGCATATAATGTATCAAAAGCCAATGATGACTTTCCTGAACCGGAAAGACCTGTTACAACTACTAATTTATCTCTTGGTATTTCCAAATTTATATTTTTTAAATTATGTTCTTTTGCTCCTTTTATAATTATTTTATCATTCATAAAATGCCCCCAATAAATTTAGTTTGCATACTTAATCGGGAAAAAAGGAACGTCCCCTACTCCCGATTGCTTACTCATTATATTATATTTAATTTATAAAAACAATAGTTTGGTAATAATTTCAAAGTAATTATCCCCCGGCTTAGCCGGGGGCTTTTTACTTATAACGCCTAAAAGG
>OLSE01001484.1_pt1 | contig 18237 bp, 15 predicted proteins | sample 1673191 | NCBI WGS metagenome assembly OLSE01 (sample SAMEA3136764, study PRJEB25190) | human gut metagenome | biome: human gut; feature: human-associated habitat; material: faeces | place: Austria | collected 2013
ACGATGAACCCCTTGCAATCGAGCTACTGGAAAGCTATGTCAAGAAAACGCCTTTTCTACAATTGGAGGCTTCGTTTACCTCGGCTGTTCAAGCGATCGAAAGAATCTCGAAAGGAGATATAGATTTGATATTTCTCGATATACAAATGCCCGAGCTGGACGGTATGGAATTTTCCCGCATGATAGAAGGGAAAAGCCGTGTCATTTTCACTACGGCATTCGGACAATATGCCGTAGACAGTTATAAAGTCAACGCCGTCGATTATTTGTTGAAACCTTTTGCCTACACCGATTTCCTGAAAGCGGCACAAAAAGCGTTGCAATGGTTCGAATTATCGTCCGGGACGGGTGAAATGCATTCCCCAGACAAATCATATATCTTTGTAAAAAGCGATTATAAACTTAAACAGATTCCCCTCGATAAAGTACTCTATATCGAAGGGCTGAAAGATTATGTAAAAATTTACCTCGAAGACGAACCGCACCCCATTCTTTCCCTGCTTAGCTTGAAATCCCTCGAAGAGATGTTACCCGATAGTCGGTTCATTCGGGTGCACCGGTCGTTCATCGTGCAGGGCTGTAAAATCAAAATGATCGATCGCAACCGAATCGTATTTGGCAAAGAATACATTCCTATCTCAGATACTTACAAAGATTCTTTCGCCGAATTTATCTCCCGCCACACTCCGCTATCCAACAAATAGAACGAGAGACATAAGTCTTGTTCGACCCATGCCTCTCGCTCGTTACTTAAATTTATTTCAGTTTTAGGAAGCATCATAAATCCTGCGCAGAAAGGAACCCAACTGTCCGACACACAACCCGCAAGCCACAGACAATCCCATGTAAGCCAACCAAGTGTGTGCACAAGTCCAACAAGGATTGTAAATCATTTCTTTGGCAAATATCAAGCATAGAACCGTACAAATTGCAATAACAAGTACCGAAACGACAAATGAAATTTTGGCTTCTATGCTCCATCGCTTGCGAGGCAGTCTATTCAACACCCTACGCGTGAACCACTTATCTGTCCGAAGTTCCAACGAATGATCGCCGAAAAACTCCCGCCACTGATTGTCATTCCATTCATTCATATCCGTTTTTCTTTAAATATTCACCCAATTTTTGTTTTGCACGAAATAAATGCGACTTTACCGTACCTTCCGATATACTCATAATCTCTGCTATCTTTGCCACGGCAAGATCCTCGACGAAGAATAAAGTTATCGCCGTTCGCTCCTCGGGGCGTAAAATAGACAAAGCTCGCGATACATCGATATTCCGGTCCACACACTCAGGAGGTTGCTCCAACAGATTGGCCGCCTCGTCCACAGAAGCATCTTCCCATTCCCGGCTCTTTCGTAACTCATCGTAAAACACATTGTAAGCTACTCGATAAATCCATGTCGAAAAAGAAGACAAGCCTTTATAACTACGCAAATTATAATAAACTTTGATAAAAGTCTCCTGCGCCAAATCATCGCTGAGCACTGGATCTCCACCGGTAAGATTCAGGAAAAAGCGTTTCAATCGCACCTGATACTTATCGACAAGGCAGGCAAAAGCCCGCCGATCGTCGAACAAAGCACAACGAGTCACCCACGCTATATCCTCGTTCTTATTCATCGCTCCGGCCTACTCGATTTCGGTAGTTTGCTCATCGGTATCACGAACTTCCTTTCGCGATTCTACCCGATAAAGAATCAGTTTCCCTATACCTATCAAAGTGAATATGGCCGCCAAACCAACCAAAAGAGCCCCGAAACCTTCGTCCAATTCATAAGCCCCACCTATACACCATATAAAAGACCCGATTCCGACAGCCGTACAAACAAGACCTTGATTCAGAGTGGAAAATTTACTGGGTCGCTTCGACTCCGGTTCGTCGAAAAAGCCTTCGGGTAATTCTCGACCCGACTCTATCGCTTTTTCCATCACCCGATAGCGGGATTGTACTTTTTTATTACGATAATAAATATAGAAAAAGACAATTAAAAAAGCGATAAGAAAAGGTGAAACAATAGCAAAAAGAGGAACCAAAGAGTCTATTATATCCTCGGCATCCGGCTCATCTTGAAAGAGCGTTCTATCCCGTTCAAATTCGAGTTCCTTCATACGTATTTGAAAAGCCTCGCTCGGAGTCATACCGTTAAGTGTATCGGCTGCTACGACCGCTTCTTGTTGTGCCACAGGGCCATTCGATTTCAGAGGAGCTGTTGCCTCGGTTGCTGTTACGGCTCCTGTCCACGATACGATAGACAAAAGCATCATCATAAACATCTTTTTCATATTCTCTTCTATTTTAATTTTATAGGTTATTTATAGTCGTTCTCTTTCCGGAAATTCAATCATTAGACGTAACCAACCACTCGTTTGGTTGCAGAAACCTTGAATTTTTTTTCAAAAATAGTCTAAATGAAGGAACGGCACACATTATCTGCATGAAAATGAGATTAAAGAATGTTCTCTCTTTCTGTTGCTCCCGTATCATTGCAAAATGGAATATCGACGACATAAAAGAGATGAAACTAATCGACAGAAAGATTCATTAAAAGAAGGCAAAGGAATTACCCAAAAGGGAAGTACATATTTTATAAGCGAACTTATAAAATACCTTGCATAAAGAAAATCGAAACAAAACGGACAACAAGCGGGTAAAAAAAGTAATTTTGCATACCTAAACTAAACAAAGGATTCATGAAACAAAAAGAAATCAATAAAGTCGAAATACGCAATCTTCAAAAAGAAGATTACGACCAACTGGCTAGCTCTTTCACCCGTGTCTATGCCGACGGTAGCGACGTATTTTGGACTCCTGAACAAATCGACAAACTCATTCGCATATTCCCCGAAGGACAAATCGTCACGGTTGTCGATGATAAAATCGTGGGCTGTGCCCTCTCTATCATCGTAAACTATAACGATGTAAAGAACGACCACACCTATGCCCAAGTCACAGGAAACGAAACATTCGACACTCACACGCGGAAGGGGAATATCCTGTATGGTATCGAAGTGTTCATACACCCCGATTATCGGGGTCTACGTCTCGCCCGACGTATGTACGAATATCGCAAAGAGTTATGTGAAAAGCTCAATCTGAAAGCGATCATGTTCGGCGGACGTTTGCCGAATTACCACAAATACGCCGACCGAATGCGCCCCAAAGAATACATCGACAAGGTGCGTCAACGCGAGATATTCGACCCGGTGCTATTGTTCCAACTCTCCAACGATTTCCACGTCCGTAAGGTAATGCGAAACTATTTGCCCAACGACGAGGAATCGAAACACTTCGCCTGTCTGCTCCAATGGGACAACATCTACTATCAAGAGCCTACCGAAGAATATATATCTCCTAAGACCACCGTGCGGGTAGGCCTCGTACAATGGCAAATGCGTAGTTACAAAACACTCGACGATCTTTTCGAGCAAGTGGAATTTTTCGTCGATTCCGTAAGCGGTTATCAAAGCGACTTCGTCCTCTTTCCAGAGTATTTCAACGCCCCGCTCATGGCTCGGTTCAACGATGCAAGCGAGTCTCAGGCTATCAGAGGATTAGCCCGATATACCGACGAAATACGAGAACGTTTCATCAATCTTGCAATTCGGTACAACATCAACATCATTACAGGAAGTATGCCGCTGATTAAAGAAGACGGACTGCTCTCCAACGTAGGTTTCTTATGCCGTCGAGACGGTACTTACGAAATGTATGAAAAACTACATGTCACCCCCGACGAAATGAAATGCTGGGGATTGAGCGGCGGTAAAGCCATTCGGACTTTCGAGACCGACTGCGCCAAAATCGGAGTCTTGATTTGTTACGATGTCGAGTTCCCCGAACTCTCCCGAATCATGGCCAGCGAAGGTATGCAAATATTGTTCGTTCCGTTCCTCACCGATACCCAAAACGCCTATTCCCGTGTAAGAGTCTGCGCACATGCCCGTGCCATCGAGAACGAATGCTTCGTAGTCATAGCCGGTAGCGTAGGCAACCTGCCCAAAGTACACAACATGGATATTCAATATGCCCAGTCGGGAGTTTTTACCCCCTGTGATTTCGCATTCCCGACAGACGGACGCAGAGCCGAGGCTACCCCGAACACCGAAATGATTCTTATCTCGGACGTCGATTTGGATCTTTTGAACGAATTGCACACCTACGGTAGCGTGCGCAACCTCAAAGATCGCCGCAACGATCTCTATGAAGTGAGAATGAAGAAATAACAGAAACGAAAAACGGTCTCTTGAATGTTCAAGAGACCGTTTTCATCGAGCGGCAAACGAGACTCGAACTCGCGACCCTCAGCTTGGGAAGCTGATGCTCTACCAACTGAGCTACTACCGCAGTTTTTCATTTCTTATTACGGGGACAAATGTAGAAGTTTTTTTTCTACTTTACAAATTATTGCCGTATTTTTACCACATAGAAAAATCATAAAAACGATATGGTAAAAATTGGTTTGTTGTCCGATACCCATGCTTGGTGGGACGACCGTTACGAAAAATATTTTGCCGAATGTGACGAAATCTGGCATGCCGGAGATATAGGCTCAGTCCAAGTCGCCGACCGGTTCGAAGCCTTGAAACCATTTCGGGCGGTATACGGGAACATCGACGGTCAAGAGTTACGGATTCGCTATCCTCAGCACCAACGTTTCAGCATCGAAAATACCGATATATGGATAACACACATAGGGGGCTATCCGGGCCGATATGCACGCGAAGTGACCCCGGAAATATACATACACCCTCCCCAATTATTCATATCGGGTCACTCGCATATCTTGAAAGTTCTTTATGACAAAACCCTACACTGTCTGCACATCAATCCGGGAGCCGCAGGAATGTACGGATTCCACAAAAAACGTACATTGGTACGCTTCGCCATCGATAAGGGAGAATTTAAGGATTTGGAAGTTATCGAACTAGCTGATAATCGATAAGTACAAAAATCAAATATTCAACTCCTGACGAACGGTTTCGATAAATTCCCAAAATACCGAAGCGAAAGGTTCGATAATAGAGCGTTTCGGTTCACCCGATGGAATGAGCGCATGCAATCCACCCTTGAAACAACGCACATCTATGCGGGTTCCCATCTCTATGGGCTCTCCGTCGAGGTGTATCGCACCGGGCTTTTCCCTCTTAATCGTGAGCGATTCGGTCGTGAAGCTCTTGATATTGGAATCTTGATCGATATGTTTGGTAAATAGCAAAAGAGCCAATGCTGCCGTATCGAACGGGGTAAAGGGCATAAGCACCGTGACATCGATTTTCCCGTCCTGCATGCTGGCATGAGGGGCTATATAAGCATTATTACCATATTGCGAGGCATTGCCGCAGGCAATCAAGAAAGCCTTTTCGGTCACCGTTCCGTCAGGCATTTCGATTTGATAAGTTTCCGATTTATATTTGAGATACTCCGTAAGAGCCTTAGCCACATACGACAATTTTCCTCGGCGTTTTCCTTGTGCGAATTTCAAGCTCACCAATGCATCGAAGCCGACCCCGCAAGTGCAGAAAAAAGGGCGATCGTTTGCCGTACAATAATCCAAATCCACGATCTGCCCGTCGTTGATAATTTCGAGAGCTTTTCGCACGTCCATCGATATACCCAAATGGCGGGCAAGCCCATTGCCCGAACCTACCGGAACAATAGCCAATGCCGTGGAAGTATCGATAAGCTCCCGGGCTATTTCGTTGCAAGTTCCGTCTCCGCCTACGGACAGCACGATGTCCACACTTTCGTCCACGGCCCGGCGAGTCAATTCGGCTCCATGCCCCGCATACTGTGTAAAAACACATTCCACCCGATATTTCGAAGGGTCTATTACCTCCCTTATCAGAGCAGGGATTTCTTCCTTATCTTTTGTTCCCGATATAGGATTTATAATAGCTAAGAGTCTTTTCGGTGCAGACATAGAATTTTCTGTTTTCGAAAAAGCATAGGCAAAACCCGTGAATGGACTGAATACAAGACATTCGAACAATCCCGATTCATCGAAACTTAACGGCCCGATTGCCATAGCGGGTGACAAAGGTACGAATTTTTTGATTTATTCGACGGCGTCGATTTTCATTGCGCCGTTTTCATCGACTATTTTCACGATTCGGCGCCCTTCCGTGCCCATGTCGACGAAGTCCACCCGGTAGCGTCCGTCGCCCAGCGAGGCTACCTCTCTTATCTCCGACACGTCGTCCGGCCCGTCCTGCGCACCGGTGCGGAAGAGCCATACCGCATACCCTTCGCCGTCGTAGCCGTAATCGGCCCGCAGTTTTCGGAGCAGACGCTGCGTACAGCATTTTTCCAGAATCGGGCCGCACGCGGCATTCCCGAAGACGCAGTTCGTATAGAAATGCCGGATGAAGCGCTCGGCTTCGTTCGCGGCGGGGACGGTCGTTTGCGGTGTTTCGCCGGCCGGCAGGTTCCGTGCCGACAGGGGCGGCAGGGCGCTGCCGGCACAGAGCGCGAATAGCAGCGGGAGGATTCTTTTCATGTCCGGTTCGGTTTCGGTTCGGTTAGAACGGCAGTCCCAGCGAGGCCGACCACCACAGACCGCCCTTGCTCGGCGCGTAGAACGACAGCCGCAGCGTCGAGGTGGCCGACGCGGGCTGGCGGAAAACGTTGAAGTCGACGTAGAGGTCGCCGCCGAAGGAGTGGATGCGCCGCGTCTCGGTACGTCCTTTCCGGTAGTCGAAGGCGTCGAACTGCCCGTAGTCGGCGCCGAGGTTCAGCCGGATGCGCTTGAAGTAGAGCACCGAGGGGATGCCCCCTTCGGGATACCACACGGGCAGCTGGTAGTCGAGCGACGCGGCGAAGTAGTTGCGGCTGTTGATGTCGTTCGAGTCGAAGCCGCGCGGGATCAGCCGTGCCGACTTGTCGGAAAGGAACGACTCGCCCGCCGGGTTTTTGAACCCGCCGATCGAGGTCTGGTAGGTGGCGGCCGCCGTCAGCGAGTTGTGCGGCGCGAAGCCCGGCGTGTAGAGCTTGCCGTAGACCGAGATAAGGTCGCTGAAATGGTCGTTGGTGGGGTTGAGCGCATAGGAAGCGCTCAGCACGTAGCCGCGCGGTGTTATGAAGTCGCGGTGGGCGAGCTGCACGGAGTTCGAATAGCCGATGCCGAAGGTGAGCTTGTGCAGCCCTTCGCGGTAGCCGATGTGCTGGAGATTGGTGAAGCTGTGCGTCGCCTCGTCGTAGGTGAGTTTCCCGACGTTGGCCACCAGCCCGTTCGAAAAGTTCCATGCGGCCGTGAGGCTCAGCATGCGGGTGCGGTAACCGGCGGCGAAGACCAGCGGCAGCGTGGCGCCCGCCGAGAGCGAGTAGTATTTGTCCGGGATAGGCTGCGGCTGGGCCTGTCCCGCCGCATAGATCACCTGATTGCCGCCGTAGGTGCCGGCTACTTCCAGTTCGACGCCCAGCCCGTTGTAACGCAGGCTGCCCTTGACGACCGACCCTTCGGCGTGGTTCCATGCATAGGCGAGGTAGCTCTCGGCCGACGAGAGGAGGTTTTGCGAGATGAGCGTCACGCCCAGCTGCACGTCGATGTCGTGTTCGTCGATGATCTTGAAGGGGTTGACGGCCACGGGCATCCAGCTGTGCACCTTGAACAGGTGCAGCGGCCGCGAGTAGCGGCGCGCGCGGTGGCGTGCGGCCGACGAGACGGAGTCGGCCGCCGTGAAACGCACCGTGTCGAGATTCGCCACGGGCCATTTGCGGCGCGGCGGATTGACGACGTTGCGCGGCAGGCGCGACGGCCGCACGGGGCGTAGCGTGTCGATCGGCTGCCGTGCGGCGTGGTAGCCTTCGGCGTCGTAGGTGGTCATCAGCACGTTGCCCTCGCCGTCGGCCGACGGCGAGAACGAGCCGTAGGTCGAGGTCGAGAGCCGGTACTGGCGCCCCGTGGCCAGGTCGTAGCAATGCACCTCGTCGTAGCCCGAAGCGATCGATCCGAAATAGAGCCGCCCGTCGCGGGCCGTGAGGTCGCTCAGCGTGATGTAGGCCCCTTCGGTCAGATGAGTGGCCGTCCCGTCGGGTTCGATGCGGCCGAGCCACATGCCCGAATCGTCGGTGGCCAGGAAGTAGAGCCGCGCGGTGCGGTCGTCCCACGCCAGTCCGTGCAGTTCGGTCTGCGCCGGAGCCTCCCAGTGTTGCACACCCGCCTCGCCCGTGACGGCGAAACGCCCGTCGGGCGAGTATTCGACCCATGCCAGCCCGCGGTCGGTCGGCGTGGGGTAGAGCGCATGGCGCCGCCCGCGCACGGCTTTGGGCTTGCCGCGGTCGAGATCCATGTAGCAGAGCTGCGAGTTGACCCGCTGCTCGAAGAGCGTCGAACGCCGGTACTCCGTCCACCAGACCCGCCCGTCGGCGTAGGCCGGCCGCGTGGAGACGCTGCCCGTGTAGGCCACGGCGCGTTCGCGTCCCGACTCCGTGTCGATCGTAACGAAGCGCGTCGGGCGGTCGTAGTCGGTTTTGAGCGCGAGGACCCGCTGCGCGTCGATGGCCAGCGGAAAGGCATAGGTCGTGTAGCTCTCCACCGGCTCCGCCGAGAGATAGCGCGACGAATTGCGCCGGGCGGGCAGGGCGTTCCAGTAGTAGTTCAGCCCGTCGAACGTCTCGGCGAAGAGCGTACCCACGTCGGTGCGATAGAATTTTTTCAGCGCGATCGAGGTGGTGAAGATCATGTAGGGGTTGCGGGCCCCGTACCACGCCACCTTGTCCCAGATGTTCTCGCGGTAGCGCGTGTCGGCGTAGGCGGCGATCTGGTAGCCCAGGTGGTAGTGATCGGGCACGTTGGTGCGGTACGAGCCGCAGAACCAGCGGTCGATGTTGCGGCGGCTGCGCACGGCGTCGCCGAGGGCGCGGTACTCCATGGTGAACGACGGTTGCAGCGCACGGCCGAACGACGACATCTGCGTCTCCATCTGCACGGCGTCGCCTTCGATGAGCCAGATGGGCAGCAGCAGCAGCCCCACGGTCGAACCCTGCTGTCCGAGCACGTAGCTCAACCCCTTGATGACGCCGCGGTTGAGGTTGTTGTACTGCACGGCGTGGCGGTATTCGTGCGCCACGAGCTGCTTGTACCACGGCATCGAGTAGCTGTCGATCGCGGGCGAGGTGAGGAACTCCACGCGCTTGGGCAGCCACATCACCAGCCCGTTCGAGCGGAAGTTCTCGGGGTGCATGACGAACGGGATTTTCAACGGCCCGTGGCGGAATCCGTAGCCGATCGAGGGCCGTGCGGCCTCGATGAAATGGAGCGTGCGCCGTGCGATCGCGCCGGCCGTGTCGGGGAAGATGACCTGCACGTCGGGGGTGCGGATCGTCCGCCAGCGCAGCGAGGCGGCGTCGGCCCCCCAACTGTAATATTGCGCCCGCGCGACGGTCGCGGCGAGCAGCAGCGCTGCCACGAGCAGCGTATGTCGGATGGTGCGTGTCAACAGGTTTGTTTTTAAGTGGTTGTCCCGATTCGCCTTGCGGGGCTGCGGTCTGCGTCATGCGGACGAAGCGAATCTCCGTCGCCGGAGGTTGCGGGTGGTGCGATCCGGCGGATCGCACGGATTTTAGCCGGTGCGGTTCGGTTCGGGCCGGTCGTCTGGTTTGCGATCCGTGTCATCCTCCCGCCTTCTTGCAGCCGTAGCCCGCACGCAGCAGGATCTCGACGATGCGGTCGCGGTGGTCGCCCTGGACGATGATCTCGCCCTCCTTGACCGACCCGCCGACGCCGCAGCGCTGTTTGAGCATCCGCCCCAGCGCCTCCAAGTCGGCCGCCGTGCCGCGGAATCCCCGCACGAGCGTCACCACCCTGCCGGCACGCTGCTTGCGGTCGAGCCATACGCGCAGCGTCTGTTTGTCGGGCGGTAGGGTTTCGGGCTCTTCTACCTCGTCGGTGGTGTATCGGAAGTCGGGATCGGTCGAATAGACCATTCCCAACCGCGATTTCCAATCGTTAGCGTCGTGCTGTTTCATGTCGTTGAATTTCATTCGTCCATTTTTCGCCTCGGCATAGCTCGGACACCCGTTCGGCTCTGCACTCGACTTAACGAAATGGTTGGATTTCTTTCTTCCATTTCTCGCCTCGGCATAGCCCGAACTTCGTTCGGCTCTGCACTCGGCTTAACGAAATGGTTCGTTTTCAACAGTCGTTTTCTCGCCATGGCAAAGCTCGCGCAAGCGCGGCTCTGTCCATTTGGCTTAGCGAAAACGTTCGTTTTCGTCGGTTCGTTTCCGTTGTTCGGGGCGAGGCGTCGCGCCAGCCGCGCATAGCCGCTTCGCGGACTTCGACAATCCCTCCCCTCTGTCCCCGCCCTTTGAAAAGGGCGGGGCTTTTTCAGTGTCGGATCGGCCGAGTTGCATCGGTCCGTTTCCGCGGTTCGGGGCGTGTCATCGTCGTCCGCCGCGGGACCCGTTCTTCCACAGGCGGGATTCGCCGCCCTTCGGCCTTCCCTTCTCCGGTTTTGTCGGAAACGGTCGCGGGTTTGTCCTCTATCTCCGATCCGAACGTCTTTTCGGGCGGTTTTGTTTTGTGCAAAAGTAATAAAATATTATCTTTGGCCACAGTATGAGCCGAAAATTCGTTGATAAGCTGGGGCGGCTGAATCCGTTCGGTTCCCGGTGCAAAGAGTTGCCGAAGGCGCTGCCCGTCCATTCGTCGCAACGGTTGGTGCGGGTGTTCGTCGAGGGGTACGAGGACGTCGCCTTCTGGCGGGGCGTCTTCGACCGCTTCACCAACCCCTATCTGCGTTTCGAAATCTCCGTTCCTTCGCGTGAAGACCTGCCCAAGGGCAAGAAGGTGCTGCTCGGAATGATTCCGCAGGCGTCGGACGAACTGTTGCTGTGCGTCGATTCCGATTTCGACTACCTGTTTCATAACTCGACGGAACAGTCGCGCGAACTGCTCTCTTGCGACCGCATGTTCCACACCTACGCCTACGCCACGGAGAATTACCTCTGCTATGCGCCGTCGCTGCACAACGTCTGCGTGCGCGCCACGAAGAACGATACGCGCATCTTCGACTTCGAGCGGTTCATGGCCGACTACTCGCGCATCATCTATCCGCTCTTTCTGTGGTACGCCTACTCGGCGCAGCAGGAGTCGGAACACATCTTCACGCTGGCCGATTTCCGTGCGTCGGTGCGGCTCAACTTCCTCGAAATCGAACACAACGGGCTGCGGACGCTGGCGTGGCTGCGCCGCAACGTCGCACGCCGAGATCAGGCGTTGCGCGAACGCCATGCCGAGATGATCGAACCGAAACGCGCTTTCGCCGAAAAACTCTTCCGGCGGGGCGTGACGCCGGAGAACACCTATCTTTTCATGCACGGCCACACGCTCATGGACAATGTGGTGATCGTGCTGCTGAACACCGTCTGCGAGAAGTTGCGCGAACTGTCGATCGCCAAGATCACGGCCTCTTCGAAAAAGGGGGTGGCGCTCAAAAACGAGATGTCCAACTACACCAATTCGCTGCGGTCGATCCGCGACGTGCTGCTCGACAACGAAAACTATACCGATTGCTTCCTGTTCCGCCGTTTGCAGTGCGACATCGAACGGTATCTGCTGAGCGTATTGGGCGAGAAACGAATGCGCGAGGTCTTCGGCGACGCGATGATCGTCCGCCCCTGACGTGCGGATCGTTCCCGGCGGTCGTGACGGTCGTGCGGAGGGGTTATGCTCAGGGGGCCGTCTGTTGCCGGCCGCCTTTGCAGCGGCAGCCCGTCAGGTGGTCGTTCACGAACCCCGTGGCCTGCAAGAAGGCGTAGCAGATCGTCGATCCGAAGAATTTGAATCCTCTCTTTTTCATGTCCCGGCTCATTGCGTCCGATTCGGGCGAGGTGGCGGGAATCTGGCTCAGGCTCTTGAAATCGTTGACGATCGGCTGCCGGCCGGGAAAGAAGGAGAGCACGTATTCGTAAAAGCTGCCGAACTCTTTCTGAATTGCCCTGAATAGCTTGGCATTGTTGATTGCAGCGGTGATTTTCAATCGGTTGCGGACGATTCCGTCGAATCGCATCAGCCGGTCGACCTCTTCCGGCGTCATCTGCGCCACCCGCTCCGGATCGAAACGGTGGAAGGCCTTGCGGTATCCTTCGCGTTTGCGGAGAATCGTGATCCAGGACAGTCCCGCCTGCGCGCTTTCGAGCACCAGAAACTCGAACAGGATCCGGTCGTCGTCGACGGGTTTGCCCCACTCTTCGTCGTGGTACTTGACGTAGAGTTCGTCCGTACCGGCCCAGCCGCAGCGGGCGTTTATCAGATCGTTCATCGTAATTTTTTCTATTCTGAAACCTATGCAAGTCGCCGTTTGTTACAGCAGCGGTGCGAAGAGCCGTGCGATGCGGTCGCCCAGCCGGTAGTGCACCGAGCGGCGCCGCCACGCTTCGGGATCGATCGGAGTGCACGAGGCGAGGTCTTCGTCGAAGCGCCGGATCGCCTGCCGCACCGTCGCGGAATCGAGCAGCAGCGCCGTCGCCTCGGTGTTGTATTCCAGACTTCGGTAGTCGAAGTTGGCCGTGCCGACCGAGGCGACGCGCTCGTCGGCGATGAGCCGTTTGGCGTGGAGAAATCCGCCGCGGAAGCGGAAGATCTCGACTCCCGCACCGAGCAGTTCGCCCAGATAGGCGTCCGTGGCACGGCGGGCGAGCCACACGTCGCTGCGTGCGGGCAGCATCACCAGCACGCGGCACCCGCGCCGCACGGCGCGCAGCAACGCTTCGTAGAGCGCGGGCGGCGGCAGGAAATAGGGCGACGAGATGCGCAGCGTGTGCCGCGCCTCCTCGATGAGCTGCGCGAAGAGATCGGTCAGCGTCGTGCGCGAACGGTCTTCGCGCGTCCATGCGATTTGAAGCGGGGAGCAGGGCAGATCGTCCGCCGGCGCGGCCGCGTAAAGTCCCTCCGACAACGGTTCGCCGCCTTCCAGCGCCCAGTCGGCCGCGAAGAGCCGTTGCAGGTCGTCGACGGCTTCGCCCTCGATGCGCAGGTGTTCGTCGCGCCAGCGCCCCAGCGCGTCGCCGTCGAGGTAACGTTCGGCGATGTTGATACCGCCCACGAATCCCGTGCGGCCGTCGATGACGGCGATCTTGGAGTGGTTGCGCCGGTTGGCGCGCGGCGAGAACCATGGGAACCGCAGCGGCGCGTAGGCGCGCACCTCGATTCCTGCGCCGCGGAGCCGCCTCACGAACCGTTCGGAAAGTTTCCACGAACCGATGGCGTCGTAGAGCAGCCGCACCTCCACGCCGGCACGCGCCTTGCGGACGAGGATGTCGGCGATGGCGTGGCCGATGCGGTCGTCGGCGAAGATGTAGTAGGAGAGATGGATGTAGCGGCGGGCACCCTGCAAGGCGGAGATCAGCGCGGCGAAGGCTTCGCCGCCGTCGTGGAGCTGTTCCACGCGGTTGCGGTAGCGGACGCGCGTCGAACAGCCGTACCACAGCATCCGCTCGATGCCGGCCGCCGGCCGGCTGTCGGTGGGCGGCACGTCCCGCACGGGTTTGCGGTATCCCGCCAGCAGGTAGAACAGGCTGCCGCCGATCGGCAGAAGCACGATGGCCAGCAGCCATGCGATCGCTACTACGGGCGTCTGCTTCTGCCGCAGTACGGCTGCCGCCGAGGGGATTGCCAGCAAGAGATATGCGGTGAGGAAAAGATACATGATCAGGGTCGGTTTTTGGTTCGCGGCATACTCTGTGCCAAAAAATATTTGGAAATTAAGAAATTACTTTTTATCTTTGTGTAGAAAACAGGCTATATGGGGTTCTGATCGCAAGATTGGAATTCTTATTTTTTTGTTGTATTGAAAAACTTTAAAAGGGAGATATTTATTATGGCAAAGGAGATTATTTATCTGACGGCTGAGGGTTACAAAAAACTCAAAGACGATCTCGACCACATGAGGTCGGTCGAGCGTCCGGCGATCTCGGCAGCCATTGCCGAAGCGCGCGACAAGGGCGATTTGTCGGAGAACGCGGAGTACGACGCTGCCCGCGAAGCGCAGGGGCTGCTCGAAATGCGGATCGCCAAACTGGAAGAGACGATCGCCAACGCGCGTGTCATCGACGAATCGAAGATCGACAAGAGCAAGGTGCAGATTCTCTCGCGGGTGACGCTGTTGAACCATACCAACGGGAAGCAGATGTGCTACACGATCGTATCGGAAAACGAAGCGAACCTGCGCGAGGGCAAACTCGCCATCGGTACGCCCATTGCCAAGGCGCTTCTGGGCAAGAAGAAGGGCGATCGGGTGGACGTGGAGGTTCCCGCCGGTACGATCCACTTCGAAATTCTGGATATTTCGATCTGACGCTGCGGTTTTCCCGCCTTCTGCGGGGTCGTCCTTCGGGGCGGCCCCGTCGTTTTTGCGGCACGGGGAGGCGGCGGCGTGCGGCCGGCCGCAGAGCGTGCTGCGTCGGGTGCGGCGGACGGGCGATGCGGGGAGTGCCCTCTCCGCGGCGAAAGGCCCCGTAGCCCCGATACCGCGGACGCCGGGTCTGCGGCGCTCTGCGCGGGATTGCCCGACGGCCGGCGTTCTCCGCACCGCACGGAGGCGCGGAGGCTGAACGGGTACGAGGGTCGGCGTTGTTGTCATCGTTCGATTCGAATAGTTGTCCGGACGTGTGCGGTGCGTTAACCTTGTTGCGTTGCGACGGGCAGCCTGCCGGATCCGCTGCCTGTGGAAACGCAGCGGCGGCCCGTTACAGGTTGCGTTCGACGAAGGAGATCATCCGCTGGCGGATCTGCCGCGTGTAGTCGGGCTGCATCGAGTGGTTCTGGTCGGGGTAGATCATCAGATCGAACTCCTTGCCTGCGTCGGTCAGTGCGCGGATCATCTCCGCCGAGTTCTGGAAATGGACGTTGTCGTCGGCCGTGCCGTGGATCAGCAGCAGCCGCGTGCGGTCGTCGCGCAGCAGCGGCGCCAGCATGAGCGGTGCGTTTTCGTTGTACCCTGCGGGATTCTCCTGCGGCAGGCCGTTGTAGAGCTCGCTGTAAATCGTGTCGTAGTAACGCCACGAGGTGACGGGCGCCACGGCGACGGCCGCCTTGAACAGCCCGTCGCCTTTGCAGGCGCACGAAAGGGCCATGAAGCCGCCGTACGACCAGCCGTAGATGCCGATGCGCTCGGCGTCGATCCACGGCTGCGCGGCCATGTAGCGTGCCGTCGACAGCTGGTCTTCGACTTCGAGACGCCCCAGCTGGCCGTAGGTGCTCTTCTTGAACGCCTCGCCGCGGTAGCCCGTGCCGCGGCCGTCGGTAGCCACTACCACGTAGCCCCGCTGTGCCAGCACGTCTTCCCAGTCGAGTTTCCAGCGGTTCTGCACCGTCTGCGAGCCGGGCCCCGAATACTGCGTCAGCAGGCAGGGGTAGCGGCGTGCGGGATCGAACCCTGCGGGGCGGACGATGTAGCCGCCCAGCGTGTCGCCGCGTTCGGTCGTGAAGGTGAAGAACTCCTTGCGCGGCAGACGGATGCTGTCGGCCAGACGGCGCAGGGCGGCGTTGTCGGCCACGGTGCGCACGGTGCGTCCCCGGGCGTCGCAGATCTCCACCCGCCCCGGATCGTCGGCCGACGAGAAGGTCGAGATGTAGTAGCGCATTCCAGCGCTCGGAGCGATCGTATGGAACCCCTTGTCGGGCGTGAGCAGGCGTTTGTGCCGTCCCTTGTAGTCGACGGCGTAGAGGTTGCGTTCGAGCGGCGACCGCTCGGTCGAGGTGTAGTAGACCGCGCGGTCGTCGGCTCCGACGATGGCGGTCACCTCCCAGCGCCCTTCGGTGAGCGCCCGCAGCGGTTCGCCGGGCTCGCCGAGGTAGAGGTGCATCCAGCCCGTCGCCGTCTCCTGCATAATGAGGAAGCGGCGTCCGCCGTCGATCCAGCGGAACGAACGGTCGGTTTCGTGGGCCACATAGCGGGGCGAACGCTCGCGGTAGACCGTCTGCTGCTCCGCCTGCGGCGCCGTGAGCGCGTCGGCCGCCAGCCGGCGGAAGACGATCTGCTGCTGACGGCGGTCGCGGGTCTCGTACCACAACTCCCCGCGCGGCGTCCAGCCGATGCGGGGAATGTATTGCGTGGTGTCGGCGCCGGTGTCGACCTTCGTCGTGCGGCCCGTTTCGAGGTCGAAGACGTGGAGCGTCACCACCGAATTGGCGTCGCCCGCCTTGGGGTATTTGAAGTCGTAGGCGCGGTTGTAGAGCGCGCCGTCGTAGCGCATCATCTCGAAGAGCGGCACGCGCGACTCGTCGAAACGCAGGTAGGCGATGCGCCGCGAGTCGGGCGAGACGGCGAAGGCGCGCGTGAAGCCGAACTCCTCCTCGTAGACCCAGTCGGTCGTGCCGTTGATCGTCTCGTTCCAGCGGCCGTCGCGGGTGATCTGCCGCGTGCCCTGCCGTTCGATATTGTAGACATACAGGTTGTTGCGGCTCGAAAAGACGATGTTGCGGCCGTCGGGCGTGAAGACGGCGTCGCGCGGGGAGGGGATGCCGAGCAGAATCTCGCGCAGGCGCCGGCCGTCGTAGTAGAGGTAGCGCGTGGTGAACGAGTGGCGGTAGATCGGTTCGGCGCCGTCGGCCACGAGCACTCCGCCGTCCGGAGCGATCGCGTAGTCGGCTATGTCGAGCCTGCGGCTGCCGGCGTCGCACCACGTGCCGGTGGCGCGGTCGAGTGAATCGAGGGCCACGGCGCCCTCCTCCGCGGCTGCGGGCAGCAAGGCCGTGCCCGCGTCGTCGACGGCATAGCGGTGGCGGAAGATGTTGCCGTCGCGGATCGTGGTGTAGTGTTCGCCGTCGGCCGTGGGACGGATGCCCGCCAACTGTACCGGACGGAAGCGTCCGTCGGCGATGTCGTCGTAGTCGAACGCCTGTGCAGCGGCCGTCGAGCAGGCCAGCAGCGCAAGGAAAAGGTTCGGTAATTTCGATATTCGCATGTCGTATTCTCTTTTTTTGTTCGGCGTACCCGCGGACGGGCGTCCGGTCTGCGAACGCCGCCGTGCGCGCCGTTATTGTTCGCGTAGCAGGCTGTCGATCGCCTCGGTGATCGTGCGGTCGCTCTCGGCGGGGGTATAGCCGCAGAAGGCGTGGCGCACGCGCCGTTCGGCGTCGACGAGCGTCCAGTCGGGCGCCTGCCGGCCCACGATGTCGTAGGGTTTCTTGGCTTGGTTCCGCAGCTTGCGTTTGCGCAGCATGTAGCCGTCGGGGTAATACGCTTCCAGCCGGAGCGGCGCTTGCGGCTCGTAGTCGATGCGCACGTCGAAGACCGAGTCGACGGTGATCTGGTGCGTCTGTTCGCGCCGCAGTTTGCGGGGCATCCGCTCGCTGTCGAAGACGATTTCGTAGGCCGAGTGCTCCGCTTCGAGAAACAGTTCGCGCGGCGGGCGGTTGTAGTAGGGGCGGCCCCAGAATTCGACTACGCAGTCTCGATCGATGTCCAGGCGCAGGCGGTATCCGTCGCCGCAGGGGGTGAACTCGGTGCGGATCGGATCGGAGGTGGTGAGCACGTAGCGCAGGATGGCCTCCGCCCGGCAGAAAAAGGTCATGTCCGTCAGGCGGTAGGGCGCTCGGGGAATCGAGAAGTCGTCGATGACCACTTCGCGCCTGTCGTGGTCGAGATCGACGGCGATCGTTCCGTCGTATCCTCCGTCGATGCGTGTCGTGTCGTCGGCGTTGTAATAGGAGAGGTAGCTGTGGCGCAGCGTCGTGTCGGCGCGGTTGCGCTGCTCGACGTAGTAGCGCAGGTAGCGACGGGGAATCGTGTCGCCCGGGAGATAGCTCTCTGAACTTCTCCGGTAGGCGACCCGTTCGATGCGTTCGAGTTGCGAAAGGGCCTTTTCGAGATAGGCCGACTGCTCCGTCCGGCAGCCCGTGCCGAGCAGCGGAAGCACGAATAGGAGGCAGATCGGTTTCATGGTTCGGAAAGCCGGGTGGTCGGGAGCGGTCAGATGTCCTCCACGTCGAAGTCGTAGTCCAGGCGTTTGCCCGTGACGAACTTCGAGTTGTCCATCTTGGTGTTGAACTGGTCGACCGTCACGCGCTTGGCGTCCTCGTAGGGAGGCGTCAGCAGGTCGAAGTCCAGCGAATAGGCGATCGCCGTTTCGAGGATTCCGACGAGCGCTTCGCGCGTAATGGCGGCGCGGCCGAAGGCGATCGGGCGCATCGAGGTCTGGCGTTTCCCCTCGACGAAGTAGCACCGTTCGCGGTTGATGAAGATGCGGCCGATCAGGTAGCCTTCGTCGGCGTTGCGGTTGAACTT
>OLSE01001496.1_pt1 | contig 18143 bp, 16 predicted proteins | sample 1673191 | NCBI WGS metagenome assembly OLSE01 (sample SAMEA3136764, study PRJEB25190) | human gut metagenome | biome: human gut; feature: human-associated habitat; material: faeces | place: Austria | collected 2013
CACAACATCGGGCTGGAAAATATTTTATAGCAGAATTAGATGAGAGTGACGGTACGATTGTTAAATATTCGCCTGATATTCTTGTAATTAACAATTTAGAAGAGGATCATATCGATCATTACAAGAATGGTATGCCCGATTTAGTAAAAACTTTTAATCAGGAAATAGCACAATCAAAAAAGGTTTTAATTAATAATGACAATGCCGGAACAGCTCTTCTTAGCGGAAATTTTATTACTTTCGGGCTAAAAGATGCAGACTACACGGCAAAAAATGTTGACAGCGAAACTATTGAAATTTTTCATAACGGATGCCTGCTTACCACTATAAAAACGCAGCTAGCCGGTATTCATAATGTTTATAACACACTTGCTGTTGTGGCAGCTCTAAATGAAGCAGGGGTAGAGTTAAAAAAAATAGCACAATATTTTTACCCCTTTACAGGTATGGGCAGACGTTTTCAGAAAGTTTGCGAGTTTAATGGAATTACTGTGTATGATGATTATGCTCACCATCCGACTGAGATTAAGGCTGCATTGCAGGCTGCTGCTTCGAAATTCGGTAAGGAAAATGTTGTTGCTGTCTTTCAGCCTCACAGGTTTACAAGACTTCAATCTTTGTGGAAAGAGTTTCTTACAGCCTTTGAAAATGCCGGCCGTGTAATTGTAACTGATGTTTATGCAGCTTCAGAAGATTCGATAGAAGGAATAAATGGTGAAAATTTCGCAGCTGAGTTATCTTGCGAATATGTATCAGGTAATATGCAGGATGTGGCTCGAAAATTAATGCCAAGCTTAAAAAAGGGGGACGTTGTAATCGGACTTGGTGCCGGTACAATTACTAATCTGGGAAAAGAATTATGCAAATTAGAAACAATTTTGAGATAAAAAATTTGACAACATACAAAATAGGAGGTAAGGTTAAAACACTTTACCTTCCGGAAACTCTGGAAGAGTTGACATCTATTCTTAGAGAACTGGATGAATACGTTGTCCTTGGAAGCTGTTCTGATGTTCTTTTTTCTTCAAACGGCTACAGCGGTAATGTAATTATTACAACTGAAATGAAGAAGTTTGAGATAAGAGGAACAAAAATATATGCAGAATGCGGCGTAAAAGACCCAATGCTTGCAAAAAGCGTTAGCGAAGTATCATTGAGCGGTCTGGAGTTTTTAATAGGGCTTCCCGGTACAATAGGCGGCGCTGTTTATATGAATGCCGGTGCACATGGCCAGTGTGTTGCAGATACGCTTGTTTCTTGCTGTCTTTTTGATTGCGAAACAAAAGAAGTTGTTTATAAAAATAAAGAGGATATGCAATTTTCATACAGACACTCGCTTTTACACGATAAAAGGTTCATACTTCTTTATGCAGAATTTGAATTAAAACGTGCTCCTCTGGAGGATATCAAGGCATTGATGGAAAGAAATCTTACTTTCCGTAAAACAGTCCAGCCATCTTTAGCTAACCCTAATGCTGGAAGCGTTTTTAAAAATCCCGAGAATGATTCTGCCGGAAGATTGCTGGATAAAGCTGGTGTGAAAGAATTCGAAGCTCCGAATGTTAAAATTTGGGAAAAGCACGCTAACTTTATTGTTAATAAAGGTGACGCTACATCAGAAGATGTTCTGGAAATGATGGTAAAGATGCACAACGCTGTAAAAGATACTTATACAATAGAATTAAGACCGGAAATCATATTTATCGGGGATAAAACAGAAAAAGAGGAAGAATTATGCAATATACTATATCAAAAGAAGCAAAAATAGCTGTACTATGCGGCGGAATGTCTTCTGAACGCGAAGTTTCACTGCGCTCAGGAAAAAATATTCTTGCAGCTCTTAAACGCTTAGGGTATGCAAATGCTGAAATAGTTGATGTTTCTGAAAATATTATGAATGATTTAAAAGGTTTTGAATATGCCTATAATACCCTCCACGGAAAATACGGTGAGGATGGATGTATTCAGGGAGTTTTAGAAATTATGAAAATTCCTTATACAGGCTGCGGGGTTATGGCCAGTGCAATTTGTATGAATAAAGAATTCACAAAGCGTATTCTTAAAAATACAAATGTACCTCTTATAAAATCTGCTTTTTTGCTGCCTGGTGACAATCCGGTGAAGAAGGTTATGGATTTAGAATATCCTATAATGGTAAAACCTGTTTCAGAAGGTTCAAGCTATGGGATGAGTAAAGTTAATTGCGATGGCGAGCTGTTTGACGCGGTAAAAGAAGCCCGTAAATATAATGCAGAAGTTTTGCTTGAAGAATTTATCGATGGCTTCTTTGTTACTGTAGGAGTTTTGGAGCGTGATGGCAAGCCATTTGCAACTGAAATTTTAGAAATCAGGACAAAAACAGAGTGGTATGATTTTGATGCAAAGTACACCAAAGGGCTTTCAGAATTTATCGTTCCTGCAACCGGACTTTCAAAAGAAGCTTATGAACTAACACAAAAGTATGCTGTTGAGGCTCATATAGAAACAGGCTGTTCCGGTGTTTCAAGGGTTGATTTTATGGTAAAAGATGACAAACCTTATTTCTTGGAAATTAATACAAATCCGGGTATGACTGATACAAGCGATTTACCAGCTCAGGCAAAGGCTGGCGGTATAGATTATGACAATCTTGTTTTAATGATACTTAACAGCGTAGGATTGAATAAATAATGTCAAATGAGGATATGCAGCATCCAAAATATCACCAGAACCGCCGTCTGCAGCAGGCTAAAATGCAGAGAAAGGTTCGAAAATCTCAAAGGCGTTTAAGCCAGTTGAGAGCTTTGTGGCGTTTGTTTATAATAATATTTTTGATATTCTTAGGTGTTGTAATCCTTAAACTTCCGCAGTGGCGGCTTCATAGAAATGCTTTTGACAATTTGAGCAGTCCTGCTCTTGAGATTACTAATAACAGGATTGTGCCATCTCAAAAAATTCTATCTGCACTTAGAAGAAATCAGGTTTGTACAAAGCCGATTTTTCTTGTTAAGACAGATAACCTTAAGAAAAGTATAATGCAGCTTGAACCGGTAAGGGATGTTTACATAAGACGTTTCTGGTTTCCTGCAAGGCTGCAGATTATTATAATTGAAAGAACTCCGCTTATAACAATTTCTCCGGATATTAATGTACCGCCTATTGCATTTTTCTCTGCTGATGGAAAGCTTATTGGAAGAGATTATATGCCTTTGAGTCCTGATTTTAAAACTGTAAAGGTTATTACATATGGAAGCGGAGATGATTACAGAAACTGGGATAAAGCAAAAGTCAATAATTTTAAAAAATTAGCAGCAACAGTTGAGATGGACTCCGGTGAAACTGTTGAATACATAGACTATAGAAACCCAAAAGATGTTTATGTGAAAATTCCTACAGTTAATATCAGATTGGGAAGCTTTAATGCCGGAACGTTTGATAAAATCCACAGAATACCGTCGCTTCTTCCACAGGTGAAAATGCTTAATAAAAAGGTTAAGTATATTGATTTAAGGTGGGACACAAATTATATTAAGCTGGATGAATAGCCTGTTTTTTACGAGGATATTATGGTAAATAGTGCGTATATACACATACCATTTTGTAAATCAAAGTGCAAATATTGTTCATTTGTTTCCTATAATCGTCCTGAAATGATGAGCGGATATGTTTATGCTCTCCTCAAAGATATATCTGTAAACTATAGCGGTGAAGAACTCAAGACTTTGTATTTTGGAGGAGGCACGCCATCTTTGCTTCCTGTTGAACTTTTAGAGAAAATTATTAAGCCCTTTATATTTTCTGAGGATTATGAATTTACTTTGGAAATAAATCCTGATGATAGGGATTTAGATTATTTTAAACAGTTAAAGTCTTTGGGTGTAAACCGTTTGAGCATAGGCTCGCAAACTTTTGATGATAAAATCTTAAAACTAATCGGCCGCAGACATAATTCTGAGCAAATAACAGAGGCTGTTAATCTTGCAAAAGAAGCCGGTTTTGAGAATATAAGCGTTGATTTGATTTACGGGCTTCCGACCCAGACAATGGACTGTCTGAAAAAGGATTTAGAAAAGTTTTTAAGTTTAGATATTCAGCATATTTCTACTTACGGGTTGAAAATCGAAGAGGAGTCGTTTTGGGGCAAATGTTATAATAAGGAAACTAACCTGCTGATAACATCTGATACAGATCAAATATATTTACCCCTTGATGATGAACAGGCTGACATGTACGAGGTGGTAAATGATGTTCTTGAAGCGAATGGTTTTTATCGCTATGAAGTCAGTAACTTTGCAAAAGACGGATTTGAGTCAAGTCATAACTTAAACTATTGGAATAACAATGAGTATTATGGTTTTGGCGTGGCTGCGCACGGCTATGTAGACGGAGTAAGGTATTCTAATTACACTTCTCTTGAAGAGTATATGGCTAAACCTCATATTCACGAATGCGGAAGAACACTGAGTATGCAAGAAAAACTCGAAGAAGAAATTTTTCTGGGATTTAGAAAACGTTCGGGGGTAAATGTTTCTGAGATTGACCAAAAATATGGAATTGATTTTGGGAGTAAATATAGACATATTCTTGAAAAATATTCGGATTTCATTGAAAAAACGCCTTCCGGATATACTTTTAATCTTAAAGGTACGCTTATTAGTAATATAATACTTTCTGAATTTATATGATGCTTCTTTTTAATCTTTCTGAACGGTTTTCGCTCAACAAGTTCTTAAGCTTCATAATAGCTTGAGCGTGAAGCTGAGAAATGCGTGATTCAGATACATTAATAGCTTCTCCGATTTCTTTCAGGGTCATGTTTTCGTGATAATACAGAACCATAATAGTTCTTTCTCTCTCCGGCAGTCTTTTCAAAGCGTTCTCCAATTCTTTTTTAACGTCTTTTTCTTCTAACTCTTCATGCGGAGCAAGACTATGTGAATCCTGAATAGTATCAATAATTTCTAAATCTCCGTCAGAAGAACCTTTTTTATCATAAATTGATGTGATGGTTGTATCATCAGAGAGAAGCTGTTCGACTTTTTCTTTCTCAATACCGAGAAAGTTTGCGATTTCAGTATTTGTAGCCGCACGCCCGAATTGTTTTTTTAGTTCTTCCTGAGCTTCTTTTACGTCTTTAATTTTTCTTCTGACGCTTCTAGGAAGAAAATCCTGCGAACGGATTTTATCAATAATATTTCCTCTAATTCTTACGAGAGCGTAAGTTTCAAATCTTGCGCCCATCTTTGGAGTAAATTTTTCGACAGCATCTATAAGACCTTCAACGCCGTAGCTTGAAATATCTTCATACGAAAATGTCGGCGGAAGAGCAACCTTAACACGGCCGACTACGTATCTTGTAAGATAAATGTATTGAAGGATAAGGGCATCTCTGAGTTCTTTATTTTCGTGGTCAGCAAAATACTGAGTCCACATTTCTGCCAACTCTTCATTTGTAGCTCTTTTTATTTTATTGTAAGATGTGTCTTGTTCCATCCCTCTGTCCTAAAACATGTCTTTTTATATTGTAACGTTTTGTTAAGAAAATGCTATCATTTATATAGATGAAATCTTGTAACATCTTTACTTGCAAAAAGGCAGCAGCTGCGATATTATTTTTTTAAGGGAGAAAATTATGAAAGAACAGTTGGAAAATATTTATAATTCAGCAAAGAGCGACATTGAAAAAGCTCAATCAATCAGTGATATTGATGAAATCAGATTAAAATATCTCAGCCGTAAAGGTGAATTTAACTCTATTAAAAAAGGACTTAAAGATTTATCTGATGAAGATAAAAGAGTGGTAGGAGCTCTTGCAAACCAGATTACGCAAGATTTGGAAGGGCTGCTTAGAGAAAAGCATGAAGTTTTTTACAGAAAAGAACTTAATGAAAAACTACAAAAGGATAGAATTGATATCACACTGAATGGCAAGTTTATTCCACAGGGTAAAGTTCATCCGCTTACATCTACAACAAATGAAATTGTAACTATTTTCCAGAATTTGGGTTTTTCAGTTGTATCTCCGGAACTTTCTCCAGAAGTAGAAACTGAGTATTATAATTTTGATATGCTTAATGTGCCGAAAGATCACCCGGCAAGAGATGTACAGGATACTTTCTATGTTAAAGATATGTCCGGTGTTGTGTTGAGAAGCCAGACTTCAGGCGCGCAAATTCATGTTATGGAAAATCAAAAACCGCCTATTAAAGTTATTTCTCCGGGCAGAGTTTATAGAAATGAAAATATTAATGCAAGAAAAAATAACTTTTTCCACCAGATTGAAGGACTTTATGTTGATAAAGACATAACTTTTGGTGATTTAAAGGGTGTTTTGAATGAGTTTATAAGACTTTATTTCGGAGCTTCCCGCCCAACTCGTTTCAGAAGCAGTTTCTTCCCGTTTACAGAACCTTCTGCGGAAGTAGATGTTCAATGTATAATGTGTCAGGGCAAAGGCTGTAAAATTTGCAGCGGAACTGGCTGGCTTGAAGTTCTTGGATGCGGTATGGTTGATGTTAATGTTCTTAGGGGCGTTGGTATTGATCCCGATGTTTATTCCGGCTTCGCATTTGGTATGGGAGTCGAAAGACTTGCTATGCTTAAATATGCAATTGATGATATAAGATTATTCTTCAATAACGATAAGAGATTTCTTGAACAATTCTAGCGGTGTGGTATGAAAAAGATTTTATTACTTTTTATATGTCTTTTTATGAGTTTTTCAAATACATTTGCTGCAAATACCGGATATTATATTAGCAGTGCAGAAGCTGCAAAAATTCAAAAAGAAGTCAGCAAAGTCGGTATCAGACTCCTTAATTCGAACGGTCTTAAGAATAGAACGGTATTTTTCTTTGATGCAAATAGTTCAAGAAAAGCTTATTCTATCCACAGGGACAGACAGATTATAATTTACAGAGGACTGTATGTTCTTCTGGATGATGAAGACCAGCTGGCAGCCGTTTTAGGCCACGAAATTTCGCATAGTATGGATAGCTACGATGGTATTTTTAGAGGATTTTTTCATAATTTGAATAACTTATGTACACCTAGGAAATACGAGTATAAATCGGATAAGCGTGCAGTAGACTATATGGTTAATGCCGGCTATAACCCTGTTGCGTTGATTGTGGTAATGAGTAAGGTATTCCCTCAAACTCGTTATGAATGGTGCTGTACACATCCGCTTACTTCAAGAAGAATGATGGAAGTTTATGAATATATTTATAAAAAATATCCTGAATATCTTGTAAATAATCCATATAAAGAAAATCCTTTTTACCAGAACTTTTTATTAACATCAAAGGAAAATCGTGAAAAATTCCAGCAAAAGGTTAAAAGTAATTCAACCAGAAAAATTCATTATTTGTAAGAAAATTCTTACACTGGTTTTGTTAATTAATATACAGGCTTGTTATTCAGCAGCAGTAATTGATGACTTTGTTGAAAATAGTCTGGACAAAAATCTTCAGATTAGCCTTACACTCCTTCAATTATCAATGATGAATTCGCGGAAAGTAATAAAAAATACTCTCGTATAAAACCATATGAGAAATTGAAACCTGTGGATGAGGAGCTTCCAAAAACGGTAAATAAACCGCTGAGGCGCAAAGAATTTATTCTTGAAGAGAATAGAACTCCTATTCAGATTTGTATAAAAGAAATCTATTCTTCTAAAAAGAAGCTTGAAGAAGGTTCATTTCTGGAATTTAAAACAATATCTGATGTAAATTATAAAGGAAAATTTTATCCGGCAGGAACACCTGTTAGAGCCCGTTTAGAAACATTATCCCCGCGTGGAACCTGGGGTACTCCTGCAGAGATTGTTATCGGGAATTTTTCTATTGGCGGAAAGCCTCTTTATGGTGAAATAACCAGAAACGGTACAAACAGGATATTATGGGTAAGGCCTCTGGCTATTGCGGGTGGTATCTTTTTCGGAACCGGTATTTTCTTTATGTTTATAAAGGGCGGTCATGCTAAAATTAAGCCGGACGAAATTTTTACTGTTTATTACTAAACAATTTTTCTTCAAGCTTTTGTGCTGTTTTTGTTTTAGCTAATCCACCCTGCGAAGTTTCTTTTAGAAGCGGCGACATTAGCTGTCCGGTAATCTTTAGCGTATCAACAATTTCATCTATCGGAATTTTACTCTCAACTCCGCACAATGCAAGTTCAGAAGCTGTTACAGCATGAACCGCAAGGAATGCATTTCTCTTAATACAAGGTACTTCAACAAGCCCGCATACAGGATCGCAGGTAAGTCCGAGGATATTTTTAAGTGCAAGTGCTGCCGCATTAATAACTTCACTAACATTGCCTCCGAGCATTTGTGTAAGAGCTGCAGCAGCCATAGCAGATGCGACTCCGCATTCAGCCTGACAGCCGGCAACTGCACCTGCAAGCTGAACTTTATTAGAAATAATCAGACCTGTCATACCGGCAGTGAGAAGACCGTTTATCTGCTGGGTTTCTGAAATTTTTTCTTCTTCTGCAGCTGCGATTATTACAGAAGGTACAATCCCGCAGGAACCGGCAGTAGGGCAGGCAACAATTCTTCCCATTCTGAGATTTTCTTCTGCTGTTGCAAGTGCATAAGTTGTTATTTTTTCAAAAGTTTTTCCGAAAATTGCGCCTTTTTTCTGGTATTTTTCTATAAGTTTTGCGCAATCATCTCCGCACCATCCGCTTATAGCTTTTTCTTTTGATTTAAGTCCGTTTTTAACAGCATCTTTCATTGCAAGCAAATCTTCTAAAACTTTTAATCTTACAACATCTACAACTTCTCCAAGAAGGGATGCTTCCTCTTCTTGAGCTACTTCGTAAATGGATTTATTTTCTTCTGCGCATCGTATTTGTAAATCTGAAAATGATAATATTGGCATTATTTGAGCTTTCTGATGTTTGTTACAAAAAATACATCCTTAATCTGTTTTACTTTTTCAACAGCATCTTCTCCTATCGGAATGTCCAGAGCAACATACATAGAAGCAGTTCCGCCCTTAGAGCTTCTATCACAATGGAGAGAGGCAATGTTAACTTTCTGTTTTTGTATAATTTCACTAACTGTAGAAATCATACCGGGACGGTCTTTATACATTAAAAGAAGTGTATCGTAAGAACCGTCAATATTTACAGAAAAACCATTAATACAATTAATTCTTATTTCTCCAGCACCGACAGAATCTCCGGAAATGGTCATTTTGTTATCAAAAGTTATATCTACAGAGTTCGGATGTCTTGAAATATCCTGTGCATATTCGTAAGAATACTCAACATTTTCAACAACATCAAAGATGTTTTTAATGATAACATCGTCGACGGAATATCCAAGAACTCCCGCCAGCAGACCTTTGTCAGTCCCGTGTCCAAAGCCGGTTGTTGCAAAAGAATTATATAAGCAGAATTTAACTTTAGAAAAACTGTTCTTAAAAATATTTCTGGCCATAAGCCCCAGCCTTACTGCTCCTGCAGTGTGAGAACTTGACGGGCCTACCATGATTGGGGAAATTACTGAGAATAATGATTTTTGTTCCATTTTTTAGTAATCATCCTCATCGTCATCTCCGCCTTTTTCTGCGTCAATATAGCTTTTCATAATACCAAATAGAGCATTTTGCCAGTCGCTGTTTTTTTCAAGGAAGAAGTCTGCGCCACGAGCCTTGCACTGAGCTTCAATTTCTTTTCTCGGAGAGGCGGTAATAACTCCAACAATAGTGTTAACACCGGCTGAAGCAGCCATTTTTTTTAACTCTGCAAGAAGAATAAAGCCTTCTCTTTCAGTTGGTATAAATAAATCCATTACCACATATTGATATTTGCGCTTTTTAAATTTGTTTACAGCATCATATATTTCTTGAGAGCAGTCTATATCATAATCAAATTGTGACAATAGAACTTTTAGTTGGTATGTTATAACTCCCAAATCATCTACTATTAATATAGCGGGACCTTGCTTTTCACTATCGTCATCCGGAATATCAGGATTAATAGCTCTGCTGTAAATAGGCTTTTTTGCATTGCTGTTAAGTTCTTTTAAAGTATCAACGATATTAATCAGTTGTTTTTTTAAATCAAGCAATTCTAAATCTTTTGGAGGCTTTGAGTTGGTGATATTGTAAAAAAGCTCCAAAAATTCATCATCTAAATCAATACTTGGCATGCCATCTCCTATTAAGTCATCGAATAAATTATACCATATTGTTTAGAAAAAAGTAAGTCGTATGTTTGTATTATTCAAGTTTTGTAAATTTTAGGGTATAATTTCTGTTATGAAGAAAAGAATATTAATATTATTATGTGCAATGGCATTATCACCAGCGGTTTTTGCATCAGGAAGCCAGAATTTTTTTAAACTGCATATTTTTGACAATGACACCCGCGAGATTAAATCACTCTTAAATTCACAGGTAAGATATGCAAATAGAACAAACTTTAATAAATTTATTGCAACATATGATAAGGATTATGTAAATGCTGACGGCTTTAATCTGGAAACATATTCAAATCTGGTTAAGGACGTGTGGGATACATATGATAATATTGTTTATGGAATAAAAATTAAGGACATTTCTGTAAAAGATGACTCTGCAACTGTAGAAGTTACAGAAACTTCATATGCTGACATCCCGGTTTCTTCTACTATGGACGGTGTTTTGACAAGCGAATCGAACAGCATATACTATCTTAAGAAAAATGGCGGTGATTGGAAAGTAGCATCTGATAAAGTTTTGTCGGAAACTACATCCATGCTGTACGGTGATGCGAAGAATTTAGATATTAAACTTTCGGCGCCTGTGGAAATACAAGCCGGCAAAGAGTATACAGCTTCTCTTGAATTTACGCCGCCTGAGGACGTAATAGCGATTGCTTCTATAGCAAGTGACAAGGTTGAATATCCGCAAAAGCAGCCCAAGGAAGTTTATAGAAAATTTCCTGATGATAATATTTTGGAGAGATTATTTATATCGAACAGCGATAATGTAAATGAGTACGTTGTTGCATCAATAGGGCTTACAAAAGCTGATGTTGAGGATTTGAGTATTAAACTCAGTTTAACAGGGTTTGGATACAAGATAGTCCGTGTTAATGTTATTCCTAAATCAGAAGAGGCAGAGAATGTCAAGAACGAGTAAGATTGTATATTTTATAATATCAATAATCTTTTTTACCTGTTTCGACTTGGTTTTGTCTGATTTTGTAATCAAAAATATAGAAAATTTTCCTCAAAATTCGGTTCTGGATTTAATCTCTGTACAAAATACCGGTGCGGCTTTCAGCATTTTGCAGGATGCGCGTGTTTTTCTGATATGTTTTTCTGTAGCTGCAATATTATGGATAGTGTTTTATACAATTAAATCAATAGAAAAATCATCTACACTAACTCTGTTCTGGGTTTCTATGCTTGTTTCTGGTATATTTTGCAACCTCTATGAAAGAATTGCTCTCGGGTATGTAAGGGACTTTTTTAAATTAAATTTTGTAAACTTTCCGGTATTCAATATTTCGGATATTTTTATAAACGTCAGTGTTTTTGCTATAGTTGTAATTATTATTAAACATAACTTTTCAAAGAACAATGAAACTGATAATTGATGAACTTACAACAGACACAAGGATAGATGTTTTTTTAGCAGAGTATATGAAAGATTATTCGCGCTCGAAAATTCAGTCAGAAATAAAAAAAGGCGCTGTAAGTGTTAATTTTAAATCTGTTAAGCCTTCTTACATACTAAAAGAAGGTGATATTATAGAGTTTAATCCTATTCAAAAAGTTGAAATATTACCTGAAGACATACCTCTTTATATAGTATGGGAAGATGAAAATATGCTTGTTGTTAACAAGCCGTCAGGAATGCTTACACACCCTACGGCAATAGAAACTTCAGGAACGCTGGTTAATGCATTGCTGTATCGATACGGTGAAAACCTTTCTGATATAAACGGGGAGTTTAGGCGCGGGATTATTCATCGTCTGGATAGAAATACCTCGGGGCTTTTGATGGTGGCAAAAAATAATAAAGCACATGAATACCTTGTAAATGCCATGAAAAATAATCAGATGATTAAAAAGTATCTTGCGGTTGTTAAGGGTATTGTTGTTGAGGATGAATTTACTATCAATAAACCAATCGGGCGCAATCCGAAGCAGCCGCATAAAATGGGTGTTTTTGAAGATGGAAAAGAAAGTATTTCCGTAGTAAAAGTCCTTGAACGTCTTGAAGACGCTACACTGGTTGAAGTTCGTCTTATAACCGGCAGGACTCATCAGATAAGGGTTCATATGTCAAGTATCGGGCATCCTGTTTTTAACGATACTCTTTATGGTTTTGGAAAAATGAAAATTAAGACCGAAGAACAGGTGCTGCAATCATATAAACTCTCTTTTCCGCATCCGTTTGACGGTGAACCAGTTAGTCTGGAAATTCCGCCGGATGATAAAATTACAAAAGTCTTAAACGCATTGAGGAGAGCACTTGCATAAAATTTTGTTTTATGTCATAATAAAAGCAAGGTTGGGAGCCTTTGGTAAAAGATTTATTTTGCCGTTTTTGTATTGATTACCCGGAAAGAGTGTTTCACGTTAATGAGTGAATTTAAGTTTAATTATGATTTTTTAAAGAAAAATGCGACACCCGGCAGCTGGAGGCGCGGATACGAGTATTATCAAAAGGATATGCTTATGGAAGCATATCCGGAAAAAAACTTTTTTAAAGGTAAGGTAAAAGGAAACTATCAAGACTTTTACGTTACAGATTTAATTTTTAAGAAAAATAAGGTAGAGGCCAGATGTAACTGTCCTTTAAAAGAAGAATGGTGTAAACATTCTGTCGCAGTAGCTCTGAAAGCTATTGAAACAGGTGCTTATGAAAACTGGATGCAGGAAAAATACGGAGTTTCTCCTGATACAAGTGATACAGATACTTCGTTAAAAGAAGCTCCTAAAGGCAGCTATATATTCCACTTTAACCCGAAAAGAAGACAGAATTTCTTCTCTATTCTTGTTAGAGATAGGGCAACAAACAAGATTGTGCGTTCACTGGAAAATATTTTAAGAGCTCTGATTGATATCCAGAAAAACGACCCTTCTTTTGAGTTAAATGATGCCCAGAAATCAGAATTGGCGCTCTTCCAGATGCTTTTAAAAATCTCAAAACAGGATAAAAAAGCGGGCTGGTACGATATACCTATTACAAAATTTGCACCGGTATTTCCTTTAATGGCTGAACTTGAAGAAGTTCTGGATGAGAAAACAAAAGAAAGAATTCAATTTACGGACAATATGTGGAGCTTAAACCTGGATGTTTCTACGACAGCTATTAACGGTGCTACAAATATTGTTCTGGAACTTTTCTGGACTAGGCCTGATAAAGAAGGAATTTACCCCTTTGAAGAGGTTAAATATTTTTCAAGACAGATTAAGTGGGGAAGGTATAAAAATATAATATTCCCTATTAATATTGCAATGAATGAACTTCCGCAGAGTATTATTAAATCAACATTTACTGATTTGAAGGAAGCTGATGGCGGCAAATTTGTATACGAAGAACTTCCGCACCTGCAGGAAATAATGAATGTAACCATAGCAGAGAATATCAGCAAACTTCTTCTTGAACACAAGCCTCCAATTAATATAGTTACTCTGGGGATTGACTATGACCAGTCTTTAAAAGCATCATTAGAATTTGATTATTCAGGAGTAAGGGTTCCTTATACCAAGAGTAAAGACAAATCGCCGTATCTTTCAGTTAAGAGTCAGGAAGAAGACGGGCTTGTATACTGGATTAAAAGAGATTATGACCATGAGCAGATGGCTTATAATATGCTTCTTGCCTGCAAATTTGTTCCTATGCAGACAAATAACCTTGCTCTGGAGAAAGAAAACGCAATAGATTTTTATAATTATTATATAAAACAGGCGGGTGATGATTGGAAGTTTGAAGAACATGATGATATGAGTTTCTTTAAGCTTTTAAATGAACCGTTTAAAATGTGTGCAAAGATAGACTTCTCAGAAGAATCAATTGATAGTATGGAAATACAGATATACGGTCAGGTTGGTGATGAAGTAATAAACTTTGATGATATTTATGAAACAATTCAGAGCGGCGAAAAGTATGCACGTGTAAGAAGCCTCGGGTTTGTAGAATATCCGGCGCAGAATATTTATCAGATTATGCGCTCATTCAACTCTTTTGATGCTTATAGAAACAATGAAAACAAATTCCTGGTAAAAACTTACCGCGTAGGTCTAATTACAGAACTTAAAAATCAGGGATTTGAATTAATTCTGAGTGACAAATTCCAAAAATTCTGGGAGCAGATTTCTACATTTTCAACAACATCAGATGGTGTTGATATTCCTAAAGGCGTTAATGCAGAGTTTCGTGAATATCAGGTTAAAGGTTTCCACTGGCTCTGGTTTTTGTATCAATATGGCCTGAATGGTATTCTTGCAGATGATATGGGGCTTGGTAAAACTTTACAGGCTTTGAGTCTTTTGCAGAAAGCAAAAGAAGTTGACGGGCCTCAGCCGACACTGGTTATTGCACCTACTACGGTTGTGTTTAACTGGGAAGCTGAAATCCAGAAATTTACTCCGGAGCTGTTAGAAAAACTTTATTTAAGCATATTCCGGAGTACGATATTGTAATTACAAGCTATGCTCTAGTAAGGCGTGATATTGCAAAACTCAAAAAATATAATTTTAGATATATTATTCTGGATGAATCTCAAAATATTAAGAATGCTATTTCTCAGACAGCACAGGCTGTAAAAGAATTGCAGTCAGACCATAAACTGGCGTTATCCGGTACACCTATTGAAAACAAACTCGAGGAACTCTGGTCTGTATTTGACTTTCTTATGCCGGGCTTCCTCTTCAATGTTGCGGAGTTTAATTACAGATATGTTACTCCGATTATGGAACGTCAGGATAAAACAGTTGAAAAACGTCTGAAATTGCAAATTTTCCCGTTTATCCTAAGACGTATGAAACGAGATGTTGCGAAAGACTTGCCGGATAAAGTTGAGAATATGGCTTATTGCGAACTTACAGACGAGCAGAGAGATTTTTATCTTGAAGTTCTTGACAGCACAAAAGAAGAGCTATTCAAGAGTATTGAACTTAATGGGCTTGAAAAGAGCAGAATGTCAATTTTCTCTGCGCTTCTTAGATTACGTCAAATCTGCTGCCACCCTAAACTTTATGATAAAGAACATGTGAAAGGTGTTATGAAGTCAGGTAAGTTTGAATACCTCAAGGGTATGTTAGAGCAGATTATTCAAGAAAAACACCGTGTTCTTCTGTTCAGTCAATTTGTTGATATGCTTGATATTATTAAGGGATGGCTTGAAAGAGAAGGTATTCCTTATGAATATCTGACAGGTAAAACGAAAGACAGACAGGCGGCTGTTGAGAACTTTAATAACAATCCGAATATTCCGATATTCTTAATCAGCTTGAAGGCCGGCGGTACAGGTTTGAACCTGACCGGTGCGGATTATGTTATCCACTACGACCCGTGGTGGAACCCTGCGGTTGAAGATCAGGCAACAGATAGAGCTTATCGTATCGGACAAACTAAAAAAGTATTTGTATATAGACTTATCACGAAGAATACTGTTGAAGAAAAAATTCAAAAGATTAAGGGTCGAAAACGTGACCTTGTAGACAGTGTTGTTTCTATTGATAGAAACATAACAAAATCACTTACAATGGAAGATTTGAGAGATATATTCTCTGTAGATTAATGTAAAAATTCACTTGACACTTGTACTTAACTAATATATAATAGTTATATAAGGATATGTATTAGGATATGAAGTGTCGTTTAAATCAAAAAAGCAAACAGAGCCTCAAACCCTTTTGTAGTGCGGATTTCAGCCGTCAGGGGGGGGGGGCGAAACAGCCTATAAATACAAGCTTGGGGCTGGTAGACTTATTTACATTTATCCGGGGAGGTAATTTATGATTACCTTTGGAAGTGATGTTGCTGATTTGATTTTACAGAGAACACTGGGCGAAAATACTCTAGGCTTGAATAACTCAATCAACCGTATGACAACAGGTTACAAAGTTAATCAGGCAAAGGATAATGCTGCGGGTTATTCCATAATAACAGATTTATCAAAGAAAATAAGTTCAATGCTTCAGGTTCAGCAGAATACAGAAGATGGCATCGCATTGCTTCAGACAGCTGAGGGCGGTTTGGAGGAGGTGCAGAAACTATTAGAGCGTTTACGTGATTTAGCAACTCAGGCATCAAACGGAACATATGATGCAGAAACACGTGAGGCAATGCAGGCGGAGGCTGACCAGATATTGGAGCAGATATCTCAGATACGAGAATCAATTCAATATGATAATCAGAATTTGTATTACCGTGAGAATAATGGTAATACTACAAAAACAAAAAGCGACGATACAATATCCAAAAATCCAGCAGGGAGGGCTGCTGCTCTTTCTGCTGTTTCCTTTTCAGCAAATGCATTGTCATCTGTTCTCGAGGGTGCAGAGGCCTTTGCTGGCGGAGAAACGAGAACAATTACAATTGATGGTGTTCAATACATTGTTAAAAATAGACTTTCAACAACCAACGACTTATCATATTCCAAAGACACATCTACCGGAGTATTGAGCTTGCTGGGTTCAAGTTTTGAAATCCGTGCTCAAGAAGATGTTTCTCATAATTTAGTAATTTCAGGCAGTACTAATTATGTATATGGCGGAAACTTAAATGATACAATTATAGAAAACGGAGCTAACAATCGTATTTATGGCGGAGATGGAGATGATACTATTACACTTAATGGTAATGATTCTTATGCCTATGGTCAAGCGGGGAATGACATTTTAACGGCTTACAAAGGTAAATTATCCGGTGGTGACGGGGATGATACATTAAATGTATACACAAGCAGTGGTGAACAATATGGTGGAGCTGGTAATGATATTTTTAATATTTATAGCAGTGGTACTAGGATATATGGTGAAGATGGCGACGATACGTTTAATATAATACAAGGCAGTGCAAATACAATTGACGGTGGAGCTGGTACAAATACTGTAACAGGAACTGTTGGTACAAATACTACAATCAATGTTATTGGTGCAAATTCAGGTTCAGTTGACTTGAAAAAGGGGATTGAACAGGTTGTTAATATTAATGGAACTGACTATACAATGTCTACAGAAAATACAACAGCAACCGTTATATATTCAGTTGATGACTCAGGTCGAATAACATTTTCTATGAGTAATTCTAACAAGGCTATAATCAAGGGAGATGTTAACAAAAAACATAATGTATATGTGAAAACAAATGTTACTTTTTATGGCGGAAATAAAGGCGATACAATTCAAAGCGCAAATGCTACTATCTATTTAGGCTCTGGGAATAATACTGTAAGTGCTAACCAGGGTGTGGTTTATTGTGGCTCCGGTAGGAATACTATTACCTTAGCATCGCATGGCAGAATTTATGGCGGAGATGGGGTAACTGATTTAAAAGTAACAAATGGTCTAAACTATATTGAAACAGGCTCCGGTGCTATGAATATTACTCTTACAGCGCAGAGTATCTCTAATACAATATACGGAACTGGAAATAATAGTAAAATTGTTTCTAACACAGGTCAAAATAATTTTATCTCCGGTTTTGGTGAAGCAGATAATGCGCAGGCAATAAAGCTAAAGCAGGGAGAAACCAAAACAGTCAATATTGGTGGTGTGAGTTATGAAATTAGAACAACTACTACTCTAGGTGCAAATGCTCTTTTGTATTCAATAAATCCTGTAACAGGCGTGGTGTCTTTTAGCGCTGTTGGTGTTATTGTTAAGGGACAGACAGATGTTTCCCATAATGTTGAACTTTATGGGAAAGATTTGACTTTTTACGGTGGTGATTTGGATGATACAATTACGGCAAAGTATGGCTATTCTTTAAACGGATATGGTGAAGGTGGAGATGATACACTCACTGTAGAAAAAGGGGGAGGGGTATTTAGTGGTGGTAATGGAAATGATACTATAATACTTAATACTTCTTGTACTGTAGATGCTGGTGACGGGGATGATACTATCACAATAAATTCTTCCATAGCTGATTGGCAATCTATAAAAGGTGGTTTAGGCAACGACACGTACAACATCAACGCCAAAG
>OLSE01001502.1_pt1 | contig 18047 bp, 14 predicted proteins | sample 1673191 | NCBI WGS metagenome assembly OLSE01 (sample SAMEA3136764, study PRJEB25190) | human gut metagenome | biome: human gut; feature: human-associated habitat; material: faeces | place: Austria | collected 2013
CTTCGTCTCGGCATAATCGAACATAAATGTTTGCTTCTGCGCTCGACTTTTCGTATCTTTGCATACGGATGGGACGGCGGGCCGCACGGGCTGCGGGAGAAGCCCTCCTGCGGATGGATTCCGCTTCGGTGGCGATCGGGCGATACTTGCCCGCATGGGCGGAGCCGAAGGATGGGAAAGCCGCCTCGGCCGGCCGCGCGGACCGAACCGCGTCGGAACCGACAAGATTGATTATGAAAAAAGTCCTTACCTTTTCCCTTTTACTCGTGTTGGGGCTCGTCGCCTCGCAATTGCTGCCGGGGCTGCTGGGTGCCGATTACGCTTCGTTCAAGATGTGCTCCGATACGCTGTTGTACGTCTGTCTGGCCTTTATCATGATCAACGTCGGCCGGGAGTTCGAGATCGAAAAGGGCGAGTGGCGCTCCTATGTAAGCGACTATTTCATCGCAATGGCCACGGCTGCCGTGCCGTGGATTTTCATTACGCTCTACTACATGTTCGTGATGCTCCCGTCCGTCTACTGGGGCGACGCCGAAGCATGGAAGGAGAACCTGCTGCTGAGCAGGTTCGCCGCCCCGACCTCGGCCGGTATCCTCTTCACGATGCTGGCGGCGCTGCACCTCAAATCGAGTTGGATGTATCGCAAGATCCAGGTGCTGGCGATTTTCGACGACCTGGACACCATCCTGCTGATGATTCCCCTGCAAATAGCGATGATCGGCCTTCAATGGCAGATGTTCGTCGTCGTGGCGATCGTGACGCTGTTGCTGGTCGCGGGGTGGCGGAAACTGGGGCATTACGACCTGCGGCAGGACTGGAAATCGATCCTGCTCTACGCCGTCGTCGTTTTTGCACTTACGCAGGGGCTTTACGCGCTCACCGCTTTGCTGTTCGGCGAGTCGGGCGGCATTCATATCGAGGTGCTCCTGCCCGCCTTCGTGTTGGGCATGACGATGCGTCACCGCCATGTGGATTCGGCGGCCGAGGCGCGCGCGTCGTCGTTCGTGTCGTTCCTGTTCATGTTTCTGGTCGGCGTCAGTATGCCGCTGTTCATCGGCGTGCAGCACGCCGAGGCATTGTCCGGCCATCATTCGGTGACGGGCTCGCAGCCCATGATGTCGTGGGGGACGATCGCCGTGCATGTGCTGATCGTCTCGCTGCTGTCGAATCTCGGCAAGCTCTTTCCCGTCTTTTTCTACCGCGACCGCAAACTGAGCGAGCGGCTGGCGCTTTCGATCGGTATGTTCACACGCGGCGAAGTGGGCGCCGGCGTGATCTTCATCGCGCTGGGGTATAACCTCGGCGGCCCGGTGCTGATCGTCTCGGTGCTGACGATCGTGCTCAACCTGATCCTCACGGGCGGCTTCGTCCTGCTGGTAAAACGGCTGGCGCTGAAAGCCTACGGGACGCAGCCGTCATAGGAAGTTTCGTCCAAAATTTGTTTATTCGGGAAATTATACCTATCTTTACGGCGTAATAATCTTTCGCGCCGGCTTTCGGAGCCGCTCTTCTCCCCGTTATTTTATTACGAATCCGTCGAATCCGACTGCCCGAACCGAAGGGCGGGAAGCGCGTCGTAAGGTATCGATCCGGCCGGCGAAGCGAAGGTGCGAAGGGTGAAGCGCCCGCAACGGGTGTTTACGGGAAATGTCAATATGAAATCCGGCTCCGCAGGATGCCGTAATACGAGTTCGGCGAGATTCCATATTCACACGACTTTACAATTATCGATAAACTTATCTTACGTCGGACTCACGGATAAATACATGAATTTTCAGGAATTGAATTTGCCGAATGCGCTGTTGCGCGCATTGCGGGACAAGGAATACGAACGACCCACGCCCATTCAGATGCAGGCGATCCCCGCCGCTTTGGAAGGCAGGGATATCCTCGGTACGGCCCAGACGGGTACGGGCAAGACGGCGGCCTTCGCGCTGCCTGTTCTGGCGAACCTGCTGCGTCGGCCGCCCGTCGGCCGCGGACGTCCGATCCGGGCGCTGATCCTCACGCCCACGCGCGAACTGGCGTTGCAGATCGACGAGTCGCTCGGCGACTACGCCAAGTACACGCCGCTGCGTACCTGCGTCGTTTTCGGCGGCGTGAACCAGCGTCCGCAGATCGACTGCTTGAAGCGCGGCGTCGACGTGCTGACAGCTACGCCGGGGCGTCTGCTCGACTTGATCGGGCAGGGGCATATCTCGTTGAAGCAGATCGAATTTTTCGTACTTGACGAGGCCGACCGGATGCTCGACATGGGATTCATCCACGACATCCGGCGCTTGCTGCCGTTGCTTCCCGGACAGCGCCAGACGTTGCTCTTCTCGGCGACGATGCCCAAGACGATCGAACGGTTGGCCGCCGATCTGCTGAACGATCCCGTGCGCGTCGCCGTCGAACCGGTGGCATCGGTGGTCGATACGATCGAGCAGCGGCTCTGCTACGTGGAGAAACCCGAAAAGAAGCAGGCCCTGATCTCGGCGCTGAAAGAGAACGACGGCCGTTCGGTGCTGGTCTTCTCGCGCACGAAGCACGGCGCCGACCGCATCGCGCGGATCGTGTCGAAGGCCGGTATCGGTTGCGACGCGATCCACGGCGACAAGTCGCAGACGGCGCGCCAGCGCGCCCTGTCGAATTTCAAGGCGGGAAAAACGCGCGTGATCGTAGCGACCGACATCGCCGCGCGCGGTATCGATATCGATCAGTTGGAAATGGTCATCAACTACGACTTGCCCGATGTCGCCGAGACCTACGTGCACCGGATCGGCCGCACGGGCCGTGCGGGGCATTCGGGGATGGCCCTGACCTTCTGTGCATCGGACGAACGTCCCATGCTGGCCGACATTCAGAAACTCACGGGCAAGAAACTGCGCGTGATCGCAGGCTAAGGCCGGTCTCTGCGGAAAACCAACGATGCCCCGCATCCGTGATGGATGCGGGGCGTCGCCATCGTTCGCTTCCCGTCATGCTCCGCGTTCGGCCTCCAACGCCTCCGCTTCGGTGCGGTATCGGGCCGCTTCGCCGCAGGCGCCCCGCCGTTCGCAGAGGTCGGCCAGCAACATGAGGGTACGGACCAGCGAACGAAGATGGTTGCACCGTTCGAAGGAATCTTCGCACAGTTCGCGCAGTATGGCGGCCGATGCGAGGTAGGCCTCTTCGGCGCGGGCATCGTCGTGCATCTCCTCGTAGAGTCGTCCCAGCGATCGTCGGCACTGTGCCGTTGCGGGACGGTAGCGGTGCGGGTCTTCCCCGTCGAACTCGGCGTGTTTGTCCAATGCACGCAGGTACATGCGTTCGGCCTCGCCGAAGCGCCGTGCGTCGGCATGGAGGTTTCCCAACTGCCAGAACGTCGAGGCTACGTCCTCGCCGTAGACGAGCGGCGCAGCGGCGGCCATGCTTTCGTAAGCGGATAGCAGGCCGAGCAGCACCTCCTCGGCGCGGTCGTCGTCGAGACGAAGGCTCAACTGTTGGAGATCGCTCATCAGCGTAAGGCGGTTGAGCGTCAGGTCGCGCCGCCCTCGGTAGCTGTCGTAGTTGCGGAGCGCCTGCGTGAACAGGCGAAACGCCGTGCGGTAGGAGGCGGGCGTGTGGCGCCACCAGTAGAATTTTCCCAGCGTATGCTGTGCCTCTGCGAGTCTGGGACGGTAGGTGTTCGGGCGTCGTTCGACGGCCTTTTCGTAGCGGGCGACCTCTGCGCGGCAGCGGGCGATGCATTCGCGCAGCCAGGCACGGTGTTGCTCCCGTTCGGCTCTTTTGTCGGAGTTCATGGTCGGTTGGGATAAGGATTGAAAAAAACGCTGCGGTAGACCGGATCGGCTGCCGCAGCGTTTTCTTTCGGGTTCGGCAGCGTGCTACCAGTTGAGAATCTTCTTGAAATCGAAGACTTCGGGGTCGGCCACGTACGCCTTGGCAGCCTCGTAGTCGGCCGGCGTGATGTAGTTCATCAGGTTGTCGATTACCTGCTGGATCTTGTCCGAGTCGATATTGACCAGACGGGGCGGAATCTTGCCCGTGGCGGGATCCTGCAAGTCTTTGAGATAGAGCGGCGACACGAAGCCGTCCTGGCTGATGTAGACCATGCAGCCCGTCTTGCCCTCCGAGAAGAGTTTGTAGACGCCCATGCCCAACTCCGAGCAGTAGACCAGATCGTAGGCGATCGGAGTCTGGCAACGTACTTCGTAACCTATCTCTACGGGACGCGACTTTACCTTGATTTTCAGTTCTTTGAGCTTGTTTTCCAGCATCTCGTTGAAGATATGCGCCTTCGATACTTTGCCCAGTTCGGGATGGCCGTGCTCGTCGTAGGAGAAATGGATGCCCGATTTCTTGATCTCTTCATCGCTCAGGGCGTGGAACACACCTTCCGAGATCATGGCCACGCCGTAGTCGATGCCCATGATCTTGCGCTTGATGATCGACGAAACGACCAGGTTGACGATCTTCTCGACGGTGATCTCCGTCTTGTTGAACATCTCCGGAATGACGATCATCGGGTAGTGGCAGGCCGAGCCGATGCCGAAGGCGAGGTGTCCTGCCGAACGGCCCATGGCCGCTACGACGAACCAGTTGGCCGACGTGCGTGCGTCGTTGTAGACAGCGCGGCCGATGACCGTTCCGCCCTCCTTGGCCGACTGGTAGCCGAACGTCGGCGTGCCGGCCGGCAGCGGCAGGTCGTTGTCGATCGTCTTCGGGACGTGGATGTTGGCGATGGGGTAGTGCTTCGCTTCGAGGAACTTGGCGATGCGGTTGGCCGTCGACGCGGTGTCGTCGCCGCCGACGGTCACGAGCAGCTTGACGTTGTTCTCGGTGAAGAAATTGAGGTTGAAATTCTCCTCGAAATCCTTGTCGGTCGGTTTGAAACGGCTCATCGTGAGGTACGAACCGCCCTGATTGAAGATGTAGTCGGCCTGCGTGAAAGTCAGGTCTTCGTAGCGGGGCGAGGGATTGAAAAGACCCGAATAACCGTAGTGCAGACCGATCACGCGATACCCTTTGGCAAGGAACGTTTTGGCGACGCTGCCCACCACCGTATTCATGCCCGGTGCGGGACCGCCACCTGTAAGAATTGCAATTGCCTCTTTCATAGTGCTTTAAAGTTATGATTGTTCAGATGTTCCGAATCTGTTCTTTTCGCGTCCAAAATTACAAAATATTTTAATAAACCCGAAACAATCCTCGGCAAAATTCCGGCCGGTCGGGACAAAAATCTACCTTTGTCCCTCGCCGGCCGGTTTTCCCGGAATGCGGGCGGAGGCAGTCCGTCGTATGCCGGACGGCAAGGAGTTCCGTTTCCGAGCGGCGAGGGGCGTCTTTCGTCTCCGTCGGCACGGCGTTTGGAAAAAGAAGGACGGTCCGCTTCGTGCGGACCGTCCACCACTGGGTGAAAATGTATGATTGTTACTCAACTACTTTCACATTGATCGCCTGAATGCCCTTGCTGCCCTCGCCGAGTTCGTATTCAACTTCCTGCTTCTCGTTGAGAGCCTTGAAACCGTCTTTGACGATGCCCGAGTAGTGAACGAACACTTCCTTACCGTCTTCGCCAGTAATGAATCCGTAGCCTTTCTTGCCATCGAACCATTTAACTTTGCCTTTCATAAAAATAGAATAATAGATTTGTCTGGCAAAGTAAAATAAAAACAATTGAATGTCAAAACTTTTTGGCTTGTTTTTTGAACCGATTCATGAAAAAATGCGAAATTATGCATATATTTGTCTGTGAATTCGGCAAGAAACGTGACCGATAGAACTAAGAATATGAATGCCAGAATCATAACCGCGCTGCTCGCTCTGCTGGGTTTCGGAGCGGCCTGTTCGGGCGTGAAGGAGACCGCGAAGAGTACGGACAGCCGTGCGGATAGCGTGAGGGTCCAACGGCCGATCCGCCTGATGTACGGCGTGCCGGTGCGCGAATTCCAGGCACGGCCGCTGGCCGATTCGGCTCGCGGCGAAGGGCGGCTTCCGTCCGCCGAGGCGCAGCCGGAAGATGTTCCGGCGAAGTGACGGCGCCCTTTCTGCGATACGAAAACCCCGGCTTCCTTGCGAACCGGGGTTTATTGTGAGCGGGACCTGCGCCCGCGATCGGATTGTCTGAAAAAAAGAAAGAGACCGCTCTTTCGTGATCTCTTCCCTAATCGATGTTCGACTTGTTCGATTCCAGAACTTTGAGGAACCAGTCGGAGGTCATCATGTCCAACAGTTTGTTGGTGAGGTTGCTCTTCAGCGTCCGCGAGGCAACCACGGTGTTTTTGATCATTCGTACCATACTTAACCTGAATTGCGATCCGCGTTCGAGTCGCCTCTGCGGCGGATCTGTTTTCTAACCTTAACCGATGCAAAGATAATACAAATAAAGGTAAGTTGGTAAATATTTTTAATAAATTTTTCAGAAAATTTAATAAGATATATTACTGTATATGATAATCAGTTTGTTGCATGATTCGAAAGATATTCCCTTTTGGGGGGCTTACGAGTGTCGGTTTGGCAGCATCGGAACGTTGAACCGGCATTTTGGCACTTTGGTGCGGCCGCAGCGGAAGAATCGTATGGAATTATCCCGATCCCGTTTCGTGTTGTTGCGACGATTGCGTATGGCGTTTCTTTCTCCATTTTTTCGCCTCGGCACAGTCTGAACAAGTTCGGCTCTGTACACGGCTTAGCGAAAACGTTTTCCCTGATTGTCCGAAGAACGGCAGTCCGCAGCTACCCGACACAGGGATATGCTCTGTTCGCAAGAGTTCGCACGCATCCTTCGCCGGCTATGGACGGCGATGCGACTCAGAGAAGGATAGTCCCGAAAGTTATTCCCGGTAGATGAGCGCTACGGCCGAGACCGAGACGCCCTCTTCGCGGCCCTCGAAGCCGAGCCGCTCGGTCGTGGTGGCCTTGACCGAAACGCAGTCGACACCGATTCCCATGACGTCGGCCAGCGTCCGGCGCATCCGGTCGATGTGGGGGCGCAGTTTGGGTCGCTGCATCCGGATCGTGCAGTCGACGTTGCCGATGCGGTAGCCTTTTTGGGCGAGCAGCTCCGCGACGCGGTGCAGCAGCAGTTTCGAGTCGATACCCTTGTAGTCGTCCGACGTGTCGGGGAAATGCAGCCCGATGTCGCCCAGCGCGGCGGCGCCCAGCAGTGCGTCGCAGAGGGCGTGGATCACCACGTCGCCGTCCGAGTGGGCGACGCACCCCTTGTCGTGTTCGATCCCGACGCCGCCCAGCACGAGGGGCAACCCTTCGGCCAATGCGTGTACGTCGTATCCGTGTCCGATTCTGAAAAGCATGGGCATCAATCGTCTAAGTCGTTGAAATAATCTCGGTCGATCCGTTTGATTTCATAAGAGAACGCAGTCGTGACCCCGAGTCCGTATTCGATCATGAGCTGTGTCAGTTTCTCTCCGTCGATTTTGACCAGTTTGACTCCCTGGGGTTTGTAGGATTGCGCCTCTTTGGTGAAAGAGGAAGTGGTGATAAAAATCCCTTTCGTACTTCCCTGTCCGGCGAGTGCACCCACGAATTTTTGCAATTCGGGACGTCCGACTGTATTGTTCCTGTTCCATTTCTTGGCCTGGATATGGACGACGTCCAGACCCAGCTTGTCCTCCTTGATGATACCGTCGATTCCTTCGTCTCCCGTGCGTCCGATTGCCTGTCCCGCATCTTGAATCGAACCGCCGTAGCCCATCTTGACCAGAAGCTCGACGACGAGCCGTTCGAAAAATGCGAAATCCTGCATCAGTACGACATCCAGCAGTTCGGACGACAGTTTATTGTGTATCTGTTCGTAGGCGTGGGCGATCGTTTCTTCCGGATCGATAGCAGGCGCGCACTCGTTTTCCCGCGTCTTGTCGTTGCGGGACGACGGGGCGTAGAAATCGACGAAATTCGGGTATCCCGTCAGGTAGGTTACGTCTATTTTCTTTTTGGATTTTAAAGCCTTTATTCCCAGAGAGGTGATCGAGAGTATCCCTCTTTTTCTCTGTTCGAGCAGTCCCGCCTTCTTTAAGTAGGTTTTTGCCCAGCCGACGCGACCTGAAAAAAGTGCACGATGGCCGCTGGGAGCTAACTGTTCCCGTTCTTCCCGGGTGAGTTCGAATCGGTCGGCCAGTTGCTCTATGACGTTTTTGAAGAGATGCTCCTGTCCGTCCTGAATACATTCCAGCAGAGGCCGCATCAGTGTTTGGTAGTCCGGAATCATGGTGTTCGATTATATCAGACAAAATTAAGTAATTTCTCTTTAAAATGGATATTCTTTTGTAATTTTGTGCATATTCAAACCGAAACAGAGATGACAGATTTGACGAAACTCGCACCCTGCGAGGTGTGGACGGAATTCGAGGCGATCACGCGCGTACCGCGGCCCTCGAAGAAGGAGGAGAAGATACGCGACTACCTGGTAGGCTGGGCGAAGGAGCACGGATTGGAGTACCGGTGCGACGCGACGGGCAACGTCGTGATCCGCAAACCGGCGACGACCGGTTACGAAGGGCGTCCGACGGTGATTCTCCAGTCGCATATGGATATGGTCTGCGAGAAAAATTCGGACGTGGCGTTCGACTTCGAGCACGACGCGATCCGCACCCGCATCGACGACGGCTGGGTGCGTGCCGAGGGGACGACGCTCGGCGCCGACGACGGGATCGGCATGGCTGCCGCACTGGCGATGCTGGCCTCCGCGACCGTCGCGCATCCGGCACTCGAAGCGCTCTTCACCGTCGACGAGGAGACCGGCCTGACGGGAGCGTTCGGGTTGGGCGAGGGGATGCTGACGGGGAAGTACCTCATCAACCTCGATTCGGAGGACGAGGGCGAACTCTTTATCGGCTGCGCCGGCGGCGTGGATACCGTGGCCAAATTCAGCCCGATGGTGACGCCGGCGCCCGACGGGTTCGAATATTTCCGTATCGACGTCAAGGGGCTGGCCGGCGGCCATTCGGGCGACGACATCGAGAAGGGGCGCGCCAACTCCAACAAGCTGGTGGCGCGGCTGCTTTACGAGCTGCTGCCCTACGGGCCGGTGCTGAACCGTTTCGACGGCGGTAACCTGCGCAACGCCATTCCGCGCGAGGCGTTCGCCGTCTTCGGCGTTCCCGCCGAGACGGCCGGCGACGTGTGCGAGCGCTGCCGTGCGTTCGCCGTCGAGATCGTCGAGGAGTTCAAGTATACCGAACCCAATTTGCAGATGACCCTGAACAAGATCGAGGGGGTCGAATGGGTACTCGATCCCGTGACGATGCAGTCGCTCGTCGGGGCGCTCGTCGGTCTGCCTAACGGCGTGCTGGCGATGTCGCACGCCGTCGAAGGGCTGGTCGAGACCTCGTCGAATCTGGCATCGGTGAAGTTCGGTGCCGAGGGGATCGTGGTCACTACGTCGCAGCGTTCGTCGGTGGAGAGCGCCAAGCGTTATGCCGCACAGACCGTCGAGGCGGTGCTGCGGCTCTCCGGCGCCGAAGTCGCTCATTCGGACGGTTATCCCGGCTGGTCGCCCGATCCCGATTCGTACCTGCTGCACGTCACGGAGCAGTGTTACGAGCGGCTTTTCGCCGTGAAGCCCAAAGTACGGGCCATCCATGCCGGATTGGAGTGCGGGCTGTTCTTGGAGAAATATCCGGAGTTGGACATGGTGTCGTTCGGCCCGACGCTGCGCGGCGTGCATTCGCCCGACGAGCGGCTGGAAATCGCCACCGTGCAGAAGTTCTGGGATCTGCTCTGCGCCGTGGTGGGGAGTCTCTGAGCGTCGGAGACCTGAAAAAGAGAGGAGCGTCGTTATCCGACGCTCCTCTCTTTTTCGGTCGGTGCGGTTCCATGCCGGCCGCTGTTCACCGGTTCCGGACGGGCTGCCCGGCAATCTACTGTTTGCCGCCCTGCTTGTTGCCGCCGTCCATCATGTCGTCGTTGGAGATCGACTTGCGGGTTTTCCTGACCTGGACGTTCTGCTTTCCGAAGCGCCAGTAGGCGCCGATCGAGAACTGGCGCGAATGGTTGCGGCTGCGGCTCTGCGAGCGATAGGTCGGGGTTTGCGCCGTGGAGCTGTACGTCTGGTATTTGGTGAAGGGGTTGTAGCAGCTGACCGAAATCTGCAACTTCTTGTCGAAGAACTTCTGCGAAAGGGTGGCATAGGAGTAGAAGTAGTCGCCCGACTTGCGGCCCAAGTTTGCGCTGCCGCTGTTGTATCCTTCGCCCAGCGAAACGGTGGCCGCTTTCCAGAGCGCGATGTTCATGTTGAGGTTCTGGTCGAAGGTGAACTCCTCGGTGGAGATCTCCTCTTGGGGCAGCCGGTAGTGGCTGTAACCGCCCCGCCCGTTCAGCGCGAAGGAGAACTTCTCCGAGGGGGAGTAGTTGACCGAAAGCCGTGCGCTGGCCGTGCGCTCGCGCACGTTGTTGCTGTACGTCGTGTGCGAGACGCCCTGGTCGTCGACGCTCGTCCAGCTCGAAATGCCGTCGTTCGACAGGTGGCCCGACAGAGTGAAGGTGCCGCTCCATTTGGGGGAGAAATAGTTGTATTTGAGCGACAGCGTATGTGTCGTCGATGCTTCCAGATCGGGGTTGCCCTGCGAGGTATTGTAAGGGTCGCTGTCGTCGAGGTAGGTCGACAGCATCGAGATCGAGGGACGGCGTAGCCGTTCGGTATACGAGAGCGAGAGGTTGTGCCCGTCGCGCGGTTTGTAGGTGAAGCTGAGGTAGGGGATGAAGTTCAGCAGGCGGTTGCCGTAATCGTAGATTCCCTCCCGGCTGTTGTCGGCGTCGGCATGGTTCCACGTGCGCTCCATGCGCACGCCGGCACGCGCCGATACCTTCGAGAATTTCAACCCGTAGCCGAAATAGAGCGAGAAGATCTGCTGCCGCTGCCGCAGGTCGTCGTACTTGGTCATGTTCGTCGGATCGAACCCGACGGGATCGATCCACGGGATCTCGTTCTGGTAGCCTTTGTTGATCCGGTAGATATATTTGCTGCCGGCTTCGACGTAGTGGTGTTCCGCGAGCGGGTTGTAGTAGTCGAGCTGGAAGGTGTTCGTGAAGCTCCGGCTCGTATGGCGCTTGTAGAGTTGCGAAGAGGGGTAGTTCAGCACGCCGTCGTAGGTGACGAGATTGTAACCCTTGTCGGGGTCGATCTCGACCATGTCCGAAACAGTGAGCGTATGTTCGGGCTTGCGGAAACGCCGCTCGTAGTTGGCGCCGACCTGAAATCCCGTGTAGGGGTAGTTGTCGTAGTCGTGCGTGTCGTAGGCGACGGTCGGCGTTTCGGCGGCGTCGGACATGCGGATCCTGGTGTCGGAGCTGTTCTTCCATGCGCCTGTCCAAAGCGATCCTTCGAGGGTGACGAGGTTGAGCGTATCGGGTTGGTAGCTCAGGTTCAGCGTGACGTATTCGTTGTGGCCCTTGCCGTAGCCGGTCGATTCGGAGGTGTGGTAGCGCTGCTGTTCGGAGGCGAAATTCTCGCGCCGGCTTTCCGATGTGTAGGGGCGGTTCCTGCGGTTCATCTGAAAGAAGAACGCCTGGACCGAAGCGGCGAACTTGCCCTTCTGGACGGAGAGCGAGGCTCCGCCGTATTGCTGGCGGGTGTCGAGTCCCGTGTTGTAGTTGAGGCTGCCGTTGTAGCCGTCGAACTCCTTGCGGGCGGTGATGATGTTGATGATGCCGCCCGCGCCTTCGGCGTCGTATTTCATCGAGGGTTCGGTGATGACTTCGATCTTCTTGATCTGCGAGGCGGGCATACTGCGGATCACGTCCTTGAAATTCTTGAACATCGCCGACGACCGTCCGTTGACCAGCACCTTGAAATCGCTCTGTCCGTTGAGCTTCACGTTGCCCTCGGCGTCGATGGTCAGCTGCGGCACTTTGCGCAGGATCTCTTCGAGCGTCGACGATGCGGCCTGCGGATCGTCTTCGACCGAGTAGGTCGTTTTCTCGGCGTCGGCCGTGACGAGCGGTTTCTGGATGGTGACCGTCACCTGGTCGATGTCCACGCCCTGCCGCAAGCGGATCGTACCGGCATCGGTCGCGGCAGAGCGGAGCGTGACGGGCTGCGTTTCGGGATTGTAGCCCACCATGGTGATTTGCAGGCGGTAGTCGCCCGCGGCCTCCGCCGAGAGTTCGAACCGCCCCTGCGCATCGGCGGCGACGGCGGCGACGGCCGTCGAATCGCGCAGCAGGGCCGTCGTGGCGAAGCTCACGGGGGAGTCGTTCGCTGCGTCGACGACTTGGCCGCGCAGCAGGAATTTCTGCTGTGCGGTCATGCTCAGAGGCAGGAGCGACAGCAGCAGGAGAAGCGTTCGTTTTTTCATTTGTCAGGTGTTGGAACCGACGCGTTACGGTGCGCCGGCGAAGTGTCGCGCAAGGTATTTTGCAGGTTGTTGTCCACAAATATATCGATTCTTTTCCGAAAAAGCAATACCCCCCCCCGCAGTGTGCGGATAATCGGGGAAATCGCTATATTTGTAGTATAATCAGGCTTATAAACCGTGCGAATAGTTTGTAAAATACTCTTTTCGGTTTTGTTATTGCGCTGTTCGGGCGCGCTTGCGCAGGCGTTCGACGACGAACCCTATTACCCCTTTGCACCCTACGAGGAGGAGCGGATGCCCGAATTGGAGAGCGATTCGCTGCTTTTTTACCGTGCCGTGCAGCAGGCTGACGACCTTTGGGCGGAGGTGTCGGCATTCCGCTTTTCGGCTGTTTCGTATCGCCGGCGGGGCGAAGACTATGCCTTGTCGCCCGTTTTGCTGGAAGGTGCGGAGGTGTCGTGGCGTTATCTGACCGCGCTTCGGCGGTTGCAGGCCGAGACGCGGTATGTCGCCGGTGCACGTCCGCAGGTCGGGAGGCTTTCGGTCGGTGCCGGAGCGACGGCGGTGTCGCTCACCGAATACGATCCGGTGCCGGGCGGGGCGCTGGCCCTGCGTGCGGCGACCCGCAACTATCGCGCCGGTGCCGAAGGCTCGCTGGCGTTCGAACTGCCCCGCAGGTGGCACCTGGCCGTGACTGTCGACGGGCGTTTCGGGCGCGATGCGCTCGTCGACGGCGTTTATACGCGGCAGACGACAGCCGCCCTGCGCGTCGGCCGCCGCACGAGGGGCGACGGATACTGGACGGCGGTGTTCGTCGTGCCGTTTGCCGAGCGCGGTTTGCGTTCCTCTTCGGTGGAGGAGGCGTTTATGCTGCGGGGTTCCAATTACTACAATCCCGCATGGGGTCGTCAGGCAGGCGATGTGCGTAACAGCAGGGTGCGGCGCGAGGGGTTGCCGCTGGGTATCGCCGCTTATTGCGGCCGGATCGGCGTGTCGACGCTGTTGCGGGCATCCGCCGCGGTCGAGACGGGCATACGGTGCCAGAGTTCGCTGGCCTGGTACGACGCTTCGACGCCCCGTCCCGACAACTACCATTACCTGCCCAGTTACTTCACGGGCGAGGCGTTCGAGGCCGTCGACGCCGTGTGGCGCGCCGGCGACGAACGCTATACGCAGATCGACTGGGCGGAGCTCTACCGCCGTAACCGGATGCAGCCCGACGGCGAGGCGCTCTATGCCCTCGAAGATCGGGTGGAACGTCCGCTGCGGATGCAGACGGCGATTCGTATCGAGTCCGAGGTCGATCCGCAGTTGACCGTCGCCTGCGCGCTCAGGGTCGATTACGATGCGCCGCGCCGGTATAAACAGCTGCGCGACCTGCTGGGTGCCGACCGTCTGACCGACATCGACCGCTTCCTGCTCGACGACGCGACCTACTCCAACCGTTTGCAGAACGACCTGCGCCACCCCGACCGGACGGTGGGCGAAGGTGACCGTTTCGGCTACGACTACCGCACCGTCCGCTGCGAGGTCGCGGCCGACGGTGTGGTGCGCTACCGTTCGGACCGGTGGACGGCGGCGTTCGGCGCAAGCGTGGGGCGCTGCGTCGTCCGGCGGCGCGGATTCTATGAGAAGGAGTTGTTTCCGGGCGCCGGCTCCTACGGCGGTTCTTCGCGGTTGCGGTTCACACCCTACGCGTTGCGGGCCAGCGCCGGCTATGCCTTTTCATCGCGCAGCTATCTCGAAATCTCGGCGTCGGCGTCGGCCGCGGTGCCCGACGTGGAGGATATGTTTTTGCAGCCGCTCTACAACAACCGGACGGTGGATGATCCGTCCCTGTCGCGCCGCTACGGCGCCGAACTGGGTTTCGTCCGCACGGGCGGGGCCTTCGAGCTGCGGGTGACGGGCTACCTCGCGGCGACGCGGGACGAAATCCGCACTACCCGTTTTTTCGACGACCTCTCCTACGAATACTGCGATATGACGGTGCGCGGCATCGGCCGGCTCGATTACGGCGCCGAGGCGGCGGCCCGACTGCGCCTTACGTGGAATTGGAGCCTGTCGGCCGCCGTCGGTGCGGGCAGCCACACCTATGCGACGAATCCTTCGGCATGGCTCTACACCGATGCGGGCAACGAGCTCCGCGCCGACGGCGTCACGAGTTACATGAGCGGTCTTCGGCCCGGCGGCACTGCCTCGCTGGCCGCGACGGCAGGCGTGCATTATTTCGGCCGTTCGGGGTGGTATTTCTCTGCCGATGCGTCGCTGGTCGCCGGACGATGGGTCGCGCCGTCGTTCCATTACCGGACTTCGCGTGTGGCGAACCAGGCCTCCGATTCGCCCGAAACATTTGCTCTTTTCATGGAGCAGGAGCGGCTGGACGACTCCTTTACGGCCGATGTCTCGGCGGGGAGAATGTGGCGGCTGGGCGCGTCGAGACTGTCGGTCACGCTGTCGGTACGCAACCTGCTCGACGACCGTCGCACGGTCTATTCCGCCTACGAGTCCGATCGGGTGCGGCGCCTGCGCAGCGGTGCCGAGACCTTTTACCGTCCGTTCGCTACGAGCCTGCTCTATGCCTACGGCCGCAGCGCGACGTTGACCGTGAGTTATAAATTCTAAAAAAAATCGTTGGAATTTGTTTTTAATTTCGCTAAATTGCTCTCGTAAAATTAAAACATATCGTTATGATCGTCGGAATTCCAAAGGAAATTAAGAACAACGAGTATCGCGTATCGCTTACGCCGGCCGGAGCCATGGAACTCGTTCGGCGGGGACATACGGTCTACATCCAGAGCGGAGCGGGCGTCGACAGCGCCACCTCATATTGGATCATCGATGATTCGGGAACACTGAAAGAGGAATATGAAAAAACTATCGGCAACAATTCCGAGCCATATACTCCGGTATATGCCGAACTAAAAGTTATCGATACCGGGAAATCGAACGAAGGATTTGCCGCCGAATATGCCGGAGTCTATCATGTAAAAGAAGTGTTGAATATATCCCCGATTAAACCAGAATAGGCGTGTAGCCATATCATGAATATAGCCTACATAGGTGCGAGGATAAAGAATTCCGTAAAAAATTCGTGGGGATAGACTTGTATTTTAATAATGAATCTCTTGTCAGCAACCATATTACGAACTCCTCAGCAAACGGTAAAAAAGCAGCCGAATAGATTTTTGAAGATATTCAACCCCTCCGTCACTACGTGCCACCTCCCCTATATTTTGCATGCAAAACACAGAGGAGGAGGTTAATACTTTCCTATATATCATGTTTGTTCTTCTCCCTTGCCGTGTCCCGTAGCATTACGGGGTGTTGCGTTAGCCATATAGAGAAGGTGGCACGTAGTGACGGAGGGGTTGAAAATCACCACCTTAATCAGTCCGTTTATATCAGATATTTAACCCCCTCGCCCTACACTCCCCCTATCTCACCTGCGATGAGCAGAGGGAGAGTTGAATTCATACTCCTCCACTGTGTTTTTGTAGCGCAAAAATAGGGGAGATACCGAAGAACGATAGTTTCTGAGGAGAGGGAGTAGAATATACAAGGACAATCTCCACTAATTATCGACTGAGACAGAATAAAGAATATAGACGTAATACATTTTGATGAAAATAAAAGAGCGATGAAATTCATCACTCTTTTTGTAGCGAGACCGGGGCATGATCCCGGGACCTCATGATTATGAATCATGCGCTCTAACCAACTGAGCTATCTCGCCAACATGTTTATGTATCGCACGACCAATTGTCAAATGCGGTGCAAAGATAAGGGATTATTTTATACTACACAAAAAATTGGCTTACTTTTTTTACTCACCAATTCATGCAATCCATCGCCGTATCAACCGATATATCTCTCCAATCCATAAAACGGCCGAGGTTGCCACAAAAATATACACCCAGTCCATCGGTTGTAAAGGAGTCACACTGAACAATGCTCCACCCAAGCTGACTATCAAAATCTGCCCGGCTAGAATAATGAGGGTGACCCACAGAAATCCTTTGCATGAAGCCAAACGATCAAAAGCGGATTGTACATTTCCAAAAGCCTTCGCATTGAACATATTCCAAAATTGTAAAAACACGAATATGGAAAAGAAAAGGGTAAGTTCATATCGGGTAAGCCCTCCGGGAACTGGCGCAAAGTTAAAGAAATGGGTAAAGAAAAGCGACAGATCGAACTGAGCGAGCGATGTAATATCGACATGTTTGAAATATTGCAACAGCCCGAACAAGAGCAACACAAAAGCAATTCCAGTCCCGATGATACCTCCTGCCATAGGCCGGGTAACGATATTATCGTTCAAATGACGCGGCTTGTCCCGCATAACCCGCTCGTCGGGCGGCAAGGAAGCCAATGCCAAAGCAGCGAAGGTATCCATAATGAGATTTACCCAAAGCATCTGAGTGACTGTCAACGGCGACTCTGTTCCTAAAAAAGCACCGATAAGGACAATCAAACATGCGGCCACATTGATAGTCATCTGGAAAAGAATGAACTTCTGTATGTTACGATACAGCGAGCGTCCCCAAAGCACCGCTTTGGTAATACTACCGAATGAATTGTCGATAATCGTAATGTCGCTCGCTTCTTTGGCGACAGATGTCCCGTCGCCCATCGAAAGCCCCACCTGCGCAGCATTGAGTGCCGGGGCATCGTTCGTTCCGTCTCCGGTAACGGCAACGACCTCATCTTGCGATTGCAACAAACGTACAAGTCGCTCCTTATCCATTGGACGAGCCCGAGCGATAACTTTCAAATCGGGGATACGTTCCAACAAAGTTTTATCGTCGAGAGCCGCGAATTCGGGACCTATAATTATATTACGATCTCCGTCTTCGGGTGTCCACAACGAAATCTGGCGAGCTATTTCACGAGCTGTGGCCGGGGTATCGCCTGTTACGATCTTCACTTTTATCCCCGCATTCAAACAGTCGGAAACTGCCGCAGGCACTTCCTTACGAACCGGGTCGGCAATGGCTGTGATACCTAAGAAAGTCAATTTGATATGGGGAGCCAAGTGTCCGGCGATGAAACACACCTCATCGGGCTCGACCAAAGCATAGGCAAACCCCAAAGTACGCATGGCTTGATTTTGGTATTGCAACAGCTTTTCTTCCAGCATCGGACGGCTATCGGTCATAGGAACATTTCCCGACGAAGTAACCCGATCTGAACAGAAATTCATCACATATTCGGGAGCACCTTTCACATAAAGCACCCGGTGATTCAATAACGGAGACTGAACTACCGTAGCCATATACTTACGTTCGGTAGAAAATGTCAACTGTTCGATCACCTCTGCATGACGACGCAACGCTGCATAATCGACTCCCCGGTCGGCCAACCAAAGCAGCAAAGCTCCCTCGGTAGGATTGCCCAACACTTTCACACTGCCGGCAGCCTCATCTAAATGAGCGGTCGAGTTTGCCGCTATACTCTCAAAAATAATGTCCTCCACTCCCGACTCAGGAATATAATCGAAAGCCGCCTCATGCACTCTCATCTGGTTTTGCGTGAGAGTTCCGGTCTTATCGGTACAAATCACCGAAGCCGCACCCATCGTTTCGCAAGCATGCATTTTACGAACCAGATTATTATTCGCCAGCATACGCTTCATACTCATCGCCAAACTGAGCGTGACACTCATCGGCAATCCTTCGGGGACAGCCACGACGATAACCGTAACAGCTATCATCGCCGTCGATAACAGATAGCTTCCGAACAATAACCAATCGATAACGGGGTGCTCTG
>OLSE01001511.1_pt1 | contig 17968 bp, 23 predicted proteins | sample 1673191 | NCBI WGS metagenome assembly OLSE01 (sample SAMEA3136764, study PRJEB25190) | human gut metagenome | biome: human gut; feature: human-associated habitat; material: faeces | place: Austria | collected 2013
CCAAAAGGGTTAATCAGATAGACAGATACAATGGTAAAATAATAAAAACATGGGACTGCACTATGGACGTGGAGCGAGCGTTAGGCTATAAGAATAGTGCCATTTCTCGATGCTGTTCGGGTGGACGTCCCACAGCCTATGGATATGTTTGGAGATATGAAGCAGTATGAAAATATCCGCAGATGATTTATTTCCGTATAATTTCGATAATGTGCTAAGAGATATTTTAGAACACAAACATACTTATTATGTATTCAAAGGTGGACGTGGAAGCTGCAAGTCTTCTTTCGTGAGCATTGTCATTATATTGCTAATGACAAGAAAAGAGAATAGAGATAAGCATTGTATCATATTCAGAAAAACAGCGAACACATTAAGAGATAGCGTTTTTTCACAGATGCAATTTGCTATATCAGCATTGCATCTTGATGGTGATTTTAAATGTACTGTCAGCCCAATGAAAATAACATATATGCCGACTGGACAGACTATAATGTTTCGTGGCGTTGATGACAGAATGAAATTAAAGTCGTTAAAAGCTCCATTCGGATACTTTGCTTTTGCATGGCTGGAAGAATGTGATACTTTTACCGGAATGGAAGAAGTACGAAGCATCTTGCAGTCATCGATGCGAGGTGGAAAAGACTACTGGACTTTTATGTCATTCAACCCACCAAAAACAAGACATAACTTCATGAATGAGGAAGTATTAATCCAGAGAGACGACAGATATGTTCATTCTTCTGATTACAGAACGGTTCCAAAGGAATGGCTTGGACAACAGTTTTTTGACGATGCCGAACATCTCAAACAGATTCGCCCAGAAGCCTATGAGCATGAATACCTGGGTGTCCCAAATGGTGACGGCGGAAACGTATTTGAATATCTCGAAATCAGAGATATTACAGACGAAGAGATCAGCCACATGGACCGCATTTTCGCTGGTGTAGATTATGGATGGTACCCGGATGCCTTCTGCTATCTCCGAACTTATTATGATTCTGCCAGAGAGAAGATATATCTGATTGACGAGCTGTATGTAAATAAATGGAGCAACTCTAAGACTGCTGATTGGATCAAGAAAAAAGGCTATGACGATTACACAATGATATGTGATTCTGCGGAACCTAAGTCTGTGAATGACTTCCGGGATGCCGGACTTCCTGCAAGAGGAGCAATCAAAGGACCGGGAAGTATCGAGTATGGTTTCAAATTCTTACAGACAAAGACTATAGTCATTGACCCGAAGCGAACACCGAACGCATATAAAGAAATCACAGAATATGAGTACGATCGGGACAAAGAGGGAAATGTAATAAGTGGTTATCCTGACGGAGATGATCATGCAATCTCGGCACTTAGATATGCTTATGAGCCGTTGTTTAACAGGAGAGGTTACAGTGCATAATGGGACTTATAACAACACTAAAAAGGTGGTTTAATATGATATTCAAAAAACAAGCCGAAGAGGACTTCAACATTCAGGCAGCAGAATTTCCAGAGATGGAATCGCTGATTAACCGGTGCGCGAACATTTACAGAGGTGCGCCGGAATGGCTGGATGATAAGAATAATATCAAGACGATCAATTTTGCTAAATCTGTCTGCTCAGAAACAGCTCGGCTCGCAACGCTGGCGATCGGCATTCAGATAGACGGTTCTGCAAGGGCTACGTGGCTACAGGAACAGATCGACAAGGTATATTTTCAAATCCGTCACTGGGTAGAATATGGCTGTGCTTATGGAACAGTATTTATTAAGCCAAATGGTGAAAGCATTGACGTATTTACTTCGGCAGATGTGATGATCGTGGACTATGATAATCAGGAAATTAGGGGAATCATATTCAAGGATTCTTATACTGTTGGACGGAAATACTATACACGGCTTGAATATCATAGATTTGTTGAGACTACCGTGGATGGCGTGACGACCTATCCGTACTACGTTTCTAATAGAGCCTATGTGTCAAAATCCCCTCAGTCAATCGGCGATAAGATTGACCTTAAACAGACCAAATGGGCTGACCTTATGGCAGATACGCCGCCGATTCTCAAGGCAAATGGAGAGAAGCTGGACGGGCCTCTGTACGGAGTACTGCGGACGCCGCAAGCGAATAACGTGGATATTAATGCACCATTGGGATTGCCGATTTTTACCGAAGCTATCGAGGAGTTAAAAGACCTCGACATTGCATACAGCCGTAATGCCGGAGAGATTTTTGACTCTCAGAAGATTGTTCTGGCAGATGATAGACTGCTGATGCCAAGCGGTACACCTGTATCAGCCATGTCGCCACAGGGCATGGAAAACAGACGGAATGAGATGAGCTTACCACACTTTGTCAAGAATGTATTCGGACAGGACGAGAAAGAGTTTTATCAGGAAATCAATCCGCAGCTCAACACGGACACTCGTATAAGCGGTATAAATGCCATTTTAAGCCAGTTGGGGTACAAGATTGGATTCTCTAACGGGTACTTTGTTTTTAACGAATCTAGCGGTATTCAGACGGCTACAGGAGTAGAAGCAGAACAGCAGAGGACGGTACAGTTCATTAAAGATGTTCGAGACAAACTGGAATCCTGTCTGGACGAAGTTATCTACGCATTGAACGTTTACGCTGACCTGTACGGACTTGCGCCAGTCGGAGCATACGAGGTCAATTATGATTTTGGAGACATTCTCTATGTAAGAGAAAACGACCGTGCAAGATGGTGGCAATATGTGACTACTGGCAAGGTTCCGGCATGGCTGTATTTCGTGAAGTTTGAAGGAATGACCGAAGAAGAAGCCAGAGCAATGATCAAAGAAGCTCAGCCAGACGAACCAACACTATTTGGAGAGGAGTAAAAAGATGGCAGACAAACCAGTAACAAGGGAAGAAAAATATCTTGCGTACTTGACAGGTGATTACACGGGCGAACTCCCGAAGCCTATTACAAGAAAAGAGAAGTATTTATACGAATTATGCTTAAAAGGAATTGGCGGTGAGATTTCGCCGGAAGAAATCAAGAATGCAGTAAATGAGTGGTTTGAAAAGAATCCGGTCAAGCCCGGAGCTACGACAGAACAGGCGCAGCAGATCGAGCAGAACAAGACGGACGTTGCTTCACTGAAAAAGGAAACTGGTTCGCTAAAGGAAGATATAGGTGAGATTCCTAAAAAACAAGGGTATCTAAGCAGTTACGTCACGGACAGTACTATAAAAATTGATAATGAAATTTATGATGTCACGACTATTATAGATGAACTGTTAAAAAAGGATGTAAAAAAAATAGTAGTGGATGTTGATTGCTATGTTCAGAAATCAATTATTCCAAAGAATGGAATAGAAATAGTCGGAAATGGTAAAAGCGTTATTTATTTTGAATCTGGAGATGGATTTAATTTTTCGGAGGGTAGCAGTAACACATCCATACATGATTTAATAATAAAGGGATATAACATACAAGATGATGTAAATGTTAAAGATAACTGGCTTATCAATATATCAAGTGATTTACATAATGTCAAATTATACAACTTGGATATAGAGAGCGGTTATAACGGTATAAAGATAAATGGATGGATAAATAATTATCAAAATATAATTGTTAGTTATTTTAAAGGAATTGGCGTTTATATTGGAAGAAGTGACAACACTTTTAACACTTTTTATATAAACGGTTGCCAAAAAGAGGGTTTATATATTTCATCCGGTAATAACAGAATTGATAATATAAAGATATTGTCATGCGGGAAAAATTCTGATTCTTCTTGTTATTTTAAAGGTAATAGGAATACTATATCGAATGTAGAGATCCAAGATATATTTAACAAATGTGCGATATTCGAGGATTTTAATAATAATATATTAAACATTAACTTAGATGGGATAAGAACGCACATTACGGACGACGCATCAATCGTACTTGCTGAATTTGTAAATTGTAGCGGAAATATTATCAATTTAATTTCATCAAAGTATGGTTCTAGCGTTAATGAATCGTCTAAGGACGATATCATAAGTTTAAATAGCAATTGTAATACCAATTCATTGATATTATCATCATTGAAAGTCGCATTGCAGGATGATGGAGCGAAAAATAACATAACGGTGTTAAAAAACGATATTGTTAGTTACAATATTGATAAAATTTTGACTCTGGAAGAAAAATACAGTGTAAAAAAACCGACAGCAATCAATTATGTTGAGTGTTCTGATATATCCAATGAATATAACGATGCTATGTACGCTTTTAAAAACAGTGGAAATGTTAAATATAGCGGACCTAGGTTCGCATTGAAAGAAAAACAGAAACTTTTTTGCGTGGTGGTTTTATCTTCAAACACCGCCTATACTGAGCAAACACAAACAATTCTTACGTTAGTTGATCAACAAGGCAATATAAATAAAACTAAAAGTATCGGAAATCTTGAAAATAACCAAGTTCTTACTTTAATAGGGGCTGATGATGCATCACTTTCGTCATGGGCTGTATTAAATAACGCGATGAGTTCAAGCACGATAACAAAAATTAAGTATATAGGTTTTTTTGATTTTAAAAATTATTCTGCCATAATGTCTGATATTACTAATTAACTAAATGGGGCTTTAGTTAACCAGTAAAAAAAACAAAACATGTACCACAACATTTATCGAAAGAGGTGATATACTATGCTTAGTCCAGAATATTTACGCCGGATAACAGAGGGTAGCGAACAAATTGCTGAAGAACTGCATCAGTATATCATCTCTGAGATCGTGTCAAGGATGATGGCAAGAATCGACAGAGGCGAGGATTATATTCTGACCAACGCTGATGTATGGAGAAACAGAACACTACAGGAATCTGGTGAATTACTAGAAGACATTCTAGCGGAACTATCCAAATACACCAAACGTGAACAGCAGGAGCTTCTTGAAGCGTTTGAAGATGCCGGAATCACTGCAATGAACTATGATGATAAGGTATATAAGGCGGCGGGATTAAGCCCTGTACCGCTCGAACAGTCACCATCTATGATAAGGCTCATGGAGCGGAATATGCTTGCAACCATGGGCGAGTGGAAGAACTTCACGAGAACAACCGCAAGTGCCGCCCAGAGACTCTATATCGAACAATGCGACCTTGCCTATAATCATGTAATGACTGGAGCAGTTGGGTATACGCAAGCCATCAAAGAGGCAGTCAATAACGTTGTATCAGATGGCGTCACTGTCACATATCCATCTGGCAGAAAAGACACCATCGAAACCGCAGTTGCACGTTCTGTTAGAACTGGCGTGGCGCAGGCTACGGGAGATATATCCCTAAAACGCATGGAAGAAATGGACTGGGATTTAGTTCTGGTCAGTGCGCACATAGGAGCTAGAACGGGTGACGGCGGTGAGAATCCGGGAAATCACTCATGGTGGCAAGGCAAGATATACTCTCGTTCTGGCAAGAGTAAGAAATTTCCACCTTTCTCATTGACCGGATATGGAACGGCAAGTGGACTATCAGGGGTCAACTGTCGGCATAGTTTTGGAGCCAGTGACGGGGAATTTAACCCTTATGTAGAACTATCAGCACAGGATAAAGCTGACAAAGGCAAACAGTACGAAAAGGAACAGCGGCAACGTACTTATGAACGGAGAATCAGAAAGACAAAGAGAGAAGTTCTCGGAATGCAAGCGGCGGTTGATAACTGTAAGGACGAACAGACAAGATTTGCGCTCCAACAAGACCTTGACCGGAAGTCTTATCTTTTGCAGAAACAAAATGCTGCATACAAAGATTATTGCAAACGGAATGACCTGAGGGAACTACAAGACCGGCTTATGATTGCTAAGTGGAACCGCCAGAACGCCGCAAAAGCCAGAGGAGCGGCAAAGAGATATAAAACAGCAAAGGGGATTGACTGATGGATAGATGGGAGTATTACAATCCGAATCCTGCCGGGAATCGAGTAGGAGATTGCGCTGTCCGGGCAATATGTAAGGCAACCGGTTTTGACTGGGAAACAGTATTCACCGGATTAATGATACAGGCGTGCGCTCTGTCAGATATGCCGAGTGCAAATTATGTCTGGGGAGCGTACCTCTATAAGCATGGATACAGGCGCAAACTGATTGAGCAGTCGGAGCGATATATTTATACAGTCAATGACTTTTGCGCAGATCATCCAACAGGCACATACATTCTCTGTATAGATGGTCATGTGGTGACAGTGCAGGATGGCAAATATTTCGATACATGGGATTCCGGAAATGAGATCCCGGTATATTACTGGGAAAAGGAGAATAAATGAGCATATCAGAATTTGTACAGATTTTCCTCTCTATCTGCGGAGGGGTGTCCATTGTCGGAGGGGCAGCAGCTGTGATCTTTAAATGGATTACTCCGGCATTTCGACTTAATGAGCGAGTAGAGACACTGGAAGAACATGACAAGCGAGATTACGAGAGTCTTCAGAGGATCGCAGAACGTGATTCATTGATTTTGGAAGTGCTGTCGACCATGTTGGATAGTCAGATTAGTGGGAATAACGTCGAGGAATTAAAAAAAACAAAACAGAAGCTTACAAATTATCTTGCACAGAATCAGCGTTAGCATTAGTAAGGGGTATGCTCATGAAATTATATGTGTTCACTAAGAAAGATATAGACAGATTCTTGATAGAGTGTAATTTTACACCGGACGAAGAAAGACTGTTCCGGCTGAGATGTAAGGAATATACGCTCGAATACTGCGCTGAACAGATGAATGTGAGTATATCCACGGCGAAACGGTTAAGCCGCCGGGTAAATAATAAAATAATTAAAGTGTGTTAAGACGACAATAAAGCCCCCGGGATTATCTCTCAGGGGCTTATTTTTATTCTGATTTTATTTGTTCTTCGTATTTTTTTATGAGCCATTCCGGGACCGGTTCGTCTCCGTCGTCACCCCTGTATTTGATCGGGTCAATATTGTTTGTGAAACACCACTCCCAGCTGTTATAATCGTCGCCGTCTTTTGATACGATGTAGAATATATCATATTCGCCATCCACAAATGCTATCGTATCTGTTGCATTCATTGTGTACAGCATGATATACATGCTTCTCCTGTATGCGTACGCCATTTCTAGCGGCGAATCTTCACCGCCCAGAAATTCCATGAACATTTCAACGTCGGAAGATTCTTTCGACAATTTGTTATAATAATCGTAGACTTTTTCATCCCATCCGTCCGGGAAAAGTTTACGTTCTTTTATTTTCTCGTTATCTTCTTTAGCCATTTTGTAAATGGTTTCAAGTTTTACTCTCTTAATCATTTTACACGCCTCCTATTTCACTTCGCAATCTTCCAAGACAGCTCGCTCTAACAACTGTCTCACATAATCCGGACATTTGCTTTTTCCGGATTCCCAGTTTTCGAGCGTTCTAACCGGTATGTTGTACTGCTTCGAGAACTCTGAACGTGATTGGTCAAGCAATGCGCGCATTTCAGCTACTTGCATTTTTTGTTCCTGCAAAATAATACGAATATTATTGTCAAAGGTTACATCTCCAACACCATGTTGGTATTTTGAACACTTACAGGGGAGAACAAGTGTTATATGCTTTTCTGCACAGTTTGCGTATTCGTATACATGCTCTTCGATAATAACATGTTCCGGATATTCAATGACCTTAACACCACTTCCGGAAAATACATCCGCAAATACAGTGATAAGATTATCGGCTGCTTCCCGTAGAGTTTCGCCGCGGAACTCAAAGAATCCGCCGGAACCGCCGCTACTGGAAACGGTAGAAATAATGACGGCATGTTTGGTGGAGATGGTAGCTGGTGGATTATTGTTTTATTCATTTTTGCTTTCTTCGGATGGGGCAATAACGGATGGGGTAATAATGGCAATGGCGGCGGATACGCAGCCACAGCAGCTACTCAGGCAGACATTCAGAGAGGATTCGATAACTCCGCAGTAATCAGCAAACTTGACGGAATCAACAACGGTCTCTGTGATGGATTCTATGCCATGAATAACAGTATGCTTACTGGATTTAACGGAATCAACACCAACATCATGCAGACCGGCTTTGGAATCCAGCAGGCGATCAATGCTGATACTGTAGCGAATATGCAGAATACAAATGCTTTACAGGCACAGCTTGCGAATTGCTGTTGTGAGACCAGAGAAGCAATCCAGGGCGTAAACTACAATATGGCACAGAATACCTGCGCATTGCAGAACACAATGAACAGTAACACAAGAGACATTATTGACAGTCAGAATGCAGGAACAAGAGCCATTCTTGACTATCTTTGCAATGAAAAGATTTCTAGTCTGCAGGCTGAGAATAATGATCTCAGACGTGCTGCATCTCAGGATCGCCAGAGCGCACTTCTCACAACTGCAATGGCTTCTCAGACACAGCAGCTCATTAATGCAATCAATCCAGCACCGATTCCGGCATATCAGGTTCCTAACCCGAACACATATTACGGATGTGGATGCGGATGCAACACCGGATGCAATTGCTGATAACTTCATATCGAGAGTATCTTTCGATTGATTTCGGATGTCGGCTTATGCCGTTATTACACAGAGGGGCAGGCTGAGACCTGTCCTTTTGTGATATGAAAGGAGTATTTTTATGGCAGAATTTACAAATGTGGCTGCTCAGACTGTAGCAGCAAATGGAAACGTAGTATTTTCAAACACAGCAGTTAAAGGTTCTAACTGCATTCAGCACAGAGAGGGAAGTGGAATCATCACTCTGAGAGGACTGACTAATCAGTGTAAAGCGAGATTCTTCGTGGATTTTTCTGGTAATATCGCAATTCCAACAGGCGGTACTGTCGGAGCTATTTCTCTGGCAATTGCAATCTCTGGTGAGCCGGTTCTTTCTTCCCAGATGATTTCCACACCGGCAGCAGTAAATCAGTACAATAATGTGTCCTCTGGCATCTATATTGATGTGCCTCGCGGATGCTGCGTTAATATCGCGGTAGAAAACACAAGCGATCAGGCTATTTCTGTTGCGAACGCAAACATTGTCGTAACCAGAGAAGCGTAGGAGGTGTGATTATGAGAGACATTAAGGATTTATGTGCAAGAATCGAAGACGAGCTGTCCAAAATCGCTGACAGTGGACTGACCACCGGAAATCTGGAAATGACATACAAACTGATTGATATGTACAAAGACATAAAGAACACGCAGTACTGGGACAAGAAAGTGGAGTACTATAACACTGTCCTTGATGAGATGCGTGGCGGATACAATGACGATTACAGCGAACGCGGAAGAAAGCGCGACAGCATGGGGAGATACAGCGCAAATGACGGCAGAATGATGCCGGATTATGACCGAGGCAGTTCTTATGCCAGACGTGGTGAGCATTATGTTAGAGGACATTACAGCCGCTCTGACGGACGAGATACTTATGACGACTATATGACACAGAAACAGAGCTATCGTTCCGGCAAGTCTGAAGACTGCAAAAGAAAGATGCTCGCCGCATTGGAAGAACATCTGGACGAACTTACAACAGAAATGAGTGATATGTCCAAGGATGCAGAGTGCCGGGAAGAACGTGATCTTGTCAAGAGATACGTAGAAAAACTCCGTGATATGCTCTAAAAACACAAAAGTGGTAGAGAGGTAGTTAAAAGAAATCTGTTATAATGTAATTGTGCAGCAGGAAGCACAAGTAAAACGGTTGTTTTTGACATTTTCGTTTTAATCCTCCTTCCTTTAATTTAGTAGCTGGTACGCACGCTTTAACGGAAAGTTGAACAGGTTCGAATCCTGTCGTGCGTATTTACCATCTGGCACGCAAGATGGCTCACCTTCTTGATTAAGGTTTTTGTTATTCATACTTTTCTTTTAAAAAAGAAATAAATATCCGAAACAACTCGTGGCAGGCATGACACGTTAAACACCTTGCTAACCCGGGAATCCGGGTTATGTGGAATGTACGCTAGTGGAAAACTGACAGAGTCGCACTCTGGTCTCCGGTTCGATTCCGGGCGCTCCGCTTTAATCCGCTTAGAGTTAAGCTGTTTGTATACAGGTGGTCTATGTCTCAGGTGGATTTACGCTATAGCGAAAGAAGTGAAATTCACCCCAGTTTCTTTTTAGAGGGTTGGCCGTTATAGGCGGCATGGAATGTAGCTCAGTGGTAGAGCAGTAGCCTTATAAGCTATGTGCCGTAGGTTCGATTCCTGCCTTTCCGATTACCTTGCCAGTGGTCTAACTGGCTTAATCCATTTACCTGCGGCGGCAGGTCAATAAACACGACCAGGAGGATGTTATGCAGAAACTTATTGACACTTTAAAATCATTTGGAATTGAAATCCCGGAGGATAAACAGGCAGATGTAAAGAAAGCACTCTCTGAGAATTACAAGAATGCAAAAGAAGTAGCGAAAACCCTGACAAAAGTCGAGGGTGAACGTGACGACTGGAAAGAACGTGCTGAAACAGCAGAAGAAACTTTAAAAGGATTTGACGGTATCGACCCGGCAAATGTCAAAAGCGAGTTAGAGACTTGGAAACAGAAAGCGGCAGATGCAGAGAAAGAATTCAATGCAAAAATCTACGACCGTGATTTCTCAGATGCACTCAAAGCGGCACTCGACGATGTTAAGTTTTCCAGTGAAGCTGCAAAGAAGTCTGTTATGGCAGACATTAAAGAAGCCGGATTAAAACTGAAAGACGGTAAAATTCTCGGATTAAATGACCTGATCGAACAGATGAAGCAGTCTGACGCATCCGCTTTTGTGGATGAATCTCAGCAGCAGGCTCAGCAGAATCAGGCAAGATTTGCAGCACCGCGGATTGGACAGCAGCAGACACCGGGAAGCATGACTAGAAAAGATATCGAAGCAATCAAAGACCCGTCCGAAAGACAGGCTGCAATTGCTCAGAACATCCAGTTATTCCAGTGATTTTTTACACCGACTATACATCAGGGTATAGCCGCTAACCCAATACCTTAACAATTATGGGTAGAAAGGATTTTTATATGGCAGCAAAAGCTAATCTTATTATGAGTAATGATATTCAGGTCACAGCACGTGAGATTGACTTCGTTACCAGATTTGAAAGAAACTGGGAACACTTGCGTGAGATTCTGGGTATCATGAGACCTATCAAAAAACAGCCGGGTGCTGTACTGAAATCTAAGTACGCAGAGGGTACTTTACAGAGTGGGAATGTTGGTGAGGGTGAGGAAATCCCTTACAGCAAGTTTACTGTAAAAGAAAAGACCTATGCAGAAATGACTATCGAGAAGTACGCAAAGGCTGTATCTATCGAAGCAATTAAGGACCATGGTTATGAGAACGCCGTTCAGATGACTGATGATGAATTCCTTTTCCAACTTCAGACTGATGTTACCGGCAGATTTTACGACTATCTGAAAACCGGTACGCTTACTTCCACAGAAACAACATTCCAGATGGCTCTGGCAATGGCTAAAGGCCGTGTAGAAAACAAATTCAAACAGATGCACAGAAATGTGACTGGCGTTGTTGGATTTGTGAACATTCTGGACGTATATGAATATCTTGGAGCGGCTGAGATCACTATTCAGAACCAGTTCGGCTTCCAGTACATGAAAGATTTCATGGGATTCAATACTATCTTCCTGTTATCCGACAGCGAAATCCCGAGAGGACAGGTTATTGCTACCCCTGTCGAGAACATCGTACTTTACTATGTTGACCCGAACGAATCTGACTTTGCAAGAGCAGGTCTGGTGTATACCGTATCTGGCGAGACAAACCTGATCGGATTCCACACTCAGGGCAACTATCACACAGCAGTGTCCGAAGCGTTCGCAGTTATGGGACTTACTCTTTTTGCGGAGTACATTGACGCAATCGCAGTAATCACCATTGATGAGACACCAACGCTTGGCACTCTGACAGTAACATCTGCGGCAGGAACAGTAGCTGGTGATACAAAAATCACTGTAAATCCGGCTAAGGAAAACTCCAACAACGTATACAAATACAAAGTTGCAACAGACGCAGTAACTGTTGGATATGGACAGAACCTCAGGAACTGGACTTCTTGGGACGGAAAAGCTGGCATCAAGGCGGCAACCGGACAGAAGATCACAGTAGTTGAGTGCGATGGAACATACAAGGCACTGAATGCCGGAAGTGCGAGCGTAACAGCAAAATCATAAACACAGGAGGTAACTGGCATGGCTTACGCAGATTATAAATTCTATACAGAATCATTCGGCAATGTCGTGCCAGAAGCTGACTTTCCACGACTGGCAGAAAGAGCCAGTGATTTTGTGGACACAATGACGTTTGATAGACTGGTGGATGGGCTGCTAACAAATGAACGCTCACAGAAGCGCATCAAAAAGGCAGTTTGTTCATTAGCTGAATTAATGTATCAGATTGAACTTGCTGAGAAGAACGCAATCAATCAGGCTTCGACAAATCTTACCGACACAAATGTCGGGAACATCAAAGCCGGTGCAGTAACCTCTGTATCCTCCGGCAGTGAATCCATTTCCTACGCCACACCTCAGCAGATTGGAGCGAGTGCAAAGGAATGGAGTGCGGTATATGCCGCCGCCGGAGATGCACAGAAAACGAACGACTTGTTTCTTAAGACAGCTTTGCCGCTTCTGATGGGAGTAAGGACGGATGATGGAATACCAATATTGTATGCAGGAGTGCGATAGAAATGATGGAATTAAAACAGACTGTTGAAATGATGAATAGTGCAGATTACAAGGAACGCTTTAAGGCAGAGTATATGCAGGTGGTTATTCGATATAAGAAACTTGCGAATATGCTTGAAAAATGAGATAAAGGAGAACTCCCATTTACTCCTACTTGTCCGAGAAGTACTTACAATATGCAGGTAAGAGCAATGACGGATTATATTGCAGTTCTGGAAGCAAGGGCAGTTATGGAAAATGTGAATCTGGAGGACTAAGCTATGGACATTTCAACATTAGGCTCATGTATAGCAATCGTTATGATTTGCTACATCGTAGGAATGGGCTGTAAAGCATCAAAAAGAATCTCTGATGAATGGATTCCAGTGATCATGGCGGTTATTGGTGGCATTCTCGGAGCTGTCGGGATGGGAGTTATCCCGGACTTCCCGGCAACGGATTATATCACAGCGGTTGCGGTCGGTATGTTTAACGGATTATCGGCTACTGGCGTGAATCAGATTATTAAGCAGACAACGCAGAAAGAATAATATTAAGGAGAGGGTATCATGTACGAAAAAACGGTGACGATTTTTGACTATTACGAATCAGCCACGACAGGAGATGCGTACTGGTATCCTCACGTGCTATCCGGCGTTGATCTCATTACGGACAAGGGAGCAATCCTTAAAAAGTACGGACCAGACGCAACTGACAACGCACAGTTGCACGTTCGTTATGCTGTTCAGAACGGCGATATAACCATTACCGATAAAGATGGCAAGATTCTCCCATGGGTGCCTTCGAAGGAGTGGAAAAGGCAGATTAACAATGCTCTGGAAGATACTATCACATTCTCGGACGAATCATTCTTTTGGGAGGGTGAATGGACTGGTGGAGTAGTAACTGATGGTGATTATCGAAACGGATTCTACCAGTACATGAACGAGAACAAGGATAACGTGTTTAAGGTTACCAGTGTAGGCGGTCCGTACACACTGATTCCACACTTTGAGATTTTGGGTAAGTGATATGAGTAAAATTCATCATTTCAAAGGATTCTCCATAGTCGATGGAGATATGAAAATCAAACTGAATATGGACAGGTTCTCAAGGCAGTATCAAGAAGCCCAGTATCTCCTTGATGGAATGGTTATGGACAGTATGGTGCCGTTTATGCCGATGATTACAGGGGACTTTATCAACCGAACAAGAGTTGAGAGTACATCCTTACAAGGAACTGGGAAAGTATGCGCGGCGGTGGCTCCTTATGGACGTTTTCTGTACGAGGGGAAAGGAATGGTTGATGAAGCAACTGGAAGTCCCTACGCAAGACGTGGAGCAAAGAAAGTTCTCGTTAGTCAGTTTTCTGGTCGGACAGCCGCAAAGGAAAATCTTGAATACACCAAACAGGCTCACCCACGGGCACAGGCAAAGTGGTTTGATGCCGCTAAACGGCAATATGGTGACACATGGGTTCGCAAAGTAAAAGCACAGGCAGGAGGTGGCAGACATGGCGGATAAACCTATCGGAAAAGATGCAACTGGATATGAGATTCTGACAGATGCCATGAAAGCACTTCTAAACCAGTATCCAGGGTTATACGAAAATGAAACAATCAAGTTTGAAGAACTCGGCAAAGAATCAGGAATTGCGTTCTCGGCAGACAACGGGGCGTTGATCTATTCAGAGAAAGAAGACGTTTGCGGAACGATGCATCAGGTATGTCAGTACCCATTTTACGTGGTATATCGTACAGCATCTGACAAAGAAAGGCAGAAACTATCTGTTCAGAAGTTCCTTGACAATCTCGGTAAATGGATATGCCGGGAACCAGTTATTATAAATGGCTCTGAGACGCGTTTAAATGTGTTTCCAGAGCTTTCACAGGGGCGAGTGATAAAACGTATCACACGTGACAACTCCTATGGTTTAGAACCGCAGGAGAGCGGCGTACAGGACTGGTTGTTACCATTGTCGGTGCGCTACGAAAATACTTACGAAGCAATATAACAAGTAACAACCGGCTATCAATTGGAGATAGTCGCTAACCTACACAGCCTTTTAAAGTTATAGGCAGAAAGGACATTTCTATGCCAGTTACAGGAAAAATTGACCGTAAATATATGGCTCATTATATCGACGCAGGCTCCCTCTGCGGAGGACTGACGCCGAAATATGAGCGTCTTGGAAAAGACCTGGAAGAGTACAATGTAGAACTCAATCCAGACACTGAAACATCTAAAAACATTCTTGGAGAATCCACATTTAAACACAATGGCTACGAAGCTTCTTCTGACGCTGATCCGTTCTATGCAGATACTACATCAGGTCTGTTCGAAAAGCTTCAGCAGATTGTAGACGAACGTCTTAAAGACGATAATTTGAAAACAAGTGTAGTTGAAGTACATCTCTGGAAAGAAGCAACAGCCGGTAAATACGAAGCATACAAGCAGGATTGCCATGTTGTGCCAACATCCTACGGCGGCGATACATCCGGTTATCAGATTCCATTTACAGTGAACTACGTTGGAGAACGTGTCAAAGGAAAATTCGACATTACTTCAGGAACATTTACAGCTGACAGCGAATAATTTTTTTTAGGAGGATATAGAAAATGGCAAAAACAATTAACACAAACATTGATGATGGATTTCTTCTTTTCACATTCACGAACAAACAGGGTGAAGTGTTCTCTTCATTCAAACTGAACCCCACCGACATCAACATTGCGGCAAGAGCGGAAGAATTGGAAACTTTCTTTGAGCAGGCTCAGGAATCTGTTAAAAATGTTTCTTCTAGTAAAGAGATGGCGGAGATTAATAAGCAGATTGAGGACAAAATCAATTATATGCTCGGATACGAAGCATCTAAGGATTTATTTAAAGAACCAATTACCGCAACAACTGTTTTTGGAAATGGTCAGGTATTCGCTTATATCGTCCTTGACAAAATCAATGAAGCACTTACTCCGGAAATTGAAAAGAGAAAGAAAAAAATGCAGGAAGTAGTCAATAAGTACACGGAGAAGTATACAAAATGACCGCCTATGAGTTGCCCACCTCACTAAATATCAGTGGGGTGGATTTTTCTATCAGAACGGATTTTCGAGTAATTATTGATATTCTGGTTGCCATGAATGACCCAGAATTGGACGAACAGGCGAAAGCTGTTGTTATGTTACAGATTTTGTTTGAGGACTGGCAAAGCATACCCCTGGAACATCTTACAGAAGCCTGTCAGAAAGCTTGCGAGTTTATTGATTGTGGTCAATTCGATGATAGCCCGAACAAGCCCAAACCCCGTTTGATGGACTGGGAACAGGATGGAGATATGATCGTTCCGGCTGTGAACAAGGTTGCTGGTAAAGAAATCAGATCAGTACCTTATATGCACTGGTGGACGTTTTTTGGATACTTTATGGAATCTGGCGAGTGCCTGTTCAACACCGTAGTTGGAATCCGGTCAAAAAAAGCAAAGGGTGAAAAACTCGATAAATGGGAAAAGAAATTCTATCAAGAGAATAAAAACACAATTGACATAAAAACACGTCTCAGCGACGAGGAGCAAGCTTATAAAGATAAGCTGAATGAGATGTTGAACCTCAAATAGTTAGGAGGTGGACACATGGCTGCTGATGGCTCGGTCATTATTGATACCAGAATGGACACATCAGGTGTACAAAACGGCGTATCAGCAATCAGGCAGTCTTTTAACGGACTTGGCAGCGTAGTAAAAAAAATAGGCATACTGATTGGCGGAGCATTCTCAATTGGGAAACTGGCTCAGTTTGGGAAAGAGTGCGTAGAACTTGGTTCTAATCTGGCAGAAGTACAGAACGTGGTTGATGTTACATTTACCACAATGTCGGATAAGGTCAATGAATTTGCAAAGAATGCCATGACCTCGGCCGGATTATCTGAAACAATGGCGAAACAGTATGTCGGAACGTTCGGAGCAATGTCTAAGTCGTTCGGATTCTCAGAAGCGCAGGCTTACGACATGTCAACGGCTCTGACACAGTTAACTGGCGATGTGGCATCATTTTATAATATCAGTCAGGACTTAGCCTATATCAAACTGAAATCAGTGTTTACAGGTGAAACGGAAACACTCAAGGACCTCGGTGTGGTAATGACCCAGTCGGCGCTTGACCAGTTCGCGCTGGCAAATGGCTATGGTAAAACCACATCCGCCATGACTGAACAGGAGAAAGTGGCTCTCCGCTTGGCTTTTGTACAGAAACAGTTGTCTGCCGCATCTGGTGACTTTATCCGTACTTCAGACAGCTGGGCGAACCAGGTAAGAGTAATGCAGTTACAGCTGCAATCTCTCAAGGCGACAGTTGGACAGGGATTAATCAATCTCTTCACTCCTGTTTTGAGAGTTATTAATATTTTGCTGGGCAAACTGGCAACTCTGGCAAATGCTTTCAAGTCATTTACGGAGTTAATCACCGGAAAGAAATCATCTGGCCAGACAGGCACAAGTGGTGCAGGCCTTGCCGGGACAGATGCAATAGCTGATACGGCAGACCAATATGGAGATGCTGCCAACAATGCCGAAAAGCTGGCAGATGCGACAAATGATACAGCAGATGCAACTAAGAAAGCTACTAAGGCGGCAAAAGGATATCTTAGTCCTCTTGACGAAATAAATAATTACTCAACGGATAAAAGCACAGATTCATCGTCAAAAGTACCGGGCGCAACCGGCGGACTTGCAGATCAGATGAAAGATGCTGTACAAAATGTTGACTATGGAAAATTGGCAGAGGGTGAGACAGTTCTTGATAAAATGTCAAAACCGCTAAAAAAGATAATCGACAGATTTAAACAGTTGGCTAAGTTAATCGCAAAAGGATTCTGGGATGGATTAGGAGATTACGAACCAATTCTTGACGGAATAAAAAAGGATCTCGATTCCATATGGAAATCTTTAAAGGATATCTTCACTGATTCAGAAGTTGCTAAAGCAGCAAATAATTTTTTCGATTCATTCGCATATGCAATTGGACAAGTTGCCGGCTCATTTGCCAGAATCGGATTAACAATTGCGCAAAACATTATAGGCGGAATCGAGAAGTTTTTAAAGCAGAACACGCAAAGAATAAAGAACTATCTGATAGATATGTTCAATATCGGCTCTGAAATTGCACAAATAGGTGGAAATCTTGCAGTTGCTTTCGCTGATGTTTTCTCAGTTTTCGGTGGAGAAACTGCGCAACAGATCACAGCAGATTTAATCGGAATCTTTGCTGAAATCGGAATGGTTCTTACGGAAACGGCTGCAAAACTTGGCAGAGACATCTTTAACATGATTG
>OLSE01001515.1_pt1 | contig 17943 bp, 17 predicted proteins | sample 1673191 | NCBI WGS metagenome assembly OLSE01 (sample SAMEA3136764, study PRJEB25190) | human gut metagenome | biome: human gut; feature: human-associated habitat; material: faeces | place: Austria | collected 2013
TGCCGCGCTCTCCTTTGTAATAGCACGGCTGGATCAGCGTAAGCCATTCCTTCCATGGGACGATCCGTTCAATCTGAGCGAGAAATTCTTTCTTCTTTGTCCGTACCTGCGCCAGCTCATCACTCAGCGCAGACATTGTCATCTGTTTATCCATGTTTTTATTATATCACTTCTGGCAGTATCGCGCCTACTTTTCTGTGCGGTATTACCTTAGACATATATTGACCTCAACTTTCCTGTTGTCTTTGCAGTCTTCTGCATGGTTTTCTTGTAATACCGTATATTATTTTAGCGAATATAGTCTCAAAACTGAATTCACTATCTTGCCTTTCGTGGCAAATTGCTTACACAATATTGCCCTCTTTTGAAGAAAGCAGTTACATTCATACGACCGCATTAGAGTCAATACAGCGTTTACCACTTTTCACGGAACTCAGACGGTGTGATTCCCTCGACCTGCTTAAAGATACGGCTGAAATAATGTGGTGCACCCAAACCGCACTGATATCCGATATCTTCCAATTTCTTATCCGTAAAGCGTAGCATTTGCTTTGCTTTTGTAATGCGGAGATTCAGAACATAAGTATTGATGCTCACACCGTACTGTTCCTTAAACACACGGGTCAGATAGAACTTACTGATAAAGAACTGATCTGCCAGTGCATCCAATGAAATTTTTTCGGTGTAGTGTGTATCCAGATAATCTCGGATCGGTTCAAGGTTCTGCTTTTTCAATATAGCATCTGAACGATCTGCTGGATGCCATGATTCATTCATGAGTAGCACCAGCAGTTCATTTAAACCGCTGTTAATCCGCATATCCCGGATGTAATCATCTGACGAGGCAAGAGGGAAAAGAGACTTATGCAGCTCTGTAAACGCTGCAACATTCTCCGGATGAAATACCGGTCGACCACCATGCTCTTGGTACTTTTGGTAAATGTTCTTCATGGTCACACCAGAGAAGTGAATCCATGACAATGACCAAAGTTTTGTATCTGTACTATGCGAATACGGCTGTTGGCAGTCAATAAACACGCAGTCCCCTGCTGTCAACTTATGCTTTTTTCCTTGATAGTCCCGCTCACCAGAGCCGGAATTGACACAGAAAAACAAATACGAGGCCAAATGAGTACGGGAAGATATATGAGGCTGCTGTGCCTGCAAGCGACCGATTTCCTGAAGATAGAGAAGCGCAGACCTAGCGAAAGTAGTCGGTGTATAGAGGACTCGGTCGGAAGAAACAATTGGGGAGGTGTCCTGTGAATCATGTAAAAACAAGTCATTCATTGCCGGACACCTCCTCTCGACATGTTATTTCAACCACGTCTCAAAATCAAATTGATCATAATAACGGAAAAAAGGAGGAAAAGAGTAGTCAAACCACTGTTTTCCCTTTGGTATTTTTAATACATATGTATCCTGTTCCTGCGACTGCTTAAATTGGTCTGGGGACATTTGGTATATATATATTTTATTTTCAAAAGGAAGCTCTTTAAACCGCTGATATTCCCCCCCCCCCGAAATCTTTTCTTACCATAATAACATTAACATTCGCTCCATTATCTATAAGCTCAAGCATACGCTTACTTCGATTTTCCCATGCTTTTTTCGCTTCATCAAAAGAGTGATAGTGCTGGAAAAATATTTTAACGTCTTTTAAAAATGCAATTGGAAACGGATGTGTGTTCCATTCCTTAAACAGCTTTTCATTCTCTGCTGAATTGTACTCGACAAGTGGCATATTCATATATTCTTCAAGATTGCTGCATATTTTCAGAAATCCATCTGCTTCAATCTGCAAATTAATAGTAGGCGAAAGAAATCTTTGTGAGTAATCGTGGTATAAGAACCCCCCGATGCAATTATTACAAAGTATTATACTATTTGAAAGGTCAATTTTACGTTTTACGATATGCCTACAAAACGTTTGTAGTTTATTCATTTATCTCACCCAGTCTTTTAATTTTTTCCTCATGTAAGTGAATTTCTTCCTCTGTAAAACGCATTTTTATTTCTTTACATGGGTTTCCTGCGTTCACGGAATATGGTCTAGTGCTTTTTGTCACAACGCTCCCTGCACCGATCACGCTCCCTTTGCTAATTGTCACTCCTTTAAGAATAATTGTACCTGCAGCCTGCGTCAAGTATTGTTCGCAAAAAGGGTTCCTGTAAAACAAGAAGTTAAGCCGCCGGTCGCAGTATGGATTGAACAGACTGCTCGCTGAGGTACGCTCTGGAAGAGGACCAATCTTCCGCATATTCCATGAGGTAAGTGGTAACCAGTCTGGCGTAGGCATCTGCACTGGGAAATATCCCTACCACACTGGTACGGCGGCGAATTGCCGGCTGACTTCATTTATTCCAGAGACTGCAAACTAAATTTGCGAAAGAATGTTGACACTACCCAATCCTCGATGTGGACATACGCTTTCTTGTTCAGCTCACTAATGGTGGAGGGAGAGACTTTGCTGCCCCACAGGGCCTCAGTGATATCCTCCACACGCCGGACAGATACCCCTGCCAGATACATTTCAATGAGTGCTTCTTCCACGCTGCTTTCACGGCGACGGTACCGCTCAATGATGGCGGTTTCAAAAGAAATCCCTTTGAGTTTGGGTACTTTCAAGGTAACATCACCGGAAGTCGTAGTGAGGTTGCGACTGTAGTGGCCGCTGCGGTAGCCCTGGCGCTGTTCGTTGCGTTCATACCGAGCCGCCTGAGTGAGTTTATCCGCCTCGACCTCCAGCAGCTCGTTGAGAGTTTCCTCTACGCTGCCTCGCACAAGTTCTTTGAGTTCGCTCTTGATTACAGCCTCATTTAGTTGTACAATTTTTTCGGACATGGTTTGCTGTCTCCTTTCGAATGGTTAGTGTCGCAACTTCATTCTACCAGAGATCTGCAAACCATGTCTTTTTTATTTTTGCGAAACTTATTCTACCTTATCGACCGTATGACAGACGCACGGCGTACAGGCCGCGAGGGAACGCTGCTGGCCTCTCTTGTACGGCCTTCCTGCCTGATTATTGACGAGGTGGGGCATTGTGAGTTTGACAAAGAGAACACCCGGCTGTTCTTTGATATGGTTGACCGCCGCTACCAGAAGGATGGCTATTACAACATGGTCTTCACCAGCAACCGGGACCCCGCCCAGTGGCAGGAGAATTTCAGTGAGAATGACTCCCTTCTATGCGCTCTTGACCGCATCTTTGATGATGCGATTGTCTTTGCGATGAAGGGAGAGATCTTCCGGGGAAAGCGACTGGAAACCGTATCCCTGCGGATGACTGCTTCTGCGGCCATCCCCCATGCTGAAAGCAGAAACGAAGTTTAATTCACATTCCAAGTGAGGGTTGGCTACGCTTTTTTCTTGGATTGGTTGTTTTCGTTGGACTAAAATTGGTTGTTTTCGCCGGACCCAAAATGGTTGTTTTCACCGGACCCGAACAGTATCACAATAGTCACCTTACTTAGCTAATTTATAGCTGTTAATTATTCTCAATATCTGAATATATTCTTTGAAATGGAATGCAAAAATTATGCAGCAATATATCCCACAGATTATAATCATAGAGAAATATTGATTGAGTCCAGCTGAAATCATAAGATTCTTGCAGTAATAGCAAATAGTCCCCACCATTAGCAGTTGGACAGCATAAAGTACCAAATCTTTTATATCTAGCAAATCTCGTAATTCGGAATTCAAGATTTTTTTGCTTTTCCCTAGAATAAGTACCGTATAAACAATCGTAATTATCAGTGTCGATACCGCTGGTCCTACCATCGCCTGTCCGAAAAGAGCAAATAATTTAAAAAGCAAAACATTTAAAATAACATTCAATATCAACGTTGCAATAGAAATCGACATCAAATACTTTGTGTCACCATTAGCTGCAACTATTAGATGCATACTTGCAAACTGAACCATTCCAGTTACGATGTACACTATGAAAATCCACTCTCCTGCCAGATACGCATCTGAGTAGAGAAATGGTATTATTTCCTTTGTCACAACTAAAATCGCACCACTAAACATCCAAATTGAGAGATACCCCAATTTCATGTAATTTGAAAATAACGAGACAGCCTCCCTATTTCTTTTCTGCGAAACAAACTGCATAATATACGGCACCAAAACCGTAGCAAATGAGGATACGAAGAGATTGAGCGGTAACTGTTTCGAGCAATTAGTATAGATAGCCAGATCTGATTGTGTCGCTGAACTAGCGATAACCAATTTATCAATCTCACGCATTAGCGTGTTCATTATGAAATATACTCCCATTGGAAGGCTATATGCAAAGATTGACTTGAACAGCCGATAATCCCCAGCAAAAACCGTGACACGAAAATTTCTTTTTGAAAAATAGGCGTTAAAGGTTACTATCTGAATGATATCTACAACAACTAAAAGTACAAATACTAAATCGAGGCTGTCAAATATGGTCAATGCAACAAAAACTATCGCAACACGTGCCAACGCCAAAATGAAATTACGAATTGCAATTACCTTCGCCTGTCCAACAGAAACAAAGAGAACCTGATACAAATGAATCATGTTTTCAAACCATGGCTTGAAACATACAATTATCATCAAACTTCCAACAGCAGCATTTCCGAAATAATCAGCAATTCTGTTGCGGAACAGTAAAAGAATCACACCAACAATAACGCCAATTACACTTTGTGCTAGGTAAATGGAGTCTACATATTTGTTTCTGACCTCATCGGTTTTGCATGTCTGCTTATTGTTGTAATAATAATTCAGGCAATCTCCTAAGCCGAGAAGTGTGAAAGAAGCAGCAACCGAAATCACTAGTAGTACTGACGAATATGTTCCATAGTCATCAAGCGACAGAGATATAGAAATAATTTTTGTCGTAACCATCCCCGTCGCATATGTCACTATCTGCATAAACGTCAATAGAAGTGAATCAATTGAGGCACCTTGTAATTTGCGCAACTTGTCTATATTCATAAAACCATCCTGTTATATATTTCCTTGAGCTTTATCTTAATGCGTTTGAAAATACCAAAGTAAGAGTTCAACGCACTTTCAATGCCTTTTTCCCTACAAATGCGAAGGAATTCATCGTGTTTTGGATTGAGTTCTTCGCATTGTTCTAGCCTTATCTGTGCGATGCAATTGGGAGAAACACTCACATATTGTATCGATTCCTCAAAAAGACTCAGCAAGTTGCGCCCTTTTTCTGTGTTAATCATTAGTGAAGAAACGCCATCGCTCGTATCAAACGGCAAGTCTTTTCTTTCTTCTTTTGAGTAATCAGAAATTGTAATATCCGATACTCTCTTATAAGAGCAGAATTTGCAGTTTGCACAGCAAGGTCTCATAATAAGTCTGCTATAATATATCACATTATATCGAAAGTAATCAGATACAATTTCCCGTTCTCCAATCTTATCGAATATTGCGACTTCTGTTTGGGTTAAATATCCCTGTTTCTTAGGTCGAAATACATAATTGTTCATTCGTCCTTTATACTTTTTTTCAATTTCGTTTTTATGTTTTTCCCAAAACATTGGGCTTCCAACGCCATTACAAATCACATCAACCGTAAACAAATTAGCATGAAGTCTTTTGGGAACAAAGGATTTTATTGCTGCAACCTGACACGGCGTTCCAAAAAAAACAACCTTTTTTGATTCATTCAGATCTGCTAGAATAGATGAAAGTGAGTGATACAAATCACTTTGTACGTACTTTGATCCTCTCGATATATCTCTCTCCGCTGCGTTGCATATACGCATATGCTGTAAATACATCCTCTGGTCAAAAGCTGGAGAGTATACAACGTTTCCCTGATTTAGAAACACGTCCGTGATTGCTGTATACATTCCTCCCGATGTACTATTTCTGCAAACAGCATCACTTTTATGCCGTGCCACGTAATATTCCAATGGTTCCGTTGCATTATCAAGGCTATTAAAGGCACAGACTTTTTCGCATTTTGAGCAATTTATACAGATACTTCTGTTTACAATTGGGTAAAAGAAGCCATCTTCGTCTGGTTCCATTTTTATTGCTTGAACTGGACATGATTCGGCACAAATTCCACACCCGCAGCAGTTTTCTTTTTGTGGATAAATCATTTTATTCACTTCCTATTGCTTCTCTCAAATATTTCATGGATTCTTCTCGCATTTCAGTCATTTTCTTTTTTACCCTCGAATAATCAATCTTGCCCTGAACGCTGTTGGAAGGAATAATACGAGTATTGAGATCAAAGTTGTTGCACAGGGTTACAAGTCTTGAGTTCGTTGAAGATGCGAGAGATACGTATAGTTCTTTTTCAAAAATAATCGAAAAAGCAGCACCGTGAAAAGAATCCGTTACAACATAATCTGCATTGTTGATAATGTACAGCCACTTTTGTGGCCCGATTGCCCCCGTAAACAGTCCTTTCTTGAACTTTGATAGAATTGAACCGCCTATTGTCAAAACAGGCAGATGAGTTTCTTCTTGTAGTTCACTGATCCACTGTTCTACGGATTCATCGTAATTAAAGATAAATTTCGCAATATAGTGCGCTGGTAATTTTTTCACAGGAATCATTTCCTTCTCCCACTCTTCTTTTTTCAAAAGCATCGAGGGGTCCACTACCATCTCACATTTTCTTCCCAACAGTTCCTCAACGATTTCTTTACCACGTTCCTCCCGAACAGAGATTCTGTGAAAGCGACTCAGTTCATTACGATAAGGTTCTACGCATTCTGGTGGAAGTTCTTTTAGCCCAAAACTTGCTGCATAAGATATTTTTTTAGAATCATCATCGCAAAAATCAAACAAATAACTCAAATCATATCCTGTTACTTTAGGATTCCATACTTGATCGCTTCCGCAAATCAATAAGTCATATCTATCCGCCAGTTTTTTAAGTTTCTCAGTACTATGTATTCTCTCAGATGGATAAAGCGACAATTTACTTTCAAATTCCTCAAATTCCTTTGTTCCTTGGCTACTAATAAAACTGGCAACCGCCGATTTTATTCTCTGCACTACTGAACTTGAAAGGTGCTCCTTTTTTTGCATATAAGGATTCATATAATTGATTATTTCAACATCGTAGTGCTCTTTTTCCAAAGCTCGGTATAAAGCAGCCATCTGTAATGATGCTCCAAAACTCGGTGAACCCGGAAATGTTAGAATTCCTATTCTCATTTAATATTCTCCCTCGCCGTCATAATCATCATGTCCTGCCCCTCAGACATCGGCATTGTCTACTGTCTCCCTATCGGATGCGGAAATACACACAGTTGCCAGCATCATTGCTGACCAGAAAAACTTGGTTGTCAAGAGATCCAGAAAAAAACCAATGACCATTACTCCAAGCAAGATTGCAAAACATCCCAACTCTTGCGTCCTTAACAGCTTGATACTCATCCGTACAATCAGACTTATAAAGAGCACAAAACCCACCACGCCTAACTCCAAGATATGTGCAATATAAAAGCTATGCGCGGCGGCATTGAAACGATAGACTTCTCTCGTGATTGGTGATGCCGATCCGGCACCGAACCCCACTAAAACACGAATTCCCTTCAATCTAGATAACAGCCCAGTCCAAATCATAATGCGCGGAGAGCTCTCTGCTGTTTTTCCCGTAAGAGCAGCAAGTGAGTATCTTTCAGCCAACTCTGCCGGTAGCAACGTTATAAAATAAGGATATACAATTACAAAGAGCAAACCAACAATTAAAACAATCAGCGTGTTTTTCTTTATGTTTCCGGCTAGTAATACAATCAGCATTATAATTCCAGCAATCAGACCGCTCCGAGAGCCTGTTGCAAATATGTAATAAACACAGCCAGCACAATATGAGATTGCAACCATTTTTTGATAGATTTTCGCTTTTTTATTATTTATAATCCAACACACCATAGAGCCAAAACCAATTAACAAAATAGCCGCCAGATAGTTTTCATCAAGATTAGCATTGCCTGCTACAAGTTGCAACCTATGCTGATAAGAAGAATATCTAGTTGCCCCGGGGATAAAGGTCATATATAACAAAAGAAGACCAACACCCAATGTTGCAGACTTTTTTATAATTTCAACTTCCTTCCTAGTGAAGGAAATCATCGATATTAAAATAAACATCAGGCAATTTCTCAGATACATCATATAAAACTCCGAGAATGCTGCTTGATACTGACACCATGCTGTTGAAACACCTGCATAAACAAGCCATACAACAGGAATCACAACTCTGTAATTCAATTGAATCCTTACTCTCTGTGCAACAATGAGATCAAGTACAGCAAGTCCCATTGTTGCTACACCTACAAGCATCAAAACACTCTGCGTGCCAATCGCTGCCAGCGGATACTCAAAAGGCAATAATATAAAGAACAATGCAAGCCCGTATGTGGACAGATGCATTAGTTTGTGATTTCCTAAAGTGAACATTACTTTTCTCCCACTGTGCAACTGTATTGCAAATCACTAAAATCAAAGGATCTCATAGAGCTTTTGAATCTCATCGGAATTTGAAATATCTTTCATGTTCATCCGATAAGTGTCTAACTGGCTTGGATTTTCCATCACAGCCTTAAACGCCTTACATACACCATCTTCGCTATTTTCTGTAACAATGCCCTCTTCACCATCTGCTATTTGCTCTCTTGCAGAGGCATACTCTGTTACGATACAAGGAATTCCAAGTGCCATTGCTTCTGTCACCGATACAGGTTTTCCTTCATAACGGGAGGCCAAAACAAAGCAATCCATCTGCTTTAGAATCACAAGCGGATTATTCATTTGGCCATAGCAAACAACTTTTTCTTGAAGCCCGAATTCTTCAATTTTTGCTTGCAGCTGCTGATAATCTCTTCCATCTCCAATATAATGCCACAGAAAATCCGAACAACCGCTTTCGCTGAGCTTTTGGAGTGCCGTCAGAATCCGATCCAACCCTTTGACATCCATATCGCAACGAGCCACGGTACAAAAATTCACAGCCGCTTTTTTTATCGGCGGTGTATCCTCTGCAGCACGTTTTTTTATAAAGGCAACAGAATTGATGTTTTCAATCGTTCTGACTTTATCCGCATATTCCGGGAAAATATCACAGATATTAGCTTCGCAGCTCTTTGCTACAACAACAATATTAGTAGCGCGCTTAAACCACTTTCTATCAATTTCCGGCACCAGATAGCTTGCCTTATAGTCCGGATGAATCCACACGATTTTGGATTTTGCCTTTATCTTATCTGACAGAACATATTGATCCGCCCAGCCCTCAATAAATCCAATGGCGGCATCATACTCTTCGTCAATTTTGCGTGACATATCAACTTGTGCTTGAATGCCGTAATGCATTAAGATATTTCGCAAATTACCCTTCGGAGTATTTTTATACTTCAAATAGCTAGAAAATGCTCGAAACGCATTTCCATTCAGCACCGTTCTTATAATCTTTTCCTTTGAGACCGAAAGATGCCTGCCATTCTCATTATGAGCCTGATCTAACAGCTTTACTTGATGCGGGATATCATTCAAGAATGGACCTTCATTCTTAAACAGAACCATATCCACCGAAACTTTACTAAAATCCAGTTCATTCAATAATGAGAGAAGCGCAGTTGTTGTTCCACCCGTCATCATTGTGTCATAAGCAATTAGAATCTTCTTCATTTTTCTCCTTCAACCAAGTCATAAATCAACTTTGTTTGTTTGGCGGTATTTTTCTGCGTCATTATAAAATCTTTTGCTTTTTTTCCAAAATCCAGCCGACTTTCTTTCGGCATCTTCATTGCTTCAAGCATCGCTGCCTTTACAGCAGTAACAGACTCTTTTTCAACAGGAATCAAATGCTCAAAATACTCGTCCGGAATTCCCCCGATTCTAAAAGACAGAACCGGATTTCCCGTTTTCATATATTCAAAGAGCTTCGATGGGAAACAATACATGCTTGCTTCTTCACTAGGCAAACGCATGTTCATCATTACGTCGGCATCTGCCTGCATTTGTTTGACTTTTGAGTAATCATCGACAAAGCCATAATAATGAATCCGTTTGTCTTTCTTTTCAGCTTCTTCAATATAAGCTGCTGCATCACCTTTTCCGGTTATAATCAGTGCTGTATTTGTATCTTCAATCTGTCCAAAAGCATCCACAAGCATTTTCAGCCCGAAGCGGATATCAGCAGTGCCAGAGTACATAAAAGTAAACGGTAATTTTTCCTCTGATTTCTTATAGGCCTCTCCATCACTCGAAACACAGCCTTCCATCGTTACGCATCGTTCCGGATTTAGATGCAGATAAGTAACCATGTGCTTCGAGTATGGAATAAAATAGTCAAACTGTTTCAGCAGACCCATCATATAGGAAATATCAAAGTTCTTGAGAAATTTCTTTACAGGGTTAATCTGTGTTTCCATAAACTGCGGTAAATCCGGAATAATCAACACCAACTTAGCTTGTGGAAATTGCTTCTTCACTTCTATCCCAGCTCTGATAAACGGCGTGTGAGGAGAATTAACATATACTGTCACCAAGTCATCCTTATCATATGAAGCAATCAACTGTTTTGCAGCCTTTTCCATCGCTCCACCTTTGAACACTCGGTTGATATATTCAAGATTCAAATATGAGGCAAAAGCTCCCTTGCTACCGTTTTCATTCTCCCAAGTATAAGGCTTGACTCTCATTTCCGGAAACTTTGGATATGCTGGCAAGGCAGGACCACTCACAAAGTCAAACGGGACTCCATAATGCGCTTCCAATCCATTCACAATATTTAATTGTGCTATTCTTGAAGCCTGCTGATTTTTATATCCCATTGAACAAAGTTTCTTATAGAAGCCTTCCGGAACAACACTTCCAATCCATATAAGTCGTTGTTTCCCCGCCATGTCTATTCCTCCACATCGGTTTTATTTTCTCAGCCCAAGTTTATCCAGTAGCGCAACGATATAGAGTCGATACTTTTTCAAAAGAAAGTCCTGTGCAATCTGCTTGACTCTTGTCTTTTTTACAGTCTTCCACGGCTCCTGATCTTCCCTATCGTAATATTTGAAGATTGTCGCTTCCGCCATTTCCTTTTTCCATTGTTCTTTTGAAATGACACCTTTTATTACGTTCTCAACATCAAAGACCTCATCAATAAACCAAGCCTTCTTGGAAGTCTTTACCGGGATCTCTGAATAGTCCTTACCAACGCAGCTATACACGTAGGCCAAGGGAATATTTGCACCAGCTTGGAAGAAATAATGCGAGGTTCCATCATTTCTCAGATTCACTTCAAAGAAATAGGCTTTGTCCCCTATCATGCCATACTCAAAACTGAACAGACCATAATAGTCAATCTTTTCTAGGAATTCAGCTATCTTTCTGGTATCTGCACATTCAGGCACGTCACAAGTAATATATCCGTGTGATGACGAACCGCTATCTGCAAACCGATCACGAATCATTGCGCCTGCAATAACGGTTTTGCCATCATACAAACGTCCGCCATATACCAAGAGGTCCTTTTCTTTTTGGATATACTGTTGCAAAATAAACACCGACTCATGCCGTACAAACCGCAGTGTCTGCTTCAGTTCCTTTTCATTTTGGCAAATCTTGAATTTAAACTCATTATAATGACCTTCTATCTGATGGCTGGGCTTAATCAGACACGGGTATTTCACGCCTTCTATTGAAGAATCCCAACGAACTTCTTTAGACTGTGGGCAGAGAATCCCAATATCTTCAGCTAAAGCCGTCATTGTATTCTTGTCGATATACTTTTCAATGTTCCCCTGCTCTTTTGTCCCCGGAAGGATAAAGAGCGGTTCCATTTCTTTCCGATGCTGATCAACAAAGGTAATGATTTCATCACTTGCAACAATAAGAACCGGCTTAAAGTCTGCCGATTTATATGTTGCCATTAGATATTCGTAACCAGCCTGTATGGACTCGGTTTCTACATAGTTCACGCAGTACTTACTTTTAGAGGCATAACCTGCTTTTCCTTTTATAAGGAAAACTAAGTCAAGTCCGCTCTGCCCTAACTCACGCAGTAAGCCTAAAGTATTAAAATCATCAATGCTCCACACGATGACTGGGTTCTTTATCGTTTCCATCTCCATACCTCTTCATCTTCCCACTTTTCCATTTACAATTTGCTCAAGCGTTGCCACTCGGAGCTTATCAGCATTTCTTAGTTTGTCAATTTCTTCGCAGAACCTTTCAAACCGCACAAGGCTCCAGTTCCACGGATCTGTTCCATAGTACTGACTATCCTCCGGCAGAATGCTATGGAGCATCAGAACTGCACATGTATTATCCGGCATTTGCTCAATAAACCTTGCAATCATCCTAGGATCATCCTTGTAACGAACAACAACGGAATATATTTGCTTCCTGTCGATAGTCGTCAATTCCGTCAAATTCTCGTTATTGAAACGATTATAGGCCCACTGCATATGCCCGTATGTGTATAATGCAAACAGAATCTTTGCAGAAAGACTCTTTGTGTCAATCTTTCTTCCTGCCCGGATGTACAGCAGCTCCGATCCTAAATAAGCATCAACAACTGCATCGAGCTTTTCCTTGCCAATATTGGAATTAGGCATGGAAAAGCCAATCGGTCGAGTTGAAAATCCCCACTGCGTCATCTTTTGAGATGCACACTTCAAATCATTAACTTCTGTTGTATGCTTGTCTCCATGAAGGGCAAGTTCCCATCCATTTTGTTGAAGTTCTTTCAATTCATCCACATGAATTGCTTCGCCTGCACTATGCCAAGATTCATCCTTCTGCCAAGTTCCATCGATATAACCGGTCGTGCAGAACAGCGTACCGAGGATACCATACTTCTTCATAACAGGGTACGCACAAGTAAAGTTATCTCTTCTACCGTCATCAAACGTAAATGAAACGTACTTCATATAAAAACCTCTACTTACAGGTAGTACTTAACTACACCCTTCACAGCATATCTTACAAACGCCCACGCACTTGTTATTGCATTGAGTTTTAATGCCTTACGATACGTGTTCCACCGTTCCTTTGCCGCATTGCTCTTTTTGTTTGATCTCGATCCAGTAACCTGACGGTAGTGCATCAGCACTTTTGGATCACCGTATGCAGTTGGGCAAACCCGGAGCAATTCCATCCACAGGACATAATCCTCATGATAAAAATCTGAGTTGAAAGGATGTGCTTGCATCAGTTCTGTCTTGATAAAACTTGTGGAACAGCTAATAACGCTTGATGCCAGCATTTTATTAAAGTTCGTCTGCTGTGGAACGATAAAAGGCTTCTTAATGGGGTTGTTTTGCTCATCAATTAAGTCATAAGAACAATAGACAATATCTGCGCCCTTGTTTGCAAGAGCAAGCTGGCGCTCCAGCTTGTCTTCAGTCCACAAGTCGTCATTGTCCAGAAGAGCAATGAACTTTCCCTTGGCCTCCTTAATGCCCACATTTCGGGCATTGGCCACACCAGCATTGTGCTCCAGCGCAATTACCCTAATTCTGTCATCGCTCTTAGCCTTCTGTTGGATAAGTTGCAGCGAATTGTCCTTCGAGCAGTCATCTACTACCAGCAGCTCAAAATTGGGATAAGTCTGATTAAGTACACTGTCGATTGCCTGCTCTACAAAACGGTGACCATTGTAGTTCGGCATCACAACAGTAATAAGTGGCTGCTTCGTAGTTTCCATCTTCTCTTCCTCTCTCCGCATATCAAAGATTACAGCCCAGACTCAATCTCAAAGAGTCTGAGCCGTTTATTCCTTATAAAGCTCTACTAATCGTCCTCAGCAGTGTGAGTCACACTACCGCTATGTCTTTGAACTGGTGCATTGGGTCTCCACTACGCTCTAAATTGCACCATTTTTAACGCTACGGTAGCCCCTGCCTTTATTCCAGATTCCACTCATCTACGCTACGGTAGCTCCCCTGCTTATGCCGGATTACCCCACACCAATGAGCATCTCTGCGACCATGTAGTTATCACCATCACTCTCACAGCCGGCTTGTTATCTCCAAGACCGGGATGAAATCGCAGATGATGTTATCATCATCAATCCCTGAAACCGCTATGTGAAAGTCACCACAATCTCGGTACATCTTCTCACGGTGCAATCAGGCATAAGCTCACGAGCTACGGTCGCATCCATACAAGTGCTTTTTCGGGCCGCATAAAAGCCTCAATTCACACTCGTTCTGCCCTCTCTCACGCCCATGCTTTCAGCATTTAGCACTATCATGAGTGCTGCATCGCTCCTATGCAGGGCAATCTGCCAACTTTTCAGCTTGACGCTACTGTAAGAGCTGCATTTATGCCTGACTCCACTCTGGAATTTCTTCCAATTTTAGCAGCTTAAAATGTACAAAATCATCGATATTTAGCTGTTTTCTCCACTCATAGCAGTGGTTTGACCCTCGGAAATTCCCTCGGTACTTTCAGGCATAAACAGGATCTTGATAGTTGCAAAGATGATTCGCAAATCTTCCAGCAAACTCGGATGCGCAATATACATCAAATCCATCTGCAGCTTATCATACGGCGTAGTGTTGTACTTTCCATAGACCTGCGCATAGCCTGTCAGGCCTGCTTTTGCCTGTAGCCGCAACGCAAACTCTGGCAATTCTTCCATGTACTTTGCCGCAATTTCCGGACGTTCGGGGCGCGGGCCTACGACCGACATATCACCTTTTAAGATATCGATCAACTGTGGCAATTCATCCAAGCGAACTTTACGGATAATACGGCCAATTGGTGTGATGCGGTCATCCTTATCGCCGGTCGACAGCCGCGCAAATCCATCACTCTCGGCGTCCACCCGCATACTGCGGAACTTATGTACCATGAAGGCTTTTCCATCTTTGGTTAGACGACACTGCTTGTAAAATACCGGCCCACCATCGGTCAGCCTGATTGCCAGTGCAATAACCAGCATCAGCGGCGACATAATCAGAAGTACCAAACCAGAAGAAACGATATCAAACAAACGCTTCACAAACAGGTATTCCGGCTGTGGGTTATATCTCGTCAACCGCAGAATCGGCAAATGGAACAGGTGCATAGGCCTTGCTGCGCTCATCAACACATCACCAATTCGAGGCAGCATATACACCTGGATTCCTGCAGCCATACAGTATTTGAGGATAATGTTGCGATCATGGCTATGCACGCCACAGAGGAAGGCAACTTTCATTTCCTTCAAAACCCCAAGATTACTTTCCAAGCATTCTTCTACCGTTGCCATTACCCGAATATCAAACTTTTTGGTGAGTCCATATTCATTGATCAAATCTTCCATTCCACGACGCTGATCATAAATGATTGCGGTAGGAAGCGGCTGGAACGTATGGAAATACCACTGGTGCGCACAATACGACCAAAGTGCCGCAATAAGTAGCTGCATGATAAAGGTCAGCAGTAACGGCCAGATGCTCGGCAAATGCTGCGTCAAAAGCCATGTAATCAGGTACAAAATGGCGTCCGTGATAAACGCTGCCAACCCTTGTGAATAGACCATCTCGGAAATCCGATATAGCGAAACCATAAAACCTTCATACACGCGTCCGTAGATGATATAGATCACCAAATAGATGCCAACGATTAGCCAATTTCCCCGATCATAGTATGGTGCGGCAACATTCGGCGCGTAGACTAAATACCAACACACCGCAAATGGTATGGTTATGAGTACCGCATCCATGCATTTAACAATTCGCAATGCCACGTTATGCAACAGGTTATCCACGTTTTCCCCTCTCACTTCTTTATCGTGAACAAATCACAACACAACTAAAGGTGCCGTCATCCTCCGCCATGCGGGGGATGACGGCACCTGTTTGATATTGTCAGCCGTATGTATAAAATCCTTACTTCTTGCTACCGGTCGTAGTAGTCTGCTTGCTCTTGTTCTTGCGAGTCACAACCACAGCAACAACAACCACAACAACGATAACAACGATTACCACGGGCAGTACCCAGCCATTGCCGCCGTTATCCGTGGCCGGCTCCGCCTGTGTGGGTTCGGCGCTCGGTTCCGGTGTCGACACAGTGCCGGCGGCCGGTTCTTCGGTTGCTGCAGGCGCTTCGGTCGCGGCAGGCGTTGCCGCCGTCTGGGTCAAAATCAGAACCGGCGAAAAGCCGGTCATCGTGACCGTCACGGTGCCATCACCCGCAACAGCGTCGAGGATCTCAGCGTCATAGTTCAGGATGGCATTCTCAAAATCGCTGGTCAGCGACTCACGCGCCGCTTCGATGTCCGCAACATCGCCTAGGAAATGGATCGCGATGATATTGCTTTCCGCCGTAATGCCGGGAACCTCCAGCTCCACATCAACGCTGCCGTTTTCGCCCATCTGCTCAAGTGCACCAGCCGAAGCCGTCACATCAAAGAGGGCTGCAGGGGCAAAATCATCGATGGTCACACTCTGCTCAGTCTGTGCATCCGAAATCGCGGTGACTGCTTCCGTGACCAAATTCAGCAGATTACCGCCAACTTTTTCCAGGAACTGGGTGGTAGAAGTCGAGCGGGTAACGGTCTCGAAAATCAGGTTGACTTTCTCATTGTCAGAATACTGAAGGCCCGTCTCCGTTGTCTCATTGGCCTTTTCTGCGTAGGCCAGCTCCGGCAACTCAACATCGACCGTCTCATTGGCGGCCTGTGTCTGGGAAACAGGCGTCACTTTGATATAAGGCTCTGCATCCTCAACCACGTTCAGTACACTGGAATCTGCTGCCGTTTTCGGCTGCATTGTGATTTCCAAATCAGCTGTCGTGCCATCTGCCGAAGTGACCGACGCCTGTACGCCGTTAACCTCCTGCACGGTCTTGCTCGGTTGCCAGGCCGCAAACACCGGGCAAGCCATCATAGCCGCCATCGTGACGGCAACCACGCCTGAAACCAATCTCTTCTTCATGGGGAAATTCCTCCTTCACTTTTGCTTTTGGCTTCTGCTGCCATAGCTGTTGTAGTAATAACTGGAACGGTAATAGCGGTGATAATACATATTCGATTTGCTGTTCATATCGGCGCGGTTAAGTACAATGCCAAGCAGCGGTGTTTCCGTCCGCTTGAGCAGCTGAACCGAATTGTCAACAAGTTTTCGCGGTGTTGCACCACTTCGCACCACCAACACTGTACCATCACAGTGGGGCGCCACATTCAGCGCATCGGCTACGCTTCCCAGCGGCGGCGTATCAATCAGCACATAACTGAATGTTTTGGCACAGCTCTCGATCATGTGGCTGAATCTGGTCCCTTCCAGAAGAATCGTCGGGTTAGCGATGGCCGACGTGGTTGGTATCATATATCCATTGGGAATATTTGTCTGATAGATCACATCCGACATATCCGCTTTGCCTGCCAGGTAATGCGCACCGCCCACAATTTTCTCGGTACTGCTGATCCCATATTTGGTGCGCATCTCCGAGTTGCGATAATCGCAATCAATGAGCAGCGTAGGCGTACCGACTTCTGCCATCATACGCCAGAGCTGCATAACCAGGAAGCTCTTTCCCTCATTGGGCAGGCTGCTTGTCACCATGATGGTTTTAACCTCATCGCCACAAAAGCCCAGGTTAATACGGAACTGGTTCAGGGCTTCTGTCACATCAAAGGGCAGTTGCGGCATATTGCGAATCATAAGTTCTTTCATGCCTGCCCTCCTTTTGCCTGCCATGTGTCTTTTTTCGCACGCGACTTACGCTGCTTTTTCTTGCGATTCTGCTTGTTGAAGTCTCCCAAGTCGCCTTCCGGGATAGTTGCCAGCGGCTGAATACCAAAGTAGCGCGCCACATCGTCGGGTGTGACGAATGTGTCGTTCATCAGGTAGCGAACCAGCAGCACCGTGCAACAAAGGATCACACCCAGCAGCGCGCCCAGCACGGTATTCCGGGAGTAGCTGGGGCTGGAGGCCTGGTTCGGTACAATTGCACTTTCCACCAGGTTCGGTGGGTCAGTCTCCATG
>OLSE01001519.1_pt1 | contig 17872 bp, 20 predicted proteins | sample 1673191 | NCBI WGS metagenome assembly OLSE01 (sample SAMEA3136764, study PRJEB25190) | human gut metagenome | biome: human gut; feature: human-associated habitat; material: faeces | place: Austria | collected 2013
AATATCTTTCCGTATCCGGAAAACAGAAGGAACTGTCCGTAACCGGACTAAAAACACCAGAAATAATAAAAGTAGCTGCATAGCCGAATGGCGAGCAGTATTGGTGTTATGGACGCACCCTGAAAAAAGGCGGTATCCCGCCAGATTTCAGATGCTCTGGTAACTCAGTTGCCGAGTAGTTCACTGATGCAAATTTTTCAAGGATTTTTAATAAAAGAAAACCGACAACGGATCATTGGATGGATTTCAGCATCGGTTCATCTGCCTGCCATATCGCTGTGTCGCAGATCCAGAAAAGAAAAGCGGTTGATGTTGAGCTGTATATAAATGATGACAAAGAATTGTTTAAGAGTTTGTTTGCTCATAAAGATGAAATAGAGAAAAATATGGAAATGGAATTAGAATGGAAAGAATTGCCGGAAAGAAAAGCAAGTCGTATTTTGATTGAAAAAACGGTTGATTTGGATGACAGAGCGACATGGCCGGAGCAGTTTGATTACATAATGGACACTTGTATAAAAATGAAAAGGGCATTTAAACGTTATTTATAATGAAGCTGAAACAGTGAAGGGAAATGATGATTATGGAAATAAAAAGTATACTGATTAAGGATACAACAAAAGAAGAGAGAATTCGTATTGTTCAGGAGGGCCTGAATCAGTGTGGTGGTGCATGTGATTTCTGTAATGGCTGTGACAATCTGGGCGGCGGAGCGGTAGATGCTTTTTATGAACCGTACATTAATGGAGAAAAAGAACTGCGTGAGCTTAATGAAGAATACAGAAGCAACACAGGGCTCGTGAAGTAGGTGTAATTATGAGACCACCGGAAATAGAAAATTCTACAGAAGAAGAACGCAGAGAATATATAAAAAATACTTTCAGATGCATTGCAGATTGTGATATGTGTGGTTTATGCACGGTGTTTCGTGGAAAAGATCCGGAAGTTGCCTATGCAGATTATATCAACGGTAAGCGGGTTTATCTGGATGTATCAAAGGATTATAGATAATGAAACGGCAAAAACACGAAATATATTGAATGTATTTGAATATTTTTGCCGATAATATGATATACTATATGCAACTAAATTATGAATCAGAGGTGTGCATATGAAGTATATTTCAGTGGCGGAAACAGCGAAAAAATGGAATATCTCAGAGCGAAGTGTGCGGAATTATTGTGCCCAGGGACGTGTACCGGATGCTTTTCTTACAGGAAAGACCTGGAACATTCCGGAGAATGCGAAAAAACCGGAAAGAGCAAATAAGAGAGTGAAATCGCCGCGTACTTTATTAGATATTTTACAGGAAGAGAAAGCGAAAAAGTATTCTGGAGGAATTTATCATAAAACGCAGATTGAGTTAACATATAATTCCAACCATATGGAAGGAAGTAAGCTGACTCATGATCAAACCAGGTATATTTTTGAGACAAATACGATTGGTATGGAAAATGAAGTTTTCAATGTAGATGATATAATTGAAACAGCAAATCACTTCAGATGCATAGACTTGATTATTGACAATGCAAAGGTAACTTTGACAGAGAAGTTTATCAAAAATATACATCTGATTTTGAAGAATGGAACGAGTGATTCGAGAAAAGACTGGTTTGCAGTGGAAAATTATAAAAGGGTTCCAAATGAAGTAGGAGGTATGGCTACAGCATCTCCGGAAGAAGTTTCTACAAAGATGAAAGTATTATTGGGTGAGTATGCCCGTAAAAATGAAATAACTTTTGAAGATATTTTAGACTTCCATGTAAAATTTGAGCGTATACATCCGTTTCAGGACGGAAATGGACGGGTTGGAAGATTGCTTATGTTTAAGGAATGCCTGAAACATAATATTGTTCCGTTTATCATCGAAGATGATTTAAAAATGTTTTATTATCGTGGTTTGAAGGAATGGAACCGTGAAAAGGGATATTTGATGGATACGTGTCTTACTGCGCAGGATCGTTATAAGGCATATTTGGATTATTTCAGAATTCCGTATTAGTATCTAAAAAAAGACAGGAGGAGACTATGAACATACAGATTTTTGGTACAAAGAAATGTAATGATACGAAGAAAGCGGAACGTTTCTTCAAGGAACGTGGCATTAAGTATCAGTTTATTGATATGAAAGAAAAAGGCATGAGTAAGGGCGAGTTTACATCCGTTGCACAGGTCAATGGTGGTCTTGAAAATATGGTCAACTGGAATGGCAAGGATAAAGATACACTTGCGTTGATCAAATATATTGCGGATGAAGATAAACTAACAAAAGTACTTGAGAATCCGCAAGTGATTAAAACGCCTGTAGTTCGAAATGGAAAACAGTCTACGCTGGGGTATCAGCCGGATGTGTGGAAAAGCTGGAAATAATAGAATATTAGTGTGAGAGGCATCTGTCTTGATTGACAGGTGTCTTTTTATCTCTATACTATATACAAAATGCACAAAAAATATAAAATAATATAAAAAACTATTGTATAGCACAAATAAAAATGATAGTATCACTATCATAAATGAAAAATGATATTTAAAGCAAAATCAGCATTCAAAAGAAGGTGGTGAGAAAAATGGATACAACAGAAAAAGTACCTTCAACGAGAGAACGTCAGGCACAGCAGAGACGTGAAAAGATCATTCAGGCATCGATGCAACTGTTCTGGGAGAAATGTGTGGAAGATACATCTATGGAGGAAGTGGCGAAGTGTTCAGGGGTAGGTGTTGCTACGGTATATCGGTATTTTTCTACGAAAATAGAACTGGTGATAGAGACGGCTGAATTTTACTGGCAGAAAGTCGCGGAGAAATATCTGACAGAACTGGAGCAGACTGACACAGGATATGTGCAGCTTCAGAAAATCATGAATGTTCTGGAAAGAATATTTCAGGAAGAAAAAGCATTTCTGAAATTTCTACAGGAGTTTGATGTTTTTGTAAAGAAATATCAGATTTCTGAAGAGCGGCTGACAGATTATGAGAGTGGTATCTTACGACTGAAACCGTATGTGACAGATGCACTGGAAAAAGGGCTGGCAGATGAAAGTCTGTTTTTTACCTGTTCAATAGACGAGATGTATTTTTCATTGACGCATACTCTCTTGGCAGTGATGCAGAAACTGGCGGTGGGAGGAGAAATTCTCTCTTCAGACCAGGCGGTTGAAGGAAATCGGCAGTTCCGTATTGTCACGGAGCTGCTGTTGGGGGGAATCAAGGGATAAAATTACAATGTGTAGCAAGATAAAAATAGTATCAGGAGGTATAACATGAAAAAGTTAACAACAGCAAAAATATGGCAGTTTGCAGCAGGACAGTTTGGATGGGCGATGTTATCTGGAATCATATCCAACTGGCTTGTGTATTTCTATCAGCCGGATAAAACGGCAATCAGTCACAGACGGTGTTTATTCCACAGGGACTGGTAGTTCTGGGGATTTTTACGATCATTGGCGGAATTACAGCGTTTGGAAGAATTTTCGATGCATTTACAGATCCTATGATTGCATCCTGGTCTGACAGATGTACATCAAAGAATGGCCGGAGAATTCCTTTTTTGAAATGGGCATCTTTGCCGCTGATGCTTTCTACAGTATTGGTATTCTGGTCACCGGTCAATAAAAACAGTTGGATCAACGCAGTTTTTCTATTGGTAATGATCCTGGCATATTATCTTTCCATTACTGCATATTGCACGCCATATAATGCACTGATTCCGGAGCTTGGACACACGCAGCAGGAGAGACTGAATATTTCTACCGTGATTTCATTTACGTTTATCGCAGGAACAGCAGTGGCTTATCTGGCACCGATGATCTGGGGTGTATTTATTCCGGCATTTGGCAGAGTTGGAGCAATTCGTGTGACGTTTACATTGATGGCTACGGTAGCTTTTATCTGTATGTTGGTACCGGTATTCTGCATTCGTGAAAAAGATTATGTGGATACAGTTCCGGCAAAAGAGTCCGCGTTTCGTTCATTGGTTGCTACATTCAAAAACGGTGAGTTCCGTAAATTTGTGGGTTCGGATATTTTTTACTGGATCGCACTGACGATGTTTCAGACGGGCCTGCCGTTTTTTGTTACCAGTCTTTTGAAACTTCCAGAGACAATGACAACATTATATTTTGTTGGAATGACTGCACTTTCACTGGTATTTTACGTACCTGTAAATAAGCTCACTCCAAAACTTGGAAAGAAAAAGATGATTCTTTTTGCATTTGCCGTATTCAGTTTGGCTTATTTTTATACAGGGTTTATGGGAAAAATGATCTTTATTCCGGCAACCGTACAGGGACTGATCCTGACAGTTGTGGCGGCACTTCCTATGGCAATTTTCGGAATTCTTCCACAGGCAGTAGTGGCTGACATTGCACAGAGTGATTCGATTAGGACCGGAAGTAATCGTGAAGGAATGTTTTATGCAGCAAGAACGTTTGCGTTCAAACTTGGACAGAGTCTTTCTATGCTGATTTTTACAGCTGTGTCTACGATTGGTGCAGGAGATGGAACAGGGTATCGTGTGGCTGCTTTTGGCGCAGCAGTATTTTGTTGTATTGGCGGAATTATACTGGTATTTTATAATGAGAAAAAGATTAATGGAATTATTGGTGGGCAGAGATAATGAAAATTATACAGGAAGATAACTTTGCGGACATTATGAAAGATGAAGTGGAGCCGTATTTGTATGCACATTGCAGGGAATGTTATATTACAGGAGCAAAAGAGCCTGAACGAAGAGAAAAAAAAGGCAAACTTCATGTGAAATTTTATGAGACAGACAGGCCAAAGGGGGTTATTATCATAAGTCATGGTTTTACGGAGGGTGCACAGAAATATGATGAAATGATATATTATTTTCTGAAGGCTGGATACCATGTGTGCATGCCAGAACATATGGGTCACGGTTTGAGTTATCGACTGACAGAGGATCCATCACTGGTACATATTGATACATGGAAACGTTTTGTACGAGATTTTCTGAAGGTGTGTCATGTAGTAAAAGAGCAGTATTCTGAGCTTCCGTTGTTTTTGTTTGCACATTCTATGGGCGGGGCGATTGGCACGATCGCAGCTGCATGGGAGACGGAGCTTTTTCAGAAGATCATACTCAGTTCGCCGATGATACGGCCGCTTACCGGAAATGTGCCATGGTCGGTGACTGTTGCAATTGCACAGGTAGAATGTCTGGCGGGAAGAAATGCAAGGTATGTGATCGGTCAGAAACCTTATGACGGAAGTGAAATTCTTGAGACAAGTGCTGCAGTTTCAGAAGCAAGATTTACCAGGTATAACGAGATCCGCAAGCAATCCAGAGAAATCCAGACAAGTGCAGCCTCTTATGGATGGCTTCTTGCTTCAATAAAAATGAGCTGGTATCTGAGATATCATGGATGGAAAAAACTTACTGCACCGGTACTTTTATTTCAGGCAGAGAAAGATGCGTTTGTTTCTGTCCGGGCGATACAAAAATTTGCGAAGAAACTGCAGCGAAAAGGGCGGACTTCATGTGAATATATGTATATGCCTGGAAGTAAACATGAAATATTTGGAAGTGATGACGAGACGATGCAGGCATATGTAGAACGAATTTTGAGTTTTTTGGAATAAAGAAATTGAGAAAAGCAGGAATTGGTATGGACATGTAGCAGTGAATTTTTTGGATATGTTTACAACGAAATAGAAAAGGAGAACACGATGAACATACAGATTTTTGGTACAAAGAAATGTAACGATACGAAGAAAGCAGAACGATTTTTTAAAGAACGTGGTATTAAATTTCAATTTATTGATATGAAAGAAAAAGGCATGAGTAAGGGTGAATTTACTTCTGTTGCACAGGCAAACGGTGGTCTTGAAAATATGATTAACTGGGAATGCAAGGACAAAGATATGCTTGCATTGATTAAATATATTGCCAATGAGGATAAACTGGAAAAGGTACTTGAGAATCCGCAGGTGATCAAGACACCGGTGGTCAGAAATGGAAAGCAGTCTACGCTCGGATATCAGCCGGATATATGGAAGGATTGGAAATGATTTTATGAACCAAAATGAAACACAATGGGATAAATTGCTGAAGATCAAAACCACCGGACGGGACGATTCTCGTTCGGATCAGTATCGATATCCATATGAGCCGACGCAGTATTGTGTATTGGAGCGGCTGGCAAATAATGGCTTGATAACGAAGAAAAATGTGCTTCTGGATTATGGTACAGGAAAGGGACGAGTATGTTTTTATCTGTCTTATCAGACGCGATGCAGATCTATTGGTGTTGAGTATGATGAGCGAATTTTTGAGAGTGCCGAAGCAAACCGAGAACATGCTGTATCAGGCAGGAAGGTTTCGTTTGAACTGACCAGTGCAGAAAAATATACAGTCCCGTCTGAAGTGGACAGATGTTATTTTTTTAATCCGTTTTCTGTGGAGATCCTGCGCAAAGTTCTTGCTGGAATTTATGAGTCATATTATGAGAAACCAAGAGAAATTTTACTGATGTTTTATTATCCGTCAGAAGAATACCTTGGCTGTCTCATGACCGAAGAACAATTGATGTTCTACGATGAGATCAATACAGAAGATTTGTTTGAAGGGAAGAATGATCGAGAGAAAATACTAATATTTTCAGTTGATTGAATAAAAAATTAACCTCAAATGCCTTTGATCCACTTGTATAATAAAACTATAAACAATACTTACGATTTATATAGGAGCTGAAGAAATTTGAAATGTTTTATGGGATATGAGACAAATTGTCTTGTATCCTTTTTTCTATATTTCACCGGGAAAAGTTATAGAAAAAAATCTGTAGTTTTTTTGTGTTCTATCTTGACGAATAGTAAAAAGATTGTATTATATAAATATAAAGTAAAAACCTTGTACTAAATAAAAGCATCACAATGCATGGAGGGGATTTTATTCTCGAAGTAGGTGGCGGCGATTGGGCAAGTCATATGATGGAACATGAACTTGGAGGAATGTTTGATGTGGCACATGGTGCAGGATTTGCGACAATCTGGGGAATCCGGGCTATGGAAGAATACGATGGCGAAATGATTTTGTGGTAAGATAAGACCAAAAGCATATGGGAGCAGGAAAAATGGCGAAATCAGGAGTCAACAATACACTTTTAAAACAGAGAAACCGGGGGCTGATCCTAAAACTGATCGCGACAGGACAATGCAGTTCCAGGATCGAGTTATCGCAGAAAACGGGACTTGCCAAGATGACCGTCACTTATATCGTGAATGAGTTTTTGGAACGAGGGATCTTTGAGGAACGGCAAAAAGTACAGGTAGAAGGAAAGGGACGCAATCCGGTACAGCTATGCATTTCAGATAAGGCACCGAAGCTGATCGGTGTGCATCTTTATCGGGAAATCTGCAGTGTGATTCTCTGCGATATACAGTTGAAACTGCTAAAAAAGATTTGTTTTCCGGTAACTGAAGAGACAGCATCTCAGCTGATGGAGCACATCTTTCATGCACTGGATCAGATTATGGAAACCCTGGGAGATGAGAAGATATACGGGATTGGAATCGGCGCAATCGGGCCGGTGGATAAGAATCGGGGTAAGGTCCTGGCACCGCCGAATTTTTATGGGCTGCATGACCTGGAAATTGCCAGGGAAATAGAGGAACATTGTCATATGCCAGTCTTTTTTGATGGGGAGAGTAACTGTGCCGCGATCATGGAGAAATATTATGGCGCAGGAACGGACTGTGAGGATTTTATTTATGTAGATCTGGCGAACGGTGTGGGCTCCGGACTGGTTGTAAATGGGGAATTGTATGCGAATACCAGTGGAATGATCTGTGAACTGGGGCATACGAGCATTGACTGGCAGGGAGAACCATGCAGCTGCGGAAACCGGGGATGCCTGGAACGCTATATTTCCAGCAATGTACTTGAAAGCCAGCTTCAAAAAGTAACTGGGGATATGAAAGATTTTCGGGGATTTTGCCAGGAAATGGATGAAGCAATCAAGGAAGGTGAAGGGAATACATTTACCAAAAGACAGCAGGATATGGATCGGGTCTTTACCGAAATGACAGAGAAACTGTCTTGTGCGCTGGTAGGGTTTGTCAACAGCCTGAATCCACAGAAGATTATCATCGGCCATGAGGGTTACTGGATTCCAGATCCATATCTCTGTAAGATAGAGAAACTGGTTAATGAACGGCATATTGAACGGAAATATCGCCAGATACAGGTGGTAAAATCCGGTTTTAAAGATGAAGCGACCGTTTATGGGTGTACAGGAGCACTGCTGACAGCGGTATTTGAGGGAAGTTTTTTTGACTAGGAAAAGTTAATAGATCTTGTAGTGAAAATTTGGGGTTAAAAAATGGAAAGTGAGGCAAAGGCTATGAGAAAAATCAAATGGGGCGTTATGGGAACTGCATTCATCTGTGAGAGGAGTACTTTCCCAGGCATGCTGCAGGCAGAAAACTGTGAAATGTACGCAATTGCAGGAAGAAACATGGAAAAAGCAGAACGGTTCAAAGAAACCTATGGCTTTCAAAAAGCCTATGGAAGCTATGAGAAATTACTTGAAGATCCAAAAGTAGAGGCTGTTTATATCCCGCTTCCCAATACCATGCACTATGAATGGACGATTCGGGCTCTTAAAAGCGGCAAACATGTGCTCTGTGAAAAGCCGCTTGCACCGACAGAAGCACAGGCAGAAGAAATGTTTAAAGCTGCAGAAGAAAATCATGTATACCTGATGGAAGCATTTGCATACCAGCACAGCCCGTACATTGCTGCGGTCAGAAAAGAGATTGAAAATGGGACCATTGGAGATGTGCGCTATATGGAGTCTGCCTACATCACTTCGGATTATGACCCGAAGAATATCCGTATGAGAAGAGATACCCTTGGCGGTTGCACCTATGATCTTGGTGTTTACAATACCAGCCTGATCTTGCGTATTCTGGGTGATGAACCAGCGAAGGTAAGAGCAATCGCCAGCTTTTCGGAAGAAAAAATTGATACGCTTACATCTGCTATATTTGAATACGCGGACGGTAAAAAGGCAGCATTTTCCTGCGGCATGGCACTGGCAACGGACCTTGACAGGCATATCGACCGGTTCGAAATCCAGGGAACGAAAGGCAGTATCAAAGGAACGGGTTTTGAATTTAATGGAGACGGGGAATTAAGTTACACAATAACTTTCTTTGATGGCAGGGAAGAGATGAAAACCATCTCTGTTCCACAGAACTACCGCCTTGAAGTTGAACAGATGGGACGCTGTGTGGAAGGAAAGGAAACACCGGCAGTGACCAGGGGATTTTCCCTGGCAAATGCGAGGATGATTGATGCGATCCTTGAAGAAATCGGATATTAACTATTTTATTTTGATTAAATCATCTAGCTAATAGTTTGCATCAGAAATGCTGACTTGAAAAGTTAAATTCCAGTGAAAGAGTAAATTCCATCAGGATTTAAATTTTACTGATTTTGTGCAGGATTTTGAGCAAAATCCTGCATTTTCTGTTATAATTAGCTCAACTTATCGAAAATCTCTTGATTTTATGGCATGCTAAACAGACCACTGGAAGGTAGTGTGTCAGACTAAATTCCACCGGTCGCATTCAAAAAATGTGAAAAGTTTACTTCCAGTCTGACAGCAGATTTCGATTAGTTTTGTTCTATTAAGAGTTAAAGCGTATCAGCTTAGGCGTCAGATTGACCTCATCCGGGGCAGTCGTACAATGACTGATCTTCTTTGGACATCCATTACAAACATACGGAGCCTTATCTAAACGGGAACAACGTTCTTTTTCAAAGTCCCTGCAGGTCTGGTTACATGTTGGACAGGAAGAGCATTTCACACCGCAAAGGATGATCTTTCCACAAGCATTTGTTTTTCTACAGTGATACCTGTGTACGCAGAAATTTTTTGCATTATAGAAAGTGCCTTTATGGTACCAGTCAGAAATTCGGTGAGCTTTTACTTCTTTGGATATGGTAGTAGGGTCCTTGCATAAAAACTTAGCTATGTCCTTGAAGGTTGTTCCCCTGTTCAATTCATTTTCGATGTAAATACGGTCTTCAAGTGTAAGATGTTTCTGGTTTCCTGGTATATATTTACTCATGATTTTTCATTCTACTGCTGTCAGAAGGAAAGATAACCGTATCATTTTTGTATGAAAGAGTAAATATCAACTGCGTGGGAGTAAATTCCACCGCATAAGCATGCGGTGGAATTTAAATAAAAAATTTACGCCCGTGTTGTCTGTGATAACATATATTGACGATTAATGATATATAATGATAAAATTAATGTAGCATATATAACATCTTACAGTGACTGCATCGCTAAGTATGACACCGGTGGTTTCTGTCTGGGCGGAAGATGAGGTTGAGATCGAAAACGAGTCTCAGGCAGAAGAAATAACAGAAGACGGAAATTCTGGAATGAGTGATTTCGCTGAGGTAACAGATGAAACAGAAGAACTTCCGGATATAGATCTCGAGGAAGAAGAAACCCAGACAAATGAAGAGGTCGCTATGGAGATTACGCCAGAAGATGATCAGAATGCTGAAACAGAAGAAGATTTCAGTGATTCTCAGCCGGAAGCAGGTGCTTATGGCAGACCAACCTCAATTAATATTAAAGACGATGCTGGCTATATTTGGAATGGTTATTATAATGATGACGGAACGATCACAATCACCGGTTCACAGGGAGTCTGGGGAAATGCAAAAGCCGACAGCAGCAGCCAGAATAATGATGCGCTGATCATACCTTCTGCTATTGGTGGAAAAACAGTCTCAACAATTGCTGATTTTGAGGGAAGTGGCTTATTCAGCATGTTCAGCCCTGAAGTGATCAAAAAGATTGTTTTACCGAAGACCATGACTTCTGAAGATATCTTCTCCATGGCAACAGATGGAGTCTGCTATGGACTTTTTGGGAAATTTGAAAACCTGAAAGAACTGGATCTTGGTGGAGTGAAGGTAGGAGCAGGTACAATTTTTGGATGGGGAGAAAATAACCATAATGTAATCCCATTAGAGAAGTTGACGATGAAAAACCAGTGGTCTGTAGATTGGGATTTTAGATATGAAGTTCCGACAAAAATCCATAGCGGAATTAAAACGTTAACACTCTGGGGCGATAATACGGACTATGGGGGAATTAATGTGGCGGATTATCCCAATCTGCAGACACTGGAGATCACCGGAGAATTTAGTGAGATTGGTTTAGAGAACTGCCCAAATCTGGATCGTGTAGATGCTTCAAAAGATATTAATCAGGTATATTTTACAAAAATCAAAAACTGCCCGAAACTGGACGTTCCAAAGATACGTGTAAATGAGGAACTTCTGAATCAGAGCTGTATGTTTGAAAATTCCAAAGTAGAGGAAATTACGGTTGATCTTCGGAACAATTCCTATTTGGAAATTTATAAATCCGTATTCTGCAAGGCATATAATCTGAAAGCTATTTATGTGGAAAATGCCGGAGATACTGGCTTCTATTCTTCAGATGGAGTTTTATACTGGAAAGCAGGAAAACAGAATGATCTGTTCTTTTATCCACCGGCAAAGAATCCGGGAGGCGTATATAATGTTCCAAAAGATCTGACCTGTATTTATGCATTTGCATTCTATGGAAGTAAAGTGAATAAAATTGTTTTCCCGGAGGATATTACGGAAAGATATTACGGGGACAGTGAAAGGCTGGGAAGATGGTATACAACAAAAGATTTTCCTGAACTTAGCGGAAAAGATAGATTTTATCTGGGAAACCTGTGTACTGCTAAAGTATCAGTAATCAAAGGAACCGGCGCAACTTTTGGATGGTATACGAACTGGTCTGAATGGTACGAAGATACCGGATTCAGTGAAGCACAGGTAGAATTTCGAACGGGATCTACGCACACGATCAGCTATAATCTGAATGGCGGAATAAATGATCCGGCAAATCCTGTATCTTATACGGTAGGGGTAACGGCACCATTTACTCTGAAGAATCCTGTGAGAAATGGCTATACATTTGTAAAGTGGGTAGACCAGAATGGGTATAGGGTTAAGGCAACAGAACCATATGGTTTGTCAGGAAATCTTGTTTATATAGCAATCTGGGAGAAAAACAGTACTACAACCAATGTGACTTCCAGCCAGCCGAAACTGACTATTACAGGTACTACGAGAAAAGTAGCAGCGGGAAAGAAAACAAAACTGCAGGTAAAAACTTCTTCAGGAGTTGTTAATCCATCCAATCTGATCTGGACTTCCAGTAATAAGAAAGTAGCAACTGTAAACAGTAGCGGTGTCGTAACATTTAAAAAGAAAACCGGTGGTAAGAGGGTTGTGATTACTGCTGCATTGAAGAATAACAGAAATGCAAAGGCTACATATAAACTGACTGCGACAAAGAATCCGGTAACAAAGATCACAATCTCAGGCAAAAAAACAATGAAAATAAATAAGTCCCAGAGATTAAAAGCAAAAGTCAGTGGAAAATCCGGCGCATACAAGACTGTAAAATGGATCAGCAGTAACAATAAATACGCAACGGTAACATCAAAAGGTCAGGTAAAGGCACTGAAAGCAGGAAAAGGAAAGACAGTAACAATTACTGCATCAGCACTTGATGGAAGTGGAAAGAAAGCAAGATTTAAAATTAAACTGAAATAGATTGCAAAGTAAAATAAAGAATAGAGAAACAGTAAAAACAGTCTGGTGATTGAGGTGAGAACACCTGAATCATTCAGGAGTATAACATATTATGATTACAGATTTTACAAAGGAGCATCCTGACCGGACATTGTGGAGATTCTGGATTCCGATGATGTTTAGCGTGATGTTTCAACAGATCTACAATATTGCGGACAGTATGATCGCAGGAAAATTCGCTGGTGAGGATGCGCTTGCAGCTGTAGGTGCTTCTTATCCAATCACAATTATTTTTATGGCATTTGCAGTGGGAATGAACCTGGGAGCTTCTGTGGTAGTATCCAGATTATTTGGCGCAGGTGACAGAAAAGGAGTAAAGCGTGCAGTGACGACAGCTTTTGTCTTTTCACTCGGACTTGCGGCGGTACTCACTGTTTTTGGATATTTTTTCAGCAGTAATATGATGGAATGGATACATACACCCCAGAATATTATGGCAGATGGAATTTTGTATCTCAAAATATATGTATTCGGTATGATTTTTCTGATGTTTTATAATGTATGCACTGGTGTATTTACAGCATTGGGAGATTCTAAAACTCCATTGTATTTTTTACTGGGATCATCTGCCGGCAATATCATCTTGGACCTGATATTCGTTGCTCAGTTTCACTGGGGAGTTGCAGGTGTTGCCTGGGCTACTTTTATCGCACAGGGGATCTCAGCTGTACTTGCACTGTTGACATTGTTTTCCAGACTCAGGTCTTTTGCAGGAGAAGAAAAACAGCCGTTTTTCGACAGAGGATATTTTACTCAGATATTTGCAATTGCAGTACCAAGTATTTTACAGCAGAGTGTACTAAGTGTCGGAAATCTTTTTGTACAGGATATTGTCAATCGCTATGGCTCGGCAGTTGTTGCCGGTTATTCAGGCGCTATTAAGCTGAACACTTTTGCTATTAATATTTTTATGACATTGGGATCCTGCCTTTCAAGTTATACTGCCCAGAATATTGGCGCTGGCAAAGCAGAAAGAATACCGCTGGGATTTCGGACTGGTCTGAAACTCTCAGCGGTGGCAGCTGTACCATTTGTTGTTCTGTATGTAGGATTCAGCAGACGGATGATGGGACTGTTCCTGAATGCAGAGAGTGGGGCAGCGATTACAGCAGGAATGGAGTTCCTTCGGATAGTCGCACCCTGGTATCTTATGATCGTAGTAAAGCTGATGACAGATGGAATCATCAGAGGAGCCGGTGCAATGACATATTTTGTTGCTGCAACTGTGCCGGATCTGATCATCAGAATTCTATTTGCATTGATGTTCAGCAGAAATTATGGAAGTACTGGAATCTGGATGGCATGGCCATTTGGCTGGATTGCCGCTACAGTGCTGACATTGGTTTTCTATAGAAAAGTCAGAAGACAGTCGGGAGATCTAGCATGAAAAAACGAGCATATTACCATCTTCCGGGGCTATTTGAGTTTTATGAACTGTACCGAGTATTTCTGCCGTTGTTCCGGGAACATAGAGAATATTTCTATGACTGGTGTGAGATTGGTTCAATATACGGGGCTCCGTCAGACTGTATCTGGGGCGGAGGCCGTACATCCTTTGGAGAGGCAGATGCGGAAAAAGTACTGGATCTGATGCAGGAATATCAGATATCCGCCCGACTGACATTCAGTAATTCACTTTTGCGGGAAGAACACTTGCAGGATCGGAAATGCAATGAACTCTGTGCGTTGTTGGAAAAAAACAATAAACCTCAAAATGGTGTGATCATCCATTCGGATCTACTTTCATATTATCTGCAAAAGAACTATCCGGGTCTTTATCTGGTCTCATCAACTACAAAAGTACTGACAAATTTCAGTGATTTTTTACAGGAAATAGACAGAGAGGAATTCAGATATGTAGTACCGGATTTTCGTCTTAATAAAAAATTTGATCAGTTAAATCAGATGAATACACAGCAAAAAGAAAAAGTGGAATTCCTGTGTAATGAATGCTGCTGGTTTGGATGTAAGGACAGAAAAGCCTGTTACGAAACAGTCAGTCGGAAAAATCTGGGAGAAAATTGTCAGGAACATATTTGTGCAGCACCTGATTCCGGAGAGGGATATCTTTTTTCAAAAGCAATGGCAAATCCTGGATTTATTAGTGTGACAGATATCAAAGATATTTATCTGCCAATGGGATTTTCTAATTTTAAGATTGAAGGACGCGGGCTGGGAAGTGCACTGATTTTGGAATTCCTGCTGTATTATATGACAAGACCAGAATACCAGATTCATGTCAGAGAAAAGATATATCTGGATAATATGCTGGATCTTTTTTGAGTACGAAAAGATGAAGTTATAGGGGCAATATCCATATATAGAATTGCAAGAAAGAGCATCAGGAAACTGGTGCTCTTTCTTGGTTTCGATAGTCAGTAGGAGTCATCTTATATGTTTTTTTGAAAGTTCGGCAAAAATGATCTACGTTGTTAAATCCGGTGTTATTAGAGATTGTGGCTATTTTTTCTTCTGTATTTATTAGAAGAAGCGCTGCTTGTGTAAGGCGATAGTTGATAAGATACTTAACTGGTGTCAGTTTAAGGTTATTCTGAAAAAGATGAAGGGCAGTACTCTTGCTGATATTTGCAGTTCTGGCAATATCCTCAAGTGTTATATTTTCCGAATAATGTGCATGAACGTATTGCATCATCAGCTGAAGCCGTGTTCTGGAAATTACAGCGCCCATGTTTTCAAATTGATCAAAAGTCAGATTTTCTAAAAGTAATATCCAGAGTTGCTGAACTGACATAGATACAATAATCTCACGGTTAAATTCTGTTTCCTGTACTGCAATTATTGTTTTTATGATTTCAAGAGCTTTTTTCTGCCAGGGAATATCTGGTTGAAAAACGAGATATTCAAGAGAAGATGAAATTACAGGATTGATATATTTTTTATAAATGAGACTGTCCTGTGGTGCAATAAATGAAGGCTGAAACAGAAAATTGGGAATGATGGCATCGCTTGAGGATTGTAATCGATGGAGAATTTTGGAATTGATCATTATGCCGTTACCCTCATTAAGTTCAAAGTGAACCGTACCAATATCAAAAACCACATTTCCGCTTTCGATATATATAAATTCCAGCTCACTGTGCCAGTGCCAGTCGATGCACTTAAAATCAAACAGGGCTATGTTTTCATAATAATAGCGAAAAGGATACTCGGCGCTTCCATGATGGACGGTTTCCATTAAGTTGGCATCCGTTGTTGTTTTGGTGAATTGATTTTGAAAACTCATGGCTATTAATACCTCATATAATTGAACAATACGATATATTACAATAAAATATGAAAAAATTACAATGAAATTAGTATCCACATATTATATAATACAAACAAATATTATTCAAGGAGCATCTTACATGAAGAATTATAAAAAAACCAAATTGGCCTGTTATCTTGGATTTATAACACAGGCAATCGCTGCTAATTTCGCACCGCTTTTATATTTGAAGTTTCATGCGGAATACAATATTACACTTGGAAATATTGCACTTATTTCCACCTGTTTTTTCTTTACCCAGCTTATAGTTGATTTATTTTGTGCCAAATTTGTTGATAAAATAGGGTACAGAATATGTATGTATTGTAACTTCAGAAGCCTGCTCAGCCATAGGTCTTGTAGGACTTGCTTTTCTCCCGGGAATTCTCCCGAATCCTTTTGCAGGAATTATAATAAGTGTAATTATATATGCAATTGGCAGCGGGCTTATTGAAGTGCTTTGCAGCCCGATCATTGAGGCATGTCCATTTGATAATAAAGAAGCAACTATGAGCTTGCTTCATTCTTTTTATTGCTGGGGAGCAGTAGGAACAATTCTTGTTTCAACAATTTTCTTTGCAGTATTTGGAATCGACAGCTGGAAATGGCTGGCAGTTCTGTTAGCCTTGATTCCGACAGTAAATATCTATAATTTTGCAACCTGTCCTATTGAATATCTTGTAGATGAGAACGAAGGAATGAGTATATCAGCACTTTTTAAAACACCATTATTCTGGATTGCTATTATTTTGATGGTATGTTCCGGTGCTTCTGAATTATCTATGGCACAATGGGCTTCTGCATATGCTGAAGCAGCGCTTGGCTTAAGCAAAACAATGGGAGATCTTCTGGGGCCATGTTTATTTGCTGTCTCCATGGGAATCAGCAGAATACTATATGGAAAATACGGAGAAAAAGTAGATCTGTCAAAGTTCATGCTTGGTTCAGGTGTATTATGCGTAGTATGTTATGTTCTTGCATCACTCTTTTCAAATCCTGTAGTAGGACTTACAGGATGTATCCTGTGTGGCTTTTCTGTTGGAATCATGTGGCCGGGTACATTAAGTATCTCATCTAAGAAGTTTCCGGCAGGTGGTACTGCAATGTTTGCACTTCTTGCCATGGCTGGAGATCTGGGAGGAAGCATCGGTCCTGGTATTGTTGGACGAGTAACTCAGATGGCGGGAGATAATATAAGGAGCGGCATGTTGGTCGGCCTGATCTTTCCCGTGGTAATGGTAATCGGACTCTTGTTTTTTGATAAGATAAAGTCCAGATAACTTTTCAAAATTTGTCTACAGAAAAGAGATGAAAATACGAATGGAAACAAAACAAATTATTCTTGAAACAAGGACGGATGAGGATGTTATAGAAATAACACTGGCAATGATTGATCTACAAGTGCCTGTATTACATGAACCACGATATACTGATTTGGGTTATGAAAGTTGTTTTTTGTGTGGGAAAGACCTGCAAATGCGTATAATTCATAGAAAAATAATTATATAAGAACTCTTTTGAAGAATGTTTGATTTACAAGGCTTAGGATAATAAGCGGGAATCCTCGGCAATTCAATTACCGAGATGAAAGCGCAGGATTGTGCGTATCCGCACAAAAAAATATAACAACAAAAATTGATTTCTTATATCTCCTGATTCTTGTATTTGTTTTCAGAAGAAAGCAGGTTAGATCTGCGTTGAAAAACAAGAGCATTTTGTGCTATAATATAGACATAGTAGAAACTATCGATCAGAAGGAGAATAGAGATGCTGCTGTCACATAAAACATCCATAAAGATCAGTCAGGAATATTCCAATATCATAGGACATATGTGTTATGCAGCATCCAAACTCTGGAATATCTGCAACTATGAACGCCATCATTATAAAGAACTGGGACTGGAAAAGTATCCTGA